>Ga0207679_10000195_pt1 | contig 48538 bp, 41 predicted proteins | sample KBSC73metaG_FD_184320 | JGI IMG/M metagenome (GOLD analysis project Ga0207679, IMG submission 184320) | Corn rhizosphere microbial communities from Kellogg Biological Station, Michigan, USA - KBS C7-3 metaG (SPAdes) (version 2) | ecosystem: Host-associated > Plants > Roots > Rhizosphere > Soil ... | reverse complement strand
GCTGGCGCGCGAGCACGGCTTCGACGGTTGGTCCGGCTTAAAGGACACCGTCGCTGCCCGCGACGACGAGGGCCGCCGCGCGCTTTCGCTGTACGAGACAAAAGCCGACGCGCTCCTCGACGCGTATCGCACCGGCACGCCCGAGGCCATGGAACGTCACTATCGGCATACGTGGCACCGTCGCGCCTGGCCGGCGATGCGCCGGTACGTGCAGCTCGATCTCGGCAAGCGCCCCACGGGAGAAGTCGATGACGTCGACATCACCCTCGACGACGCGCGCCATCTCGTCGCGCTCGAGCACAGGTTCGACAATTGGGATGCGCTGAAAGACTACACGAGGACGTTGCGCGGTGGACGCCGCCTTTCCGCCAAGCCGGTCGTGATCGCCGCGGCTGACGCATCGCCGGAAGCGGGTTCGGCGCCGATCGCTATCTCGCGCGACTGGGACGAGATCATCGCTCTCCTCGCCGCGAACGCGCCCGCGCAGCTCGACGCCATGGGTCAGATGACCGACGAGATCCTCGCCGACGTTGGGAAAGTCGACGGCATCGTGGGCTTACGCCTGAACGGCTCGCGTGGCGTCACCGACGAAGGGCTTCGGCACCTCTCGGGGATGAGGACGCTGAAGCGGCTCGACCTCAGCGGCACATCGATCACCGACCGCGGGCTCGAGGTGTTGCGCCACCTGCCGGCGTTGGAGAATCTGTCGCTCTCCGGAACGGCGATCACCGACGCTGGCGCCCGCGAGCTGGCGCACTGTCATTCGCTTGCCCGACTCGATCTCGGATGGACGAGAACGGGCGACGGTGCCATTCGCGCGCTGGCCGGCAAGCGAGCGCTCACCCATCTCTCGAGCGGCGTCGGCGTCACCGACGCAGGCATTCCGTTGCTGCACGAGATTCCTGTATTCAAGTCGTGGCAGGGCGGCGCCATTTGGAATGGCCTCACGAGCTATGACTCGGAGCCAAATCATCTCAACATGCGCGGACCCTTCACCGACCGCGGCATGCAGAGTATGCGCGGCTTGAACGGACTCGCCGGCCTCAATCTCGACGACAGCCATCTCGCGATCACCGCCGCCGCGCTCGAGCCGCTCGTCTCGCTGCCGAAGCTGACGTGGCTCGGCGTGGACGCAAAGGACGACTGGATGCCGTACATCGCGCAAATGCCGGCACTGCGCTTCCTCGGCATTCAGGACACTGTCGCAGGCGACGACGGATTTGTTGCACTGAGCCGATCGCAGACGATCGAGCGTATGTGGGGGCGCCGCTGCCACAATCTGCGCAGCCGCGGCTTTCGCGCACTCGCCAACATGCCGCGCCTTCGCGGTCTGTCGGTCAGCTGTCTCAACGTCGACGACTCGGCCGTGGCGACGCTTCCCACCTTCCCGTCGCTGGTCGAGCTGATGCCGATGGACATTCCCGACGCCGGCTACCGTCACATCGGCAAGTGCGAGCGTCTCGAGTCGCTCGTCCTGATGTACTGCCGCGACACAACCGATGCGGCGACCGAGCACATCACGGGGTTGAGGAATCTCAAATCCTACTTCAACAGCTACACGACGATCACCGATCGCACGCCCGAATTGCTGTCGACCATGGACTCGCTCGAAGGGATCACCTTCGATACGTGCCATTACCTCACGAACGAAGGCGTCGCCCGGCTGGCGCGCCTGCCGCGGCTGAAGACGCTGCGCGTGTCGGGCGCGCGAATCACGAGCGACGTCGCGCGGCCATTTCGCCCCGACGTTCGTGTCTCCTGGGGCGGCTAGTCGAGCAGCCGAGCAGCCCCTTCACTCGGCGCGGAGCGCGATGACCGGGTCCACCCGGCTCGCGCGCCGCGCCGGCACGTACGACGCAACGAGCGAGACCGCCACGAGCAGCGCGGCGCCGGCGGCGAACGTCCACGGATCGTAGACGCTCGTGTCGTACATGAGCGACCGTATCGTACGCACCGCGATCGCTGAACCGCCGAGTCCGAGCACTACACCGACACCCGCCAGTGTGGCGCCCTGACCGAGCACGAGCCCGGCGACGCGTCGTGGATCCGCGCCGAGCGCAACGCGGATCCCGATCTCGCGCGTGCGATCGGCGACCAGGTTCGCGAGGACACCATAGAGACCGAGTACCGCCAGCACTCCGGCCAGGGCCGCGAACGATCCGAGCAGGACGAACGTGAACTGTCGTGGGGCGATCGCGCGCGCCACGACGTCGGTCATCACTCTGACGGGCGGAGGTGCGAGCGACGGGTCGAGCGACTGCACGACTCTCGAGATCGACGACTCGACCGCGCTGGGCGGGCCTGCCGAACGGACCATCAACGAGGCGTACGTGCCGATGCCCTCCTGCACGAGCGGGACGTACGCCACTGCTGACGCAGTGGCTTCCAGGTCGCGCTGCAGGATGTTCTTCACCACGCCCACCACTCGCGCGTTGTTTCCCTGAAATGAGATCGAGCTGCCCACCGCGCGGCCGGTTGAAAAGAGCCGGTGTGCAAGCAGCTCGTTCACCACGACGACTTTCTCGCCGTCCGCGCGGTCGGTGCTGTCGATGCCGCGCCCCTCCACGACCGTCGCGCCGATGACGCGGAAGTAGTCCGCTCCCGCCTCGACGACGTCGATCGGCGCCGATCGGCGGCCCGCGCTATCCGTCGTCGTGAACGAAAACGCCAACCCGCCGAGCGGCGTTCCATGCACGTACGTTGCCGAGGTCACGCCTGGCAGCGCGCGAACGCGCGCGAGCAACTGATCGAAGAAAGGCTCGGCTCGCGCTGTCGTGTAACGGGGCTCGGGAAGCCGCAGCGTCAGAGCCACGAGATGCCGCGCGTCGAAGCCCGCATCGATCGCGGCAACGCGAATCAACGTCCGCGTGACGAGCCCCGCGGCGGTCACGAGCACGAGCGCCGTCGCCAACTGTGCGATGACGAGGAATCGCTGGGTGGCGCGCCGTAGCCAACTCGTCGTGCTCCGCGGGCCGCCGGACGACAACACGCTATTGATGTCTCCGCGCGCCGCCGCGACTGCCGGCGCCAGTCCAAAGGTGAAGCCCGTGACCAGCGCGACACCTAGTGTGAACAGCAATACCGTCGCGTTGAGCTGAATGCCGTCGACGTTGCCGACCGATGTCGGGCTGAGACGAATGACGTACCCGATCCCCGCCTTCGCGATCAGCAGGCCCAGCACCGCCCCCGCCAGCGCCAGCAGCGTACTCTCGCAGAGAAGCGCCCGCGCGAGCCGCCAGCGGCCCGCGCCCAGGGCGAGGCGCACCGCCATCTCACGCTGCCGTCCCGCGGCGCGCGCCAGCGAAAGGTTTGCCAGATTCGCGCACGCGATGATCAGCAAAACACCAACGGCGGAGAAGAGAAGCAAGAGTGGTTTCCTTCGGTCGCCGAATCGTCGATCGTGCAGCGTCATCACGACGGGACTGATGCCACGCCACTCCTCGGCTCGCGCCCCCTCGATGCGTTTGGTGATCGCGGCAAGTTCGGCGCGCGCGCTCTCGATGGTCGCTCCGTCGCGAAGGCGGCCCTGCGCCATGTAATAACGAGTGACCACTCCCGGGTTCGCCGGGGTGATCGGACGCGCCGCCTGCGGTTCGCGCATCTGGTACGGAATCCAGTACTCCGCGTGACGCGGCGTGGTGAACCACTCCGGAAGGACGCCGATCACCGTATGCGGCGTGCCGTCGATGGTAATGGCCTTGCCGAGGATCGACGCGTCGGCGTTGAACTCCCGGCGCCAAAGTGCCTCGTGCAATACGACGACTTTCGGTCCGCCCGGACGATCTTCGTCAGCGGAGAACGTTCGACCCATGATCGGGCGAACGCGGAAGACCGAGAAATAGCTTGCGCTCACATCCATGCCCGGTAGTTCCCGAGGACCGGTGCTCGTCGTGAAGATGCCGTCGTCGCCGGCGGCGAGCGTCAGCGTTACGCTGCGCGCGTTGTCGCGCCACGCCACGTAGTTCACGTCGTCCACGACGCCGTGATCATCGCCCTTGGTCATGGTCGATAACGACACGATCCGATCGGGATCCGGATATGGGAGCGGACGCAGCACCACCGCGTTCACGATCGTGAACATCGCGCTGTTCGCGCCGATACCCAGCGCCAACGTCAACACAACGGCGGTGGTATAGCCCGGTTTGGCGAGGAGCGCGCGGACCGCGTAGCGAACATCGCTCGTCAGGCTTTCGATCATGGGGATGCCGCGCTGCTCCCGCGCCGACTCCGCCGCCGCGGTCACGCTGCCCGCCGCAAGGAGCGCGGTTCGTCGCGCTTCATCCGGCGTCATCCCGCGACGAAGGTTTTCGTCGATGTGCATGGCAAGGTGCGCGGCCAGCTCTTCGCGCATCTCGTCGTCGGCGCGGCTCGAGCCGGTCAGCGCGCGCAATGATGCCGCGACGCGCGCGATCCAACGACGGAGCGCGATCATGCGGCGCCCCCCTCCCCCCCCGGACGCAGCGCGAAGAACGCGGCCATCAGGTCCGCCGTCTGTTGCCACTCGCGGGTTTCGCGCGCCAGTTGCTTCCGGCCGGCGGCGGTGATCGTGTAGTACTTGGCCCGGCGATTGTTCTCCGATGCGCGCCACTCGCTCCTGATGAACCCTTCCTGCTCGAGCTTGATGAGGGCAGGGTAGAGCGTGCCGTAGTTGAGCGCGAGCCGGTGTTTGCTCGTCTCCTCGATGCGGCGCGCGATCCCGTACCCGTGCACGGGACCAAGAACCTCGAGCGTGCGCAGCACCATCAGCGCGAGCGTTCCCTGCCAGACGTCGAGCTTCTCTCCCACGGCGTTCTCCTATGGCAATGCCATAGGAGTAACGCCGGACCTATGGGAAAGCAATAGGGAGGTCGCGATCAGGCCGGAACTTCAATCTTATAGATCTCGCGCCGGCCATAGTCGACGAGATCATGATAGTCCTTCATGATCTTTTCGAATTCTTTCATGTCCTCCGGCGACCCGGACGGATTCTGCATCATGTCGTCGAACGCCTTAAGATCGGACACTTCGAACTCGGCGACGACGGTCCAGTAGCGGTCCGCCACGAAGTCGGTCATGACGCGCGACACAGGCATTCCGATCTTTTTGCTCAACTTGTTCATCGCGTGGAACTTCTCGACCATCGGGCGAACCTTGCCCGGCTTGCAGTACATGATTTCGCGAACGAGGTACATGGCGGTGCTCCGAGTCCGGTGGACGTTTGGAGAATCTAGGGCGATGGGCGATGGGCGATGGGCGATGGGGGACGACGGCCTCGACAACCGCGGTCACCGCCCACCGCCCATCCCCCACCGCCCTCCTTTGCAACGGTTTTGCAAACTCCATTGCCCGTCGCGAGCGATCGTCCCATCTTGCCTGCCCTTTTCACCATCCCGGACAATTGCCGGAGGCACCCATGGCGACCACAGCGACCACCACCAGCACGAAGGGACGATTCGTGTGGCACGAGCTGCTGACGAAAGACCCGGTGGCGGCGCAGGACTTCTACACGAAGGTCATCGGTTGGGGAACACAGAAATTCGAAGGCTCCCCCGCGGGCGACTACACGATGTGGATGGATGGTGAGACGCCGGTCGGCGGCGTCATGAAGTTGCCGGAAGACGCGGCCGCGATGGGTGCCCCGCCGAATTGGCTCGCATATGTCGAGGTCCCTGACGTCGACGAGACCGTGGCGCTCGCACAAAAGCTCGGCGCCAAGGTGCTCGCGCCGGCGGAGGACATCCCGGACGTCGGCCGCTTCTCGGTACTTCAGGATCCACAGGGCGGTGTCTTCGCCGTGCTCACGAGCGCGATGCCGCTCGGACCGGAAGAAGATCCGTCGCCGCGTACCTTCTCCTGGCACGAGCTGACGACGTCGGACCAGCAGGCTGCGATCCGCTTCTATGAGCAGCTCTTCGGCTGGGTCAAGCAGAGCGAGTTCGACATGGGGAACATGGGCACCTACCACATGTTCGGACGCGACCGGTTTACCTACGGCGGCATGATGGCGAAGCCCCCGGAGGCGCCCGGCACCTACTGGCTGCACTACATCCAGGTCGCCGATACCGCCGACGACGCAACCAGTCGCGCGATCGCGTTGGGAGCCAAGGCGATCGTCGGACCGATGGATGTCCCGGGAGGCGACCGGGTCGCCGTGCTGACCGATCCCCAAGGTGCCTTTTTCGCGGTGCATTCAAAGGGAACGAAATAGCTCGGTAGTTGCCTCTTGCACGTGAAAGGATTCTGCATAATACTTGCAGGTGATGACAAGCCCGATCCGGCCGTCCCTCCGCCGGGGCCCCGAGCCCGCACCAGTCCTCGCCAAGGCCCTGCTCTCCGCTGCCGGCCGGATCGGCATCCGCAATAGACAGCTCGCCGCGATCATCGGCTCGAGCGAAGCGTCGGTCTCCCGCCTCCAACACGGACGCGGTCTCGATCCGGACACCAAGGAAGGGGAGCTGGCGCTTCTCTTCCTCCGGCTCTACCGGAGTCTCGACGCGCTCGTCGGCGGCGACGACGCCAAGGCGCGTGATTGGCTCCATGCCGAGAATGCGCATCTCGCCGGCGTTCCCGCCGACCGTATCCGCACCGTGGAGGGGCTCGTCGATGTCGTCCAGTATCTGGACGCGATGCGCGGGCGCCTCTGAGGTCCGCCCCCTCGGCCTCTCGCCCTGGCGAGTCGTCGAGGCGCAGCATCAGGTGTCCACGCGCAAGCTGGTCGATTCCGCCGAAGAGCAGATTCTGCTCGAGGAGCTGATCGACCGCGCGAAGCCGCCCTACACGACGCCGTCGCGGCTTCACTATCTCCTCGCGACCCCGTTTCGCTACCCGCCGCTCCGTCACGGGTCGCGATTCGGTCGGCGGCATGAGCGCGGGATCTGGTACGGCTCGCTGACCCGGCGTGCCGCATTTGCCGAGGTCTCTTATTACAGATTGCTATTTATCGAAGGAACGACCGCGCCGCTCGAGTCCGTGACCACGCAGCTCACCGCGTTCACAGTCCGCGCCCGATCCGCTCGCGGGATCGATCTCACGGCGCCGCCATTCGACGCGCACAAACGAGCGATCGCGTCGCCCACGAAATACGACGCAAGTCAACCGCTGGGCTCGGCAATGCGAGAGGCCAATGTCGAGCTCTTCCGTTTTCCGTCCGCGCGGGAGCCTGGCGGGGTCAACGTTGGAGTACTCAGTGCGGCCGCATTCGGAAACTCTAAACCACGCGATTTCGAGACTTGGTATTGTACGGCGACCCGCGACCTCGTCGAGCTCGCCAGACGGGATTTCGCATCGTGGGCGCGCGAAACGTTTTCGTTCGAGCGACAGGCGTTCCTCGTGAACGGGACCCTTCCAGCACCTGGGCTCGCTTCCTAACATTTTCGGTCGTCAGTCGTCTAACTCTCGTAGCCGCAACTCCTTCCCACCCCTAGTGTAGTAGGATGATGACCTCACAACGACTCCTCGAGACTACGCTCATTGGCGCTGCCGCTGTGCTGTTCGCGGGCGCCAACCTGCGCCTTCCCGAAAGGCAGCCGATTGTCGCGCAGCCGGTCCCCCTCCACACGACGACCGCTGCGTCTGCGTCCGCGCCCGACTCCACGGTTGCGACGAGCCAAACGAGTCGAGCGCTCACCGCGTTCGCGTCGATGGTTCAGTCGCTGAGCACACCCAAGGCGCTGGAATCGGCCGTTCGCAGTTATTTCGCGTTCAAGTCGGCGCACCCGAACGACGTGAAAAAGCCGCTTCTCTATTTCGTCGACTACGGCCTTCCGAGCACCAAGCCTCGCGGGTACGTGCTTGATATGAATTCGCTCAAGGTTGTCGACGGACCGTTTACCGTGGCGGCGGGCCGCGGGTCGGCCGCGAACAGCAAAGGTATTCCGACGCGTTTCTCGAACGCGTTCGGCAGTGCGGCGACGTCGCTCGGCTTGTACGTCACGAAAGCGCTCTACGCGTTCACCGGACATTCCGGCGGACAGACGTATTCGTCGATCGGGCTTCGACTGATGGGTGTGTCGACCGGATTCAACGACAACGCTTTCGCGCGCGGCGTGGTCGCACACGGCGCGCCCTACGTCACGGCTGACAAAGCTGGTCGCAGCCAAGGCTGTCCAGCGATGGAGCCGTCGCGTGCGAAAGAACTGCTGCCCAAGCTCGCCAACGGCGCGATGGTCTACCTCTTCGCGCCCGACGCGAACTGGATGTCGCGCGATCCCTGGCTCGACGACAGCAATTAGTCCGAAGGATTCGGACGCCGCTTCACCAATACGAGCGTGATCGGTTCGACCTTCGCCGGCGCGATCTCGACGCCGATCGTAAGGTCATCGTAGCCGGTCTTCGTGATGCGAAGCGGCGTCCCGCCTTCCGGCAGGAACGCGAGGCTCACGGTACCGGTGACCGTGGTGCGTGCGCGCGTTCCCGTCGTCACGTCGGTGACTAACGCGCCCTCGATCGGCTCGCCCGTATTACCGTCGAACACGCCGAGAATACGAAGGCGGTAAGCGGGGATCGCGGCCGGCTTCGGCGTTTCGGGCACCGTCGCCATGACATATGATTCGCGCCCGGGCTCGTACACCACGTTGGGCTTGAGCACCACGAAGAGGCCGCCCTCGCTACCAATCAAACCGACCGAACTGTCCATCTCGTCGACATAGGTCATTTCGGCGATGTGTTCCGGCTTGATCTCACTCAATACGGTCATCGAGCCCGGCGATAAGCCCGCGAGAACGCCATGCTGACGGGCGACGGCCATCGCGTCAGGAGGCATCAGGCGAATGCGGCGGCCGTTCACCCACACGTTGGTCTCGATCGACGGCGGCTTGTCGTCATCCGGACACTTCAATCGGGGTGGCGCGAAAGCGAGGGTGGGACATTTGCGAACCGTGCTCTTCACCTGCGTGGACGCCATTGGGCTGCAGTTGCGCCCGCAGATCATGTCGGGCTTGATCTTCGCCAAAATATCCGTCGCGTCGATCAGCACCGCCGAGCTCCTCTCGATCTCGTCGGCGTCGATGTGATAGCTCTTTCGCTTGATGTCCTCTTCGGCGGTGACGATTACCGTCTCCAGCTCGCGCACGACAGGCTGGAGCACAATGTCGAAGGCGAGCGAGTCGTGATTCCCGCGAAAGAATCGGTCGGCTCGCACGAAGCCGATCTTCCGAACGATCAACCCGTAGTCGGCGTCCGGCTCCAAATGGGAGAGTGATAGCACCGCGCGCCCGCGATCGTCCGTCATCACAACGGCGCGCGCGTCGTTCAATCCGTGCATCACCGCCACTTCCGCCCCTTGTACCGGCGCGCGCGACGTATCCCGAACATGAACGACTACGCGCGCCGGCGCTTGTGCGGCGGCGTACCACGGAACGGTGAGAGCGAGAAGCCCGCGACGAATTCCCACGCTCTCAAAATGATGCGCGCGCTCGTTCAGCGCATCGTGATCGACAACTTCGTGTACACAAACCGCCCGTTGAAGCCGAAGGGTGAGATGCCGGCGTACGGGAAGATGCCGAAATTCGAGATGCCCCCGTTTCCAGTCGCCGGATCGCCGGGGTTCAAATTCCGATCGGGATACACGTCAAAGACGTTGTCGGCGCCCAGCGTCAGCGTATATCGCCGAAGCGTGTACGATCCGCTCACGTCGGTCAGTGTCTTGGCGGCATATGTCTGGTCGAGTGTGCCGGTGGTGTTCGTCGGCGTTGCGCCGGCGACCGTCACCTTCCCGTACCGCTGCAGGCGCGTCGTCAGGCCGAGGCGGCCGAGATCGTAATTCGCCGAAACGAACGCGTTGTCGCGCGGATTGCCCTGTTCGATGCGCGTGCGCTCGACCCGACCGAACAGCGTTTCCTGGAATGTTTTGAGATTGGCCGGCGTCGAATCGACGTGGGTGACCTTGATCGTGTTGTTGTTGTAGCCGCCCGTGAGCTTGAGCGCCGATTGATTGGAGAAGGTCCAACCGTAGTTGGCGACGACGTCCACGCCATTCGACCGCGTATCGATGGCGTTCGTAAAGAATCGTCCACCCGCCGCTGTCGACCCAGTCGACGCGAACAATTGCTGAATCGTCGTCCCTGTGAAGTTGTCCGAGAGGACGATGCGATTCTTGATGATGATGCGATAGAAATCCACGGTGAGCGCCAGGGAACCAAACGGCTCCATCGCCACGCCGGCGCTGTAGTTTACCGAACGCTCCGGCTTGAGATCGCTCGCGCCGAGAAGTCGCGCTTCGGCCGTCGCCACCGGAAACGTCCGAATGTCGAACGGCTGCCCCGCAATGAAGTTCGTTGCCGTCGAAGAGAAGAACTCTTGGCCGAGTGATGGCGCGCGAAATCCGGAGCTGATCGCGCCGCGCAAAGCGTACCGCGACACGGGCTCGAAGCGCGCCGAGACCTTTCCTGTCGACGTCGATCCGAAGTCGCTGTAGTGCTCGAACCGCCCCGCGACGCCCAGCAAGAATTGGCGAGTCAGGTCACTCTCGAGATCGACGTAGGCCGCCGTGTTCGTTCTCGAATGCGATCCGGCGTCGGTCGGCTGGAAACCTGGAAAGACCTGCGAGCCCACGGCCGCCAAACGTGTCGTCGGCTCGCCACTGGCGTCGAGCACTTTCACGCCGCCGTTGAGATACGAGTCGGGCTCGCCGGGAGTGATCTTGTACATGTCGTCACGGAACTCTCCGCCGACGGCCACCCGAATCGGCGACGCGAACGGACTGGAGACTTCACGGAAGAGATCGAGCGAGGTCGTGGATTGCCCGAACGCAAGCTGCCCGGCATCGAACGTCGTCTTCGAGGTCGGTCCGAGCGAAACGTTGGCCGAGTTGTCGATCGTGAAGTCGAATGTGTTGCGGCCGTAGACCGTTCCGAGATCCCACCTCCAACCCGCGGCGTTGCCCTTCAAGCCGCCGGAGAACGACCCGTCAACGATCTTCGACTTGATGAAGGGGAGGAAGCCATCGGGGTAGAGGTTCCGCAGCGTTCGGTCGTCGAGCGACCGGCGCCAAAAGCCGGCCGACGACCCATGCCTCTTACTGAGGCCCCCGAAGCCGTACAGCTCGATGCCGTTGTCGAGCGTCCGACCAGCATTGAAGAAGCCGACGACATCGTGGTTGTATGAATCGCCCTGCCAGTGATTGATCTGCGGCGGGTTGCTGTTGCGCGGATCCCCCGCGAAGTACTGCTGTCGCGTGTCAGGCAGCGTCCGATTCGTTCCCTGCCGATCGCGGATCTCGCCGGAGACGTTGAAGAACCCGTTGTCGCCGACCGTCCATCCGTAACTGAGCGCCGACTGCGCCACGCGTCCGTCGTGCGCCGAGACGGGAGACATTTGCGCGGGAAACGCCGTCTGCGACGTCGCGTCGCGATTGTAGGTCGTCACGTTCTCGCCAAGCTCGCCCATGAACGAGGCGCCGGCGGAGTTCTTGAGCACGATGTTCAGCACGCCCGCGATCGCGTCCGAGCCGTACTGGGCCGCCGCGCCGTCGCGCAGTATCTCGATGTGATCGATCATGCTCGCCGGGATCGCGTTCAGGTCGACAGCTTCTGAACCGCGGCCGACGAATCCGTTCACGTTCACCAGCGCGCTCGTGTGGCGTCGCCGTCCGTTCACGAGGACGAGCGTTTGATCTGGAGCCAAACCGCGCAACGTCGCTGGACGAATGTGGTCAGTACCATCGCCGATCGACGTGCGCGGGAAATTGAACGACGGCGCCACGGCCTGAATGATCTGGGCGGTTTCTGTGCGGCCGGTGAGCTGAATGTCCGTCGTCGACAAGACATCGATCGGAACGGGCGCCGAGATCACCGTGCGTTCTTCGCCGCGTGTGCCGAGTATGGCGACCGCTTCGAGGGTCGTCGCCGCCTTTTGCAGTGTGAAGTTGATTGTCGCCGTCGCGCCGCTGGCGACCGTTACCGATTCGGCGGCCGATGCGTAGCCGAGGAGGCGCGCCCGAACCTCGTATCGGCCCGGCGGAAGCGCGAGCGAGTACGTTCCGTCACCGCGGACGATCGCGCCGCGCGCGGTGCCCGTCGCCGCGACCGATGCACCGGGCAGAACCTCTCCACCGGCGCCGACCACTCTGCCAGCCACCGTTCCCGTTTGAGCGAATATCATCGTCGGCACCATCGCCGCGAGCACAACGAAGCCGAGTGCGCGTCCTTGTCGAATCATGACAGTTCTCCGAATTTGGAAATGACCGATCACGTTCGCGCGACGACGTCGTCGACGAACCACTCTACGATCGGTGCACCAATCCGGCAATCAGGGAATCCAGTTCGTGAAGCTCGACGCTGGCTCGCGGCGTTTTTCCGGCGGAGTCTCTAGCGGCGTACCCACGTTCACGATCGCGACGATGCGTTCGTTGTCGCGCACACCCGCGGCGGCACGAGCCGCGGGATCCGACATGACGCCACCCGTTTTGATGTGCGTCCCCAGACCGAGGTCCACGGCAGCGAGCGCGACGTTCTGCACCGCCATCATCGTCGCGGCGTAATCCTCCTCGCGGATCTCGGGATCGTCCGCGTTCACCACCCCGACGGCGATCATCAGCGGAAGATCGCGATGTTCCTGCGCCACGGTATCGCGAAGAACACGGGCTCGGTCCGGGTCATCCAGCTTTCGTGCCTTCCTCTCACCGAGCGCTAGCCCGTACGCGTACCGTGCTTCCGGGCCAAGAACGTAAAAACGCCAGGGCTGCGTGAGCCTGTGGTTCGGCGCGAGCGCCGCCGCTTCGAGCAGCGCTTCGATGTCCTCGCGGGTCACGGGCCGCGGGTCGAAGCGCTTGATCGACCGCCGAGCCCGAATGGCCTCTCGCACGTTCATGCGACAAACCTAGCGGCGTCGGGTATGTCGGGACGATTTTCACGCCGTGCGGAAAACCATTCTTATCTACGGTCTCCTCGGCGGCGTCCTGATCGCGGGTCTCAAGTTGATCGAGTACCGCTACCTCGTCGTGGAGCATTCCATCGAGGTATACGGTGGCCTCGTGGCGCTCCTCTTCTCGGGCCTCGGGATTTGGCTCGGGCTCCGAATCACTGGTCGCCGCGACCGTGTCGTCGTGCGAGAGGTTCCCGTGGTTGCGTCCGCCGGACCGTTCGTTCCCGACGCCGCGCGCCTGGAGCAGCTCGGGATCACGCCGCGGGAGCTGCAGATCCTGGAGCACATCGCGGCCGGTATGAGCAACCGCGAGATCGCCGAGAAGCTGTTCGTCAGCGAGAACACGGTGAAGACACATTCGAGCCGGCTGTTCGAAAAGCTGGACGCCAAGCGCCGGACGCAGGTGGTTCAGCGGGCGAAGGACGCCCGGCTCATCCCCTGAATGGGTGATTTTCGTGTCCAAAGCCGAAAATCACCCGTTCGGGTGATGCGCGTTTCAGCCGAACTGGGGTATCGTCGCGCCGCTCGTCAACCCCAACACGGAGCGATTCCATGAGGAAAACAGTCTGGACGTTCGGCCTGATCGCCGGCGCGATTCTCTCGGTCATGATGCTGGTGACGATTCCGCTCGAGAACGGGATCGGATTCGATCGCGCCGAGATCCTCGGCTACACATCGATGGTGGTTGCCTTCCTGTTGATCTTCTTCGGGATCAGGTCGTATCGAGACAACGTCGGCGGTGGGCGCATCAGCTTCGGTCGGGCCCTTGCCGTCGGGTCCCTCATCACCGTCGTCGCCTCGGCGTGCTACGTCGCGACCTGGGAAGTCATCTACTACAAGATCACCCCGGATTTCTTCACGAAGTACCAGGCCTATAAGGTCGATCAGGCGAAGGCGAAGGGGGCGACCCAGGCAGAAATCGACAAGCAGCTCGCCGACATGAAACAGTTCGCGGAGCTTTACGAGAAGAATCCGCTGGTCAATGTCGCGGTTACATTCGTCGAGCCCCTTCCCGTCGCGTTGCTCATCACGCTTGTATCGGCGGGCGTTCTCAGCCGCAGGCGCCGACTTGGTCCGGTGACCGGCGTCGCCGCACTCTCCAGCCAATGAACCCACCGAGCGAGTCCGTCGTCGATCGTTTCCTGCGATACGTGCGCGTCGACACCCAGTCGCTTGAAGACAGTTCGACGACGCCGAGCACCGATTCGCAATGGGCGTTGTCGAAGCAGCTGGTGGACGAGCTACGATCCCTCGGTGCCGAGGACGTAAGGCTCAGCGAACACTGCATGATCTACGCGACGATCCCGTCGAACCTCCCCGCGAATGCGAGGGAGGTTCCGGCTATCGGGCTCCTCGCGCACGTCGATACCTCGCCGGCGGTAAGCGGCGCCGGCGTAAAGCCCATCGTGCATCGGGATTATCGTGGCGGCGACATCGCGCTGCCCGGCGATCCATCGCAGGTGATCACCGTGGCGCAGAATCCCGCGCTGGCCGGCATGATCGGCGACGACATCATCACCACCGACGGGACGACGCTCCTCGGCTCCGACGACAAGGCCGGTGTCGCGGCGATCATGACACTCGTCGATTGGCTGGCGCGGAATCCTTCGATTCCGCACGGCACGCTCAGGATCGGGTTCACGGCCGACGAGGAGATCGGGAGCGGGATCGACAAGTTCGACGTCGACGCATTCGGCGCGCGCTTCGCCTATACAGTGGATGGCGGTCCGCTCGGCGAGATCAGTGACGAGACCTGGAGCGCCCGACTGGCGACGATCGTCTTCCGCGGCAAGAACACGCACCCGGGCACCGCGAAAGGCGTCATGGTGAACTCGATCTACGCCTTGGCGGACTTCGTGTTGCGCCTGCCGGACGACATGCTCCCGGAAACCACGGAAGATCGCGTCGGCTTCGTCCATCCCTACGCCGGCGTGGCCGACGTCGAGGAGTCGAGCGTCAAAGTTCTCTTACGCGACTTCGAGCTCACGAGTCTGGACGCCAAGGAGCGACTGTTGCGCGATCTCGCCGCCGACATCGAGCGGGAGTACTCCGGCGTGGCGGTGCGCATCGATGTCAAAGAGAACTACAAGAACATGAAAGAGGTGCTCGCGCACCATCCCGAGCTGACGCGCAACGCCTTCGAGGCGGCGCGTCGCGCCGGCGTTGAGCCCTTCATGCTTCCCATTCGCGGCGGCACGGATGGCTCGAAGCTCACGTTCCGCGGCCTGCCGTGCCCGAACGTCTTCACCGGCGGCCACAACTTTCACAGCAAGATCGAGTTCAACTCGCGGCGCGGACTCGAGAAGACGACGGAGACGCTGGTGCACCTGGTACAGATCTTCGCCGAACAGACGGGCGCCGCGTCATGAGTCAAGTGACGTACCCCCGTGCGCTCGTAACGACTCACGGATTTTGGTGCGTGCACCCTTCCGTGCGACGCGAGTCCGCGAGTTGAGTGATCTTCCACGTCGTTCCGACTTTCACCAGCATGAACGCGTCGACGCCACAGTGATTGAAAGTGGTGTTGCGGTGGAAGGTGTAATAGGCCCACACCTGCGCGACGTTGCCGTCGATGCGCACTTCGGGATCGTAGATCCGCTCGTTCCACACGTCGCCCGCTGGAGCACGCGCAATCGCCGCCCCGAACTGTGATGCCGCGGTGAGACTCACGCTCGGCGTTCCGCGGTTCGATACGCCGACGAGGCGCGCGGTGCTATCGAAGGCCTGCGAGAGGAGCGCGGTGTCCCGCGTTCGCATGGCGTCAAAGACCTTCTGAACGGTCGCGAGAATGGTTTCGCGATCGGATCCCTGGGCTGCGGCGGCGCCCGGGAATCCCGCCGCGGCGGCGAGAGACAACAATAGAAGGCGCGTTGTGCGCATCGTCCTCGACTCGGGTGGGTGACGGGGGATCTTACGCGATTCGTCGCCCATTTGCACCCGGACCGGGTCGAGAGGGCCCACCGAAACAGACTACGGCACGGGTTCACAGGTGTCGCTTCGGTGCCGCAACACCGCGGTTTTCTGTGGCACCAGCACCGTTCGGCAGGCCGAGGTCTGCCAACATGTCCCGTGCGAAATGCAACAGTCGATGCGCCGGCCCGGCCATAACCCGGCAAATCGACCGATAAGACGGAATGGCCGAGGTTGGTATATGGATTGCCTTTGCTCAGGCCGCTGTCACAGGGAAGCCGACATCGTCAGACCGGCATCATCCAGCGACTAACTCAAAGAGGGACAATGCAGTCCGGATCAAATCGCAAGACCGCCTCGATCTTAGCCCGGGCCGGGCTCCTGACATCGCTCGCCATGGCTCTCTTCGCACCTTCGGCGAACGCACAGTCGATAGGCTACGTGTCCGGTTCATACTCGGGCTATGGCCTGAACTGCGGTACTATTGGTTGGGTCTCGCCGGGACCGCTCGTGCCGAGTATCGGCGGCGTCTATGTGGGCGGGTCCGGATTCACCCTGAGCAGCGGCGGCTGGGTTTACCAGCCGACTCCCACCTACGGGACTACGAGTTGTTCGCCGCAAGGCGGCACGACTGGTTCAACCGGGAACACCGCCGGCGAGGGGGGAGGCGGAGCAGTTGGGGACTTGCTTGTCGACAGTGGAGTCCAAGACGTTGGCGGAGCCGGTGGTGGCGGCGAGACCAACAACGACGATCCCAACGATCCGCACGATTGGACCGGCGACGGCCCGACCTATCCAATCAACACCGAGACGATCAACACGCTGACCGTCACGCCCGAGCCCAGCACGATCGTGCTCCTCGGGTCCGGACTCGTCGGACTCGGCGTCGCCGTGCGGCGACGCCGAGGAAAGACTCACCGGCCGCAGGACGGATAATTCGGATCAGGCCCCGTGATCGCGGGCCTGTCGCGACGATTGGCGATGGTCCACATGATGTCGTGGATGAAGTGGCCGATCTTCGCCATGTGGTCATAGTCGGCGTAGCGCGGCTCGTCGGTCTGCTGGTGATAGTCGTACGCGTACCCGGTCGAGAAATACGTGACGGGTACGTTGTGGCGGACGTAGTTCACCTGGTCGCTGCGGCAGAACCGGTTCATCGGATTCGCCGGAACATCCCACGTGTGATCGATCGCGATCTTCACCTCTCCGTTCGTCGCAACGGAGTCGATGATGTCGCCGAACTCACGCGATAGGCGACGCGACCCGAGTGTTTGAATCGAGCTCGGCCCGCCGTTGATGACCTGATCGGCACGGCCTTTCGCCTCCATGTCCATGTTCAACGCGGCGGCGATCTGGTTGAGCGGTACGGTCGGATGATCGGTGAACCAGCGAGAGCCGAGCAGCCCCGCCTCCTCGCCCTGGTGCGAGATGAAGATGATCGACCGCGCCGGCTTCTCGGCGGCGAAGCGCTCCGCGACCTCGAGCATGATCACCGTTCCCGATCCGTCATCGTCGGCGCCGTTCATGATCGAATCGCGTCGCGGCGGACGAATGCTGCGCGCGCGCGCGATCATGGAATTGATCTGTTTCCACTGGTCGTCCGTCGGACGACAGACAGGATCGTTCGCGCCCTGGCGTCGCGTCACCATGTTCACCGCGCGCAAGGAGTCGTGGTCGACGACGGTGGTGTTGACGCCGACGTGATCGTTGTGCGCGCCGACGAGCACGTATTCGCTCGCGCGCGCCGGATCGGATCCCGGAAGAATCGCGATCACGTTGCGGGCGGGCGTGTCGGACATGCGGAACGCGTAGTTCCACTGCGCCGTGACTGGCTGGCTCACAGCGCCGACGGTGAGCTGATCGGCGCTCTTGCCGAATAAATTCTCCGCGGCGGTGCGCGTGATCGCGGCGCTGGGGAGCGAGCCCGGCGCCGGGGTGACCTGCATTCCCATTCGGCTGTTGAACGCGCCGCGGCCCGTCGTGTCGACGAGCGCGATGTACAGGATGCCTACCGCGCCGGCGCGTTGAGCGCGCGTATCACGAGGGGCACCACCGGCGCCGCCACCACGGCCGCCACGACCGCCTGCGCGGGCGGCGCTATCCGCTCGCTGCTGCGCCTCGACCCGCGCCGCGGCTTCGGCGCCGAACTTGTTCGGCAACGAATCGCAGCGGAGCATTGGCTGCGCGGCGCGTCCTCCGCCGGCCAGGCCCGCTTGCGCCGGCGTTGCCGTTAGGACCGCGATCTTCCCTCGGAAGACGGCCGGGTCCAGCGTCGTCGTATCGCCGAACCGGCCGGCGTAAATGGCCTGCACGTTATCGAGGCTGGCGCTGGCGCCGACCCCGTTCGCTGCGGTGGGCACGACGGGCACCCAGTCGGTGCGCGGCGCGAGCGGCTTACCGGCGACGATGAGCTTGGACGCGTTGATGTCGAAGCCGCTCGGCCCGTAGGGAAGGTTTTGAAAGTATGTCCCGTTGTCGCCGGCCGGCTTCAGTCCGAGTCGCTTGAACTCGTTGGCGATATAGCCCGTTCCTTTATAGTTGCCAGGTTCGCCAATGCGCCGACCCAGCATTGAATCATCGGCGAAACCATAGAGACGGGTGCGAAGGTCGTTCGCCGTGATCGCGGTTTCCGTCGGACGCGGCGCCCACGTCGGTGGACCTTCATCGGGCCACACGGTGCCACCGCTAGCTGGCGGCGGAGATACGGAGGGGCGATTGGAGCCACCGCACGCGGCGGCAAAAAGGACCAAAGCGATTGATCGACGTGACACGCGAAGCTCCCGAGGTTCGGAACGTAGATGAAATCTATCTGCCGCGGATTTGTCGGATGAGCGCCTGGGTTTCGTGCGACGGTTCGACGTCGAGTTCGGCGTGAAGGCGTCGCGCGAAATCCTCGAACAGTTTCACCGCGCCGGCCCGGTCGCCGGCCTGATGGAGCAGGGAAAGCGCCTTTCGCAGACGCCGCTCGTCGTTTGGGGCAAGGTTGACGGCGCGTCGCGCCCAGCGGGTGGCCGACGTCAGGTCCGAGCTCGTGACGTACCGCTCGGCGAGCGCCCAAGCACACGACCCTGCCGTCTCGCGGAAAAAGACGCGCTCCTCTTCGAGCCATCGCTCGAACCCGGGAGCGTCGGCGAAAAACCCGGTCATGAGATCGCCGCGGTATAGCTCGAGCGCGCGCGCGTAATGCTCCTGTTTCGCTTCATTGAGAAAGGCCGTTGCGTCACACCAGACGCTCGAGCTCAGGCCAATCTCCTCATCGCCGCGCGTGACCACGACATCGTCGCCGACGGCCTGACGAAGCGCGTGAAGCGCTTTGCGAAGCGCGGCTCGAGCGTGCTCCTGATCGTGTTCGGGCCAGAAGAGCGTGACGAGCCGATCGCGCCGGTGGAAGCCGCTGGGCCGTGCCACGGCGAGATACAGGAAAAGCGCGGCGCGTTTTGGTTGGGTCGCAAGGGTCTCGGCGCCGGCGGAGCCTGCGACCTCCAGACCGCCCAAAACGCGCAGTGTGAGCGCGGTCGTTTGTTCGGAATGCACGCCACGAAGGTAGTCGGCCCGCGCCAACGCTGTAAGCGCGTGCGGGGAGGGGACGCTCGCGGGACGGACGCGAAACGCTGATGACACGGCCGGACGACGCCGGCGTCGGACATTGATCGCGTGTTCACACCGCGATGGACTCTGACGACGGAGGCTTCGATGCAGGAATCCACATCACGCGGTCGCGCGCTCATGACGCGCGTGCTCGTGCCGACGTACCTGATTCTGATCACCGGGTTGCCGCTCGCGGCGGCGGGCCTGTTCGCGGCGATGGCGCCGTCGGTGATCTCGGGCGTCGTGGCACTCATGCTGCTGCCGGCCATCTATTGCGTCGGGTACGTGCTCACCGCCGCGCTGTTGTCGCGGCTGACGCGCACGTCGATCGTGCCGGGCCGCTACCCCCGCGCGCTCGGCCACCGCATCTACGGCCCACGACGCCTCTACGCGTTGTGCTGGACGGCGCTCTACTACTGCGGGCCGCTGTACCACGCGGTGCTCACGATTCCGCTCGCCAAGCGGGTCGTGTTCCGGCTGTTCGGCTACCGGGGAAGTCTGGACTTCCAGACTTATCCGGACACCTGGCTTCGCGACCTGCCGCTCTTGTCGATCGGGAAGGGCGCATACCTGTCGAACAAGGCGACGATCTCGCCGAACATGTGCCTCAAGAACGGCAAGATCATCGTGCTCCCCGTGAAGATTGGGGCGGGCACGATGATCGGTCATCTGACGATGATCGCGCCTGGTGTTGACATCGGCGCGGACTCGGAGGTCGGCGTCGGCGCCGCGCTCGGAATCAATGTGTCTGTCGGCCGTCACACGCTCATCGATCACGAAGTGGTTCTCGACCACGACGCATCGATCGGCGACCGGTGCTTCATCGGCACGCGGTCGTACGTCGGACGAAAGGCCGTCATTGGCAGCGGCATACGGCTCCCGGCAGCGTCTGTCGTGCCGGCGCGCGCGATCCTGACGACACAGGCCGACGCCGACGCCCTCGTTCTACGAGTGGATACTCCGCGCCCACTAAAGACGTTCACGCGATTCGTCGCCAACGGCGGCGTGAGCTGACCCACCTGCAGCGCAACAGACCCCCTTCAACCCCTTCCTCATATGACAACGCTCATTCGCTTCGCCCGTCCCGCGGCTGTCGCACTGTCGATCATGGCGCTCACCCAGGGCGCAAGTGCACAAACGCTACAGACATTCGCCGCCGGCGGCGCTCCGCCCGCTCAGAATGCGTGCGCTCAACCGACGATCGCCAACACCGCGGTCTTTCTCAGTGGCGCACTTACCGGCGGCAAAGACAGCTCCAACTCGACCGCGACCTCCGGTGCACTCGGGATCTCTCGCCTGTCGTCGACCTGGTCGTTCTCCAGCCAGATCAACATCGCGGCGAAGACAGACACCGTTCGCGACGGATTCGGCGCCTCGCTGCTCACTCCCGGATCGGGCAAGGCTCTCACGGCAGGCTTGTTCGAATGGCGGCGGTCGTTCGCCAGCTTCTTCGGCTGCGCGCGCCAGGCGAGGCTCCCGCGCCTTGTTCGTGAAGTGGTGGGCGGCGATCGTCTCAAGGCTCGCGCTTACGGTACGGTGTCGAGCTCCGTGTGGTCACTCCCGGCGGCGGGAGCCGAGCCGGCAGAAGCAGTTTCCGTCGTCCCGATCGGATTCGGCGTCGGCGTCGGCTACACGCTGATCAGCCAGACCTTCGATGAAAAGCCAGTCGCCGCGGGACTCGTCTTCGGGTTCTCACGTCGGCTGATTCACGGCGACGTCGCCGGCGAATCGCACGCCCTCCAGCGCCAGGCAATGCTCGGCACGAGCAAAGAGAGCTTTTCCGGATATGAGGCCGGGCTCGAACTGCAATTCGCCCAGATTAGCGGCGGCGTGACGTTCTACTCCTTCCCGCGTGCCGCGACCGTGCCCGGCTTCTCGCGCGGGCAGGTAATCGCCGGGTTCTCCATCCGCTCGAACGTCCTCGAAAAAAACGCCGAGAAATAGAAACCAGCGAGCTCGAGGTCACCGCAGGCTCGCACAATTGAGAACACTCAAATGAACAATATCCGAGGAACATGGCGCCGCGCCATCGCGAGGTTGTGCATTCTTAGCGTCGTCCTGATCGCCATTGCGTGTAGCGAGTCGAGCCGAACGTTGCTGTCGCCACGTACGCCGACGCTCTCGATTGTCGATGGGGCGCATTCCGGGAACCCGCATTTCTTCTGGCTTGCGCCAATGGTCAAAAGCCCCGCGGTCACCGGGACGTTCGACCCCGCGGTGTCGCCACGCGTCGACATCTGTCAGTGGAACGGGTCGGGATGCGAGCAACCGGTGGTCGCCACGTTCACGACGACCACAGGTCCGGGCTCCGAAACCGTGCGTGTCGATGCGGCGAGCTCGCTGTACATCGTGAACTGGCACACCGATCAGTTCGCGCTCACCGTCGGCGCCACGTACCGGATCGTGGCGTCGCTGTTCGGCGCCATCGTCGGGTCGGCGGACGTTCAGATTCTGACGAACGGCTCGGCCAAGAATGTGACGACCGGCGACGACATCGCGCTCGTCGACGGAAAAACGCTGCCGATCAAGTTCCGTATCGAGCAGGGAATAGTCGTCAACGTCGCGGTGACGCCGAGTCCAAGCACGATCATCGTCGGCAAGACGGGCGCGCTCACCGCCGTTCTCACGGATGCACATAGCAACATCGTCGCGAATCAGGTGGTGAGCTGGAGCAGCGACAACACGGCTGTGGCGACCGTCGATTCGCACGGCATTGTCACCGGCGCAAGCTTGGGAATGGCGACGATCACGGCGTCATCCAACGGGATGAGCGGCACCGCCGCCGTCGTCGTCGTCCGTCCGCCGGTTGCAGCCGTGATCGTCGAGCCAGCAACGAGCTCCCTGCAGGTTGGTCGGAACGAAACGCTCATTACCACGCTCAAGGACGCCGATGGCAACACACTGACTGGCAGAACCGTCGGGTGGAGCAGCTCGGATCCAACGTCGGCGACGGTGGACGCCAACGGAGTAGTCACCGCCGTTCAGCCGAACACGGTGACGATTACGGCGACGGCGGAAGGCGTGAGCGGTATCGCGAGCGTAACTATCACGCCGGCGGGGTTCTCGGTGAAAGTCGGCTCGCTCTCCGGCGGCGACTTCCATACGTGCGGCATCGCGAGCAATGGCAAGGGCTATTGCTGGGGCGAGAACGTGTGGGGCGAGCTTGGAAACGGCGCGGTGGGCGGCTCGCAGCTTCAGCCGAACCTCGTTGCCGGTGGATTGACCTGGTCCAGCATCCAAGCCGCGTCGATCGGCACGTGCGGGCTCACGACCGACGGCACGGCGTACTGCTGGGGCGCGAACAACGTGAATCAGTTGGGCGACGGCTTGAGCTTCGCCCAGGAAACGCAGCGAGGGACGCCCGGGCCAGTTCTGACATCATTGCACTTTACTCAATTAGCGAACTTCAACGGCGCGCCGTGCGCGCTCGACACCAGCGCCACAGCCTGGTGTTGGGGTTGGAACGACAACGGCCGACTCGGCGCCGGCAACGTTGCGCCGCTGTCCCCGATCGTGGGCTTGGGCGGTAACACGTGGCGCTTGCTCGCCCAAGGGCAGAGTGACAATTGCGGAGTGACGACCGCTGGCGTCGCCCTCTGCTTCGGGGTGATCGACGGCCAGGTCGTGGGTGCAAGCCCGGTCTACACCATGATGACCGTCGGCCATTTCCACGCCTGTGGCCTCGATGCTACGGGATCGGCATGGTGCTCGGGGGCCAATGATCAGGGCCAATTTGGCAACGGCACGACGTCCAACTCGATGCATCCCGCCGCGGTTCCCGCGGCAATGGGAATGACCTTCGTCTCGATCGCCTCGGGGGTAGACAGCGTATGTGGTCTCACGCCGGGCGGCGACATCTACTGCTGGGGCAATAACGAAAGCGGTGAGCTCGGGAACGGCACGATGGCGTCGAGTACCGTGCCGGTGAAGGTCACCAGCTCCCTCACGTTTACGTCGCTTGCACGCGGCTACTTCCACTTCTGCGCGACGGCCACGAATGGCGGTGTCTACTGCTGGGGGAACAATCAATTTGGGCAGTTGGGGGATGGAACGACGCAGACCCGAATGGTTCCGACGCGGGTCGTTCAGCCGGCGCCGTGACCAAACTGACACTCCTGTCGCTCCAGGCCCATGCCGATCCACGAAGAGCGCCGAGCTAAGCGAGAATCGAGGGCGACGTCGCTATGCAAACTCGAATAGGAGCAGGTCGGTACTTGCTGACTCGTCGGAGCGGGGGTAAGCTGGTGCCGGTCGCCTACCCCCGCGACCGAGTGCCGACGCTTTTCGATTCCCTTCCGCGGAGAGTGGTCGGCGCGAGTACGTCCGACCACTACCAACTCTTCGCGTTGACGGCGCAACTCGCGACCCTCCTCCAGGACGCGTTGGGCTCCGCCTATCGCCTCGATCGCGAGCTCGAGGCGGGGGGGATGAGCCGTCTCTTCCTCGCGACGGACGTCAAGTTGAATCGGCAGGTGGTGGTGAAGGTGCTGCCGCCGGACCTCGTGTCGACGGCGAGCATCGCGCGGTTCAAGCGAGAGATCGAGCTGACGGTGCGGCTGCAGCATCCGCACATCCTGCCGATCATCACGAGCGGCGCGTATGACGATGTGCTGTACTATATCACGCCGTTCATTCCGGGTGAGAGTCTGCGGGAGCGGATCGCGCGAGACGGGAAGCTGCCGCTTGATGACATTGTAAAGATCCTCCGCGATGTTGGTGGCGCGTTAGCGTTTGCTCATCAGCGTGGCGTCGCTCACCGGGACATAAAGCCGGGAAACATTCTGCTCGCCGACGGCCACGCGATTCTAGCGGACTTCGGAATTGCGCGGGCGGTTTCGACGACGGCGACGCCGTTGACGGATAGCGGCCTCGCTCCAGGCACACCGGCGTACATGGCGCCAGAGCTGCCGACGGACGAAAGAGCAGATGTGTACGCTTTGGGGGTGGTGGCGTACGAGATGCTTTGCGGGGCATTGCCAAGAGCGCACGTTGATGCCGCCGCGATAGCGGCGGCTCGCCGGGGCATCGCCGGCGATTCCATGGTTCGACGACGATCGCTCACTCGCTTGGTCGTGAAGGCCACCGGCCCCGCCGCCGCGCGACCCGCGTCGGCACGGTCCTTTGTTGAGGCGATTGACGGCATACCCGCATCAATCTGGCAGACACGTCAGGCGCGGCTGGCGGTGTTTGCCTCGATCATGATCGCTGCGATAGCAAGCATCGAGCGACCGTGGCGTCCGTCGCATGCGTTGAATGAGGCCGGCTACGTGGTCTTGTCTATCGGCGGCCACCGGCCGGGCGAAGAGGAAAATCTGAAGCGAGTTCGGGAAGCGCTGTCGGAATGGACCGGCACAGTGCTGACAGCCAGCGGGTCGCCGCAAACAACCACGAGCCTCGCACGTACCGTCGGCGAAGCGATTCAAAACACCCGAGCTACGGGCGTTCGGAATCTCATAGTATTGGATCTTGTTGCCGGCGGCGACCAAGCGGCGGTGAAAGCGAGCCTGGTCGACGTCGCGTCTTCTGCAGTTACAAAAGTCCGTCAAGAACGTTTGACGGAAGACTCTCTACTGTCAGTCATGGATGCGCGGCGCCTCGTTAATTCAATCTTGCGCGACGGGCATGAAATTCCGTGGCGAAGTGCCCAGGATATCTCCCAGCACTCCTTGTCCGCATGGCGTCAGTATGATCTCGGCCGAGCGAACCTAGGCCGTTGGCAACTGGTTGCCGCAGAGTCAGCGTTTAGAGCTGCTGTAACGCTTGAACCCGACCTTGCGCTTGCCAATTTGTGGCTTGGTCAGACACTCACATGGAACGAGTCTCCGCAGTCGGGCGAGCTGCGTCGGCGCAGTGCGATTGCTGCTCTGACCTCGCGTCAGCGCCTCTCGCCGCAGGATTCTCTTTTGGCCGCAGGCGTCCGCGCCCTCGCTGATTCGGATTTTGCCACCGGCTGCGGCATCTATCAACAGATTTTGCGGCGTGACTCGACGAGCTTTGAAACATGGCTCGGCTTGGGAGAATGCAATCGGCGCGATCGACTCGTTGTCAGACGAGTAAGCAGTGCAACGGGCTGGGTATTTAGGGGTAGCCACGCCGCCGCAGCACGCGCGTACCAGCGGGCAGGCGACTTGGCACCCGCAGGCACTGATTCGCTATTCCGCGGCTGGCTTGTAGGTCGCCTGGCTCGCGTTCTCTATGCCCGAAACGAAAAGCGGCGCCTCGGTTATGCGGCCGAGGGTGATACGGTCTTGTTCGTCGCTGCGGCGCGGCTTCACCACGACACGCTAAGCTTCGACCCGCGCCCCTTAGGGCAACCTCGCGACACGCGGACTATTAGGGAGGTCGAGGAGGAAAACGCCGCTGTCACTCGTAGTCGGAATGTTTTACGGCAAGCAGCGGAACAGTGGGTTCTTAAGGCGCCCAGGTCCGCTGATGCGTACGACTCTCTGGCGAGTTTCACAGAAGTGACCAATGGCGCAGCGACAGTTGGTGGCCGGCCCATCTCCGCGCTAGAGGCCGTGCGGAAGGCGAGGACGCTCTCCCGAGATTCCGCCCAGCGCCTAGAATTGGCGATAGCAGAAACACGCCTGTTGCTCAAAAGCGCGATGTTCGCCGAGGCGGAGCACCTCGCTGACTCGATTCTGCGAGCGACAGATACGCGAGTTGTCCGCTCAGACGGTGTAGCGGGTTTGGCCGCATTGCTCGGCCGCCGGAACCTGGCCGCCGAATTAACACGCAGTAGCGCGGGAAGTTTTCGCCCCAATACCCCCGCCGGTGTCTTCCTCACTCCGTCGGGGCAACTGGCTGAGTTGAGCCTGTCCTTGTTGTCGTACGCCGCACTTCAGGGCCCAGTCGATAGCATCGAAGCGATTTCGAAGCGCCTCGATCGAACGATTCCGAGCTACGTCGCGGAAGAACGCCAGATCGCGGTAATGCGCGGTGCCCTCATCGTGCCCGCGCTCACACTGGGATTCCCGGTTACCGCCCGGTTACTCGGTGAATTCGAGAGCTATCCGGACAGTTACCTGAAAGCGCAGTTAGCTGCGCTTAGCGGCGCCCCGGAAATCGCGAGGCAACTCCTGCGCGCCACGCGTGCACGGCGACTGGGCGCATTGCCAGGCACGGTCGCCGCCGATGAGACCATACGCCAAGTCGAGCTTTCCCTGGCTGTTGGAGATACGAGCGACGCCACTGCGGAACTGGACGCTGTGCTTTTGGCCCTACCGACGCTCGGTACGCACCTACTCACGCAGCCTGAGCAAGTGGCATCCCTCGTTAGGGGGATGCGTTTGCGCGCGGAGTTGGCGCGTGAATCGGGTGACGGCGCGACCGCGCGAAACTGGTCCAGAGCCGTCGCGCAACTTTGGCGTGATCCTGACGCTGATCTAACCCCCATTTTGGGCCGAATGAAACGATTGTCGCTTCACTGATGCCTTCTGCCGTCCCACACTAGCCAGGAATCAAACGATGCGCACCTTTCCTCACATGCGGTCGAAGCTCGCCCTTGCCTCAGGGTGTCTAACGCTTCTAGCCGCCCCAAGGTTTGTCGGCGCAACTGAGTTGCGCCGGCTCCCGCCGGAACCGACACCCGTTTCCGTCAAAGGGCCGAAAAAATCTCCCGCACCCACCGCTTCTAAGACCTTATTCAAGAACGGCACGCCGGAACTCGATCACTCGCTCGAATACTACCAGCAAGCGAATCACTTGCCTGACTTCTTCGGCTTGTTGAGGAAGAAGGACAATTGGCTGGACGAGACGGGAAAGCACGAACAATCAAACACCGTATCACGCTTTCTACTCGGATCCGCAGACCCGGCGTGCATCATGGACGTTCCGGTTACCGTCACCCCGTCGAAGAACGTAAAAAAGCTGAAACATCGACCCGACGGCTCTCCGCCAAGCTTCCCGAGTCACCTTGATGACAGCAACGGATTCGTCGTCGCGAGGATCATCAACGCGAGCAACTGCACAACTACGCCTCTCTCACTTGATCCAGGCACTTATTACTGGATCGTGCGTCAAAAACCTGATAAGTCAGGATACGAATCGATCTTTGTCTCTGATGTCGACGGTCAAACCGTTCAGACAACCAGGTTCACTCGTTGCAGTCACATTAATTCGGCTCAGCATCTTCAAGACCTCACCGATTCGTTTGCGAAAGGGGTCGTTTGCAACAACGAGCTTGTCAACATCGTTGCCCCGATTCTTGGGGGCTCGGAGGCATACCACCGCAGCGAAGCGATAAAGCGTTCGCTTAGGGGTGGTGTGTCTATAAACTCGGTCTTCACAGCGGCAGACTTTACGCTTTGGTTCACATGCGAGCTCGGTTGCTGTTATGCGGATCAATTTGTGGTGTCAGCCAAGAGTACCCCGAAGCGTGCGACGAAGCCGACGGCCTAGGGAGCTCATCAGCCTCACCACTTGCCCCGGGCTGCATCGACTGTGCATTCTCCTAACACCGTTCCCGTCTTGGAGATGCACGCGATGCAGCCCCGTTCCAGCCCGCCGGGCGCATACCCCCGCCTGACGCAGCCGCTCGTCCGCGACAACGGCGTCCTTCGGCCCGCTTCCTGGGACGAAGCACTCGATCGCGCCGCCGAGGGATTCCGCAAGAGTTTGGAGACCCATGGTCGCCAAACCACCGGAATCTTCAGCTGCTCGAAGTCGACCAACGAGGTCAACTTCCTGGCGTCGAAATTCGCCCGGCAGGTCTTCGGCAACAACAACATCGATAGCTGTAACCGGACCTGACACGCTCCCTCGGTCGTCGGTCTGACGACCATCCTGGGAGCGGGCGGCTCGACCAGCTCATACGAGGAAGCGGAGCATTGTGACTTCGTCTTCCTCTGGGGATCGAACGCCCGTGAGGCCCACCCGATCTGGTTCCATCATTTGCTGAAAGGAATCCAGAACGGTGCGCAGCTCTACGTCGTCGACCCGCGGCGCACGACGTCCGCCCAGTGGGCGGACGTCTGGCTCGGGTTGAACGTCGGAACGGACATCGCGCTCGCCAACGCGATGGCCCGCGAGATCATTCACGCCGGTTTGCAGGACGACACGTTCATCCAACGTGGAACGAGCAACTACGCCGCGTATCGCGCGTCGGTCGAGTCGTACACGCTCGAATATGCGCAGCGCGAGACGGGAATCCCCGCCGCGGTGATTCGCGACGCCGCGCACGCGTATGCGAAGGCCGATCGCGCCATGGTTTGCTGGACGCTTGGCATCACCGAGCACCACAACGCGGTCGACAACGTGCTCGCGTTGATCAATCTCTCACTGCTCACCGGGCACGTCGGGCGCTACGGCTGCGGATGTAATCCGCTGCGCGGGCAGAACAACGTCCAGGGCGGCGGAGACATGGGCGCGCTGCCGAACAAACTTCCCGGATTTCAGGACGTCCAGAAGCCGGAGCATCGAACGAAGTTCGAACAGGCGTGGGGCCGCGACATCATTCCGAAGGATGGCTGGCATCTCACGGAGATGATCCACGCCATGGAGACCAAAGAGCTCAACGCGCTGTACGTCATCGGCGAAAATCCGGCGCAGTCCGATGCCGACGCCACGCACGTGACGCACATCCTCGAGCACCTCGAGCATCTGGTCGTTCAGGAAATCTTCCTCACCAAGACGGCGCAGCTCGCGCATGTCGTGCTTCCCGCGACCGCGACGTGGGCGGAAGGCGAGGGCACGGTCACGAACAGCGAGCGACGCGTCCAGCGGGTTCGCAAAGCGGTCGAGCCCCCTGACGGTGCGCGCGACGAGATCTGGATCATGTCGGAGCTCGCCAAGCGGCTCGGCTACGATTGGGGACACCCAACGGCGGAAGACGCCTGGAACGAGCTCCGCGACCTGTCGCCGCAGCTCTACGGCATGAGCTACGAGCGTCTCGAGCAGCTCGATGGCATTCAATGGCCCTGCCCGACGCTCGACCATCCCGGGACCAAGTTCCTGCATTCGCGACTTTGGGAAACCGATCCCGCGAAGCGTGGCAGTGCGGCGCCGTTCTCCGTCGTGCACCACGAAGGCCCGGTCGAACAGCCCGACGATGAGTATCCTTTCATACTCACGACTGGCCGCCGGCTCGAGTCGTACAACACCGGCGTTCAAACAGGCGGCTACCTGTCACCACTGCATCGCGGCGAGACGGTGGACATGTCGCCGGAAGACGCGACTGAGCTTCGCGTCGACGAGGGCGACCTCGTGCGCGTGACGTCGCGCCGTGGTAGCGTCGTCGCGCCCGTGTACATCGATCGCGGGCTCCGTCGCGGCGTGGTGTTCATGACGCTCCATTTCCCGGACGACGTCGCGACGAACCTGCTCACGATCAATTCCACCGACCCCAAGTCCGGCACCGCCGAGTTCAAAGCTTGCGCGGTTCGAGTCGAGCCGGCGCGGACTGTACCCTCGTACGCGACGCGTAGTCGTGAGACGCTCGCCGCGACCGGAGACGATTGATGGATCTTCACCTGCGGCACGCTGCCCCGACGCCTGAGGAACGTGCCGCGGTGGACGCGCTGCTCGGACCGCCGCGCTCGGCTTGGGATGGCGGTGAACGCGGAAGCAAATACGACGCACACGTCGCGCACACCGGACACGAGCGCCGGGCGCAGCGGCATCTGCTCTTACCCGCGCTTCAGGCACTCCAGGCGCGCGTCGGCTGGATCAGCGAGACGGGGCTGGAATACGTCTGCACGCGTCTCGACGTTCCGCCCGCCGAGGCGTGGAGCGTCGCGACGTTCTATGCGCTGCTGTCGACGACGCCGCGCGCGCCGCGCGTCCTTCACGTTTGTGACGACGTCGCCTGCAAGTGCCGCGGCGCGAATGAACTGATCGCGCATCTCGAGAAGACGGTAGGGCCGGCGCACACTCACGGCCCTTCGGGCGAGCACGTGCACGTGGAAAGCGAGTCCGCCGTCTGGATGCGGTCGCCGTGCCTCGGTCTGTGCGACCACGCTCCAGCGGCGTTTCTGCAGGAAGCAGGCGAGATGCCGCACGACGAGTTGGTCGGCGAGATCACGCCCGCGCAGGCGACTGAATTGCTCGCGTCCGGCCGCTCGGTCTATCCCCGCGCGATGCGCTCGTCCGGCATGTACGCGATGCGGTGGCTCGCCGCCGACGCCGAGCCGATGATGACGGAGACGCAGACGCTGCGGCTGCCGCAGACGGAAACGACGCAGCCGCCGAATCCGGATTTGCGCCTGCTTCGCCGCATCGACGCCGTCGATCCGACGAGCATCGCCGGTTATCGCGCGAGCGGTGGATTCGACGCGCTGCGGCGCGCCATCGAGATTGGGTCGGAAGAAGTCATCCGCGAAGTCATCGACTCGAAATTGATGGGTCGCGGCGGCGCGGCGTTCCCGACGGGGCGGAAATGGGAAGCGGTCGCCAAGCAGGCGGCGCGGCCGCACTACCTGATCTGCAATGCCGACGAGTCGGAGCCGGGCACGTTCAAGGATCGCGTCCTCATGGAAGGCGATCCGTTCGCCATCGTCGAAGCGATGACGATCGCCGGGATCGCGACCGGCTGCGAGCGCGGCTTCGTTTACATTCGCGGCGAGTATCCGCTCGCGACACAGCGAATGCAGCACGCCATCGACCAGGCGCGGGCACACGATTTCCTCGGCGACAACATCATCGGTCGCGGGATTCGCTTCGATATCGAAATCCGCCGCGGCGCCGGCGCGTACATCTGTGGTGAAGAGACCTCGATCTTCAATTCGATCGAAGGCTACCGTGGTGAGCCCCGCAACAAGCCGCCGTTCCCCGCGCAGGCCGGGTTGTTCGGGCTTCCGACCGTCGTCAATAACGTCGAGACGCTCGCCAACATTCCGTGGATCGTGCTCGAGGGCGGACAAGCCTTCGCGTCGATCGGCGCGGGCGGACAATCCACCGGAACGAAGCTGTTTTGTCTGAGCGGCAACGTCGCCGAACCCGGTGTGTACGAGGTGCCGTTCGGAAAGACGTTGCGCGACCTGATCGAGATGGCCGGCGGTGTGGCCGGCGGCCGGTCGATTCAGGCGATTCTGCTTGGCGGCGCGGCCGGAGTGTTCGTCGCGCCGAACGAGCTCGACATGCCGCTCACCTTCGAGGGCGCGCGCGCCGCGAAGGCCACACTCGGCTCCGGCGTGATCGTCGTGTTCGACGACCGCGCTGACATGCCGGACGTTCTGCTGCGCATCGCGTCGTTCTTCCGCGACGAATCGTGCGGCCAGTGTGTCCCGTGCCGCGTCGGCACCGTTCGCCAGGAGGAGGCACTGTATCGAATCGCCAGCGGAAAGACACTCGGCGGCGTAGCCCAAGAGGTCGCGCTTCTCGATGAGGTCGGTCTCGCCATGAAGGACGCGTCGATCTGCGGGCTTGGCCAAACCGCCTACGCCGCGATCGAGTCGGCGATCCATCGAGTCGGTTTACTTCAGGGAAGGACATGACGGTAGTCGCAACCGGGCCGCTCGTTCAACTGCAGCGTCCGACGATCGCCACCGATCAGAAGCGGCGAAATTCGGCGCGGACGGTGACGCTCACGATCGACGGACAGTCGGTGACCGTGCGCGAGGGTACGACGGTGCTCGAGGCCTGTCGCTCGATCGGCATCGAGATCCCGACGCTCTGTTTTCTCGAGACGCTGCACCCGGTGAACGCGTGCCGCATCTGCGTCGTGGAGATGGAAGGCGCGCGCGTGCTCGTGCCGTCGTGCTCACGCGCCGCCGAAGAAGGAATGGTCATCAAGACCAAATCGGAGCGGGTCAACCATAGTCGCAAACTCGTACTCGAGCTCCTCGCATCCTCGGTCGATCTCTCGACGACGCCGAAAGTCGCCGAATGGATCGACGAGTACGATGCGAAGCCCGAGCGCTTCGGTCCGCCCGCGCCCGCGGCGCCCGCGGGGACGCGCGACGCGGCCATCCCGGGACATCATGCCGCGCCCGACGCTCGTTATGCGGCGACCGTCGCCGAACCGGCGAAGGTGGACAACGATCTGTACGTGCGCGACTACGCGAAATGCATTCTGTGTTACAAGTGCGTGGAGGCGTGCGGTCCGGATCATCAGAACACCTTCGCGATCGCCGTCGCGGGGCGCGGATTCGACGCGCACATCTCGACGGAGTTCGCCGTGCCGCTGCCCGAGTCGGCCTGTGTGTACTGCGGAAACTGTATCGCTGTGTGTCCAACCGGCGCGCTGATGGCGAAGAGGGAGTTCGACATGCGCGCCGACGGAACGTGGGACGAATCGCGGCAGACGACGACGGACACGATCTGCCCGTACTGCGGCGTGGGCTGCACACTCAGCCTTCACGTCCAGGACGGCGAGATTCTGAAAGCGACGTCGCCGCTGGAGAATTCGATCACGCAAGGCAATCTCTGCATCAAAGGGCGCTTTGGTTGGCGCTTCGTGCAGAACACCGCCCCCCCCGGCAACGCGCCGACCAGCGGCAGTAGCAATGGCGGTCACTGACGATCCGCTCGTCGGGCTAGGCTACGCGCGGCCGTCGGAACGGAAGGACTTCATCCGGATCGAAGGCCGTGACGCGACGTCGGCGTCGGCGATTGTCGCCGAGGAAGTGCCGGTCGCGCTGGTCTACAATGGCCGTCCCTACGTCGTGGTGATGGGTTCGCCGACAGACCTCGAGGACCTTGCCGTCGGATTCAGCGTGACTGAAGGCGTGGTCGCCGGACCGGGCGATGTGCGCGGCGTCGCCGTCGTGCGAGCGAGCCACGGAATCGAAGTGCAGATGGAAGTCTCCGCGGCCGATGCCGAACGTCTGAGCGATCGCGCGCGGGGGCTCGTCTCGCGGACGGGATGCGGGCTCTGTGGCGTGGAGACGATCAACGATGCGTTGCGCGTCCCCGCGGTTGTCGGCAACTCGCTCGAAGTCTCTCCCGACGCCGTGTGGCGAGCCGCCCGCGAGCTGTCGCGCCGTCAGACGGTGAACAATGAAACGAGCACCGTGCACGGCGCCGCTTGGGCGACCCCCGACGGCGAGGTGCACGTCGTGCGGGAAGACGTCGGGCGCCACAACGCGCTCGACAAGGTGTTCGGCGCATTGGCGCGCGCCGGGCGGGCCGCGAATGGTGGCTTCGTCGTCGTGACCAGCCGCGCCAGTTACGAGATGGTCCAGAAGACAGCGATGTGCGGCGTAGAATTGCTCGCGGCCATCTCGCGGCCTACGGGCCTCGCCATTCGATTTGCCGACGCCGCCAACGTAACGCTCGCCGCGCTCGTACGAGGCGAGAGCGGCAACGTGTACTCTCATCCCCACCGGATTTCTCTGACGCAAGCCCAGGAGTAAGACGTGAGCACCTCCGTGGTCCCCTCCGATATCGAAATCGCGCAGCGCGTGAAGATGCGTCCGATCGAGGACGTCGCCGCCGAGCTCGGCCTCGAGCGCGACGAGCTCGATTTTTATGGGAAGTACAAGGCGAAGATTCCCCTCGAAGTCGCGCAGCGTCCCGTTCGCGGCCGCCTCGTCGTCGTCACGGCGACGAACCCGACGCCGGCCGGTGAGGGGAAGAGCACCGTCTCCGTGGGACTGGCGCAGGCACTGAGGCGGATGGGGAACCAGGTCGCACTGTGCATCCGCGAGCCAAGCCTTGGCCCGGTTTTCGGCGTGAAGGGCGGCGCGGCGGGCGGCGGCTTCGCGCAGGTCGTCCCGATGGATGACATCAACCTCCATTTCACGGGCGACTTCCACGCGATCTCGAGCGCGCACGCATTGCTCGCGGCGATGCTCGACAACCATCTGCACCAGGGCAACGCACTCGGCATCGATCCGCGCCGGATCACCTGGCCGCGCACGATCGACATGAACGACCGTGCCCTGCGCAACGTCATCGTCGGCCTGGGTGGCGCCGCGGACGGCGTGCCGCGCGAAGAACGGTTCGTCATCATCCCGGCGAGCGAGATCATGGCGATCGTCGCGCTGGCGACGAGCCCACAGGATCTCGAGGAGCGGCTGGCGCGAATAATCGTTGGATCGACCTACGGTTCGGCGAAGCGCCCGGTCACGGCGGGCGAGTTGCGCGCGACCGGCGCGATGGCGCTGCTCCTCAAGGACGCGATCCGTCCGAACATCGTCCAGACGCTCGAGGGCGGGCCTGCCTTCGTTCACGCGGGACCATTCGGCAACATCGCGCACGGGTGCAACAGCATTCTCGCTACGCGCTCGGCGCTCGCCCTTGCCGACATCGTCGTCACCGAGGCGGGCTTCGGCTCGGATCTGGGTGTCGAAAAGTTCTTCAATATCAAGTGTCGAATGGGCGGGCTGCAGCCGGAAGCGGCGGTGATCGTCGCCACGGTCCGATCGCTCAAGATGCATGGCGGCGCCGACAAGAAGAACCTCGGCGTCGAAGACCTCGACGCGCTACGCCGCGGCTTGCCGAACCTCGAGAAGCACATCGAAAACGTGAGGCACTTCGGCGTTCCGGGCGTTGTCGCGCTCAACCGCCGAAGCTCGGACACCGAATCCGAGCTGCGCGTGATCGCCGAGTTCGTTGAATCGCTTGGCGTCCCGGTCGCGTTGACGGAAGTGTGGGAGAAGGGCGGAGCCGGAGGCGAAGCGCTCGGCGCCGAGCTGCTGTCGCTCCTCGACAAGAAGCAGGCGGAGTTCCGTCCGCTCTATCCGACGAATCTGCCGATCAAGGAAAAGATCGACATCATCGTGAGGCAGATCTATGGCGGCGACGGCGCCGACTATTCGCCGTCGGCCGACAAGACGATCGACTATCTGCAGTCGATAGGCTTGGGTGATACCCCCGTTTGCATGGCGAAGACGCAGTACTCACTCACCGACGACCCGACGCGACTCGGCCGGCCGCGCGGCTTCCGGATCATGGTCAACGAGGTTCGTCCCGCGGCTGGCGCGGGGTTCATCGTAGCGCAGTGCGGCGACATCATGACGATGCCCGGACTTCCCAAGGAGCCTGCGGCCGAGCGAATGGCGCGGCTGCCGAACGGAGAAATCGTCGGCCTGTTCTAGCCGGCGGCGCGCACGGACCGGGTGGGCGGCACGAGCTCCAGATACTCGCGGTCCCACCGGTCGCCGACGCGATCGAAATACATCTCGATCGCGTCGGTCATCCGTCCCGCCTCGACCAACGAGATCACCGCGTTCGCATCCCGCGGCCAAAGGGTGAAGCCGCAGCGCTGTTTGATGTAGCGAACGAGACCGGCGAACATTTTGTCCTCGTCCGCGCCGGCCGCCGCGAAGTGAATCCCGTCAGGGCCGGATACGATGGCGTAGTGGAGCCCGTGACCAACGGTGTTTGCTTCGAACATCGGCTACCTCAGACCGGCTTGAGGACCATGACGACAATCACCGATGTCATGATCGCCAGGTACGTGAGCATCCTCCGAAACGCACTCCGACCGAGGTCGTGCCGCACGTCCGCGGCATGATCCGAGGCATCCTGGGCGGAGCCGCCAGGCCCGCGCGACGGCGATAGTCCGAAAGGTCGGCTCAAGCCCCGGAGGGCGGCGGCTTGTCCGGCACGCCCGGAATTCGCGTCCAGATCACGATCGTCCCGCACGGCACCGTCGACGATCGCGGCGCGAACTCCGCCGGCACGGTCGCGAAGCTTTCGTACAGCTCGATCGCGTAGATGTCGTGCGGCAGGAGATCGTCGATCTCCATGCCCGGCGCGAGCTGGCCGTCGACCCACATGCTTGGCGTGCAGCCACGGAGCGCGGAGGAGTACGCCGCGAAGCGGACGCCGTAATAGTTGTTCGACAGCCGTACGACACGGACGCCGCGTTTGTCGCGCATCAAGTCACTCAGTCGCGACGGGTTGCGCGCGAGGATGTCGGCACGGGTGACGAAGATCCCCATGCCGCGTGCTTTTCGCTCATCGAAGTCCTTGAGAGCGAGCGCGCGGCGGGCCGCCACGGAACTGGTGACCTTCATTCCGGCGAGACTCTGCGCGACACGGTTCAGCTCGACAACGACGGTATCCCATTGCTTGCTCGTCGCGGTAAGCAGGGCTTCGAGCGCCTCGAAGCCGAGTCGGTGCACGACGATCGTGAGCGTGTCGATATCCGGCGCCCAGAGCCGAAACGACCCGCGGGGGTCGGTGCGCAGCACGCTGCCGGCGATCTGCACCGTCGCGCCCTCGATCCCGGATCCGGCCGAGTCGCGTACGAAACCGACCATCTCGCGTCGTCCTGCCTGCGTCTGAGCACCAGTGCGGGCGGACAAAGCAAGAACGAGAAATGCGGCAATTCGACGAGCGATCATCGGCTTCGTTGGGTCGGTCTCAGCCGAATCTGTGAGTGGGTCATCGGACGCGCCAGTCCCGCGGGACAAACGTCCAACACGGACAAAACGGTTGGCGGCTTCGCGGTGTCAAATAGCGGTACGACAAGACCGGTCTGTCCCACGACCGGACAATTGTTGTTGCGATGCGACACGGCGAGGCGCTGCAGCGAGTTAGGTGCTATCGTCGTTCACGGAATTGTAATGCTTTCTCCATTGAAGTTCGCCAAGGCGAGGACTAACCTCCTGCCACTTGGGCGCCGCCGCTCAGCGGACTGTTTTCGGTCGAGGAGAGCTTCGGATGCAACAGCTTCGCAAGCGTTGGTTGCCGCTCTTGATCGCGGTGCTGGTGGTCGGCGGCCCCGTCGCCTGGTATAAGTGGCCGGCGACTGCCGCGGCAGCCGAGGCGTCGCTGACGGCACCGGTCCAGCAGGGCAACTTCAAGGTCGTCGTCACGACGACGGGCGAGCTCCGCGCGCGCAAGTTCGTGCAGGTGCAGGGACCCGCGCAGGCGCAGACGGTTCAGGTCTATCAGACCAAGATTGCCTCGCTCGTTGCCGAGGGCACGGTCGTCAAAGAAGGCGACGTGATCGCCGAATTGGATCGAGCGCCGGCCGCGACGAAGATGGCGGATGTCACTCTTGCGCTACAGAAGGCGCAGGCCGAATACACGACCGCCCAACTCGACTCCGCGCTCAATCTCGCCGTCGCGCGCGAAGAAGTGCGAACGGCCGAGTATGCGCTCGAGGAGAAGAAGCTCGCGAAGGATCAGGCGCAGTACGAAGCGCCGACGATCAAGCGCCAGGCGGAGATCGACTACGAGAAAGCGCAGCGCGCGCTCGAGCAGTCAAAGCGAAATCTCGACACGAAGACAAAGCAGGCTGTCGCCAAGATGTCGTCGGTCGGCGCGGACCTCGGCCGCCAGCAAAACCAGCTCAAGAGCATTCAGGAAGTGATGGGCAACTTCACCATCAAGGCGCCATCGCCGGGCATGGTGATCTACATCCGCGAGTGGAGCGGAAAGAAAAAAGGCGTGGGCTCGCAGTGGAACGCATGGGACAACACGGTCGCCACGCTCCCGGACCTCTCGCAGATGGAATCGCAGACGTACGTGAACGAAGTCGACGTCCGGAAGCTGTCCGTCGGCCAGCCGGTACAGATCGCGCTCGACGCCGACCCGACGAAGAAACTCCCGGGCAAGATCACGGAGATCGCCAACGTCGGCGAGCAGCGTCCGAACCAGGATTCGAAGGTGTTCGAGGTGAAGATCGAGGTCACCAAATCCGATACGACATTGCGTCCCGGCATGACGACCTCGAACGCCATCGAGACCGCGGCGATCGCGAACGCATTGTCGGTGCCGCTCGAGGCGGTGGTGAACGAGGCGGGCTTTTCCTACGTCTACAAGAGGGACGGCCGCTCTGTCGTGAAGCAGATGATCGAGACGGGCGCGATGAACGACAACGAGATCGTCGTGCGGAATGGCTTGACCAAGGGCGAGCAGGTGCTGCTCACGCCACCGACCGATAAGACCGACATCAAGACGGTCGCGATTCCTGGTCTCAAGCCGACCGTCCCATCCACCACGGGCGACACCGCGAAAAGCGTCAGCCTTCCCGCGAAGCCCGCCGCGGGCGGACCGCCGGCGGCGGTACCGACACCGAAGCCGAAGGGCTGACGGTGACCGCGGTTGCCGTCCCGCCGGCCGGGGGCGGGGGCGCGCCGGGACCGTCGCGCGCCCGCACCCTTGCCGCACATATCGCGTTCAGCGGGCGCACGGCCGCCGAAGCGGTCGTGCACAACAAGTTGCGCGCGGGTCTTACGTCCCTCGGCATTCTCTTCGGCGTCGCGTCGGTGATCGCCATGCTCGCCATCGGCAGCGGCGCCGAGCAGGAGATCCTGCAGCAGATGAAGCTCCTCGGCGCGAACAACATCGTCGTTACGCCGCTCGTCGAGCAGAAGGAAGGGAAGGTCGAGAAGGACGACGGCAAGAAGCAGAGCAAACGCTTCACGCCGGGACTGAGCTACCTCGACGCGCAGGGCATCAAGGCGACGATCCCGGACGTTTCGGCGGCGAGCAGCGAAGTCGTCGTCAACAGCGTGATCACGCGCGACGGACTGCACCGCTCGGGGAAGATCGTCGGTGTGGACCCGAGCTACTTCAGCGTCATGAACCTGCGTCTGGCCGAAGGCGCCAACTTCGCGCCGCCGCACTTCGACCAGGCGGCCCCGGTGGCGATCATCGGACAAGGGGTCAAGTCGCGTTTCTTCACGACGGAAGACCCGATCGCCCGGACGATCAAGGTCGGCAACCAGTGGCTGACGGTCGTCGGTGTGCTCGAGGACCGGAAAGTGTCGAAGGAGAACGCGCAGCGCCTCGGCATTCGCGACGCGAACATGGACGTCTACGTCCCGCTGCCGACGATGCTCCTCCGCTATCGGAATCGCGCCGAGGTGACTCAGCACGAGATGGAGCTCGCCGCGCGGGAATTCAATTCCACCGACTCGTCGGAGACGGACGAGCAGCGCGCCGAGAAGCGAAACTACCACCAGCTCGACAAGATCGTGGTGCAGGTGGACCGATCGACGGCCGTGCCGGCCGTCGCGGACGTCATACGGCGCATGCTGCAGCGCCGTCACAACGACGTGACCGATTTCGAGATCGTCGTCCCCGAGCTGTTGCTGCAGCAGGAGCAGCATACGAAGACGATCTTCAACGTCGTGCTCGGCGCGATCGCGTCGATCTCGCTCATCGTCGGCGGCATCGGGATCATGAACATCATGCTCGCGTCGATCCTCGAGCGCATCAAGGAGATCGGCGTGCGGCGCGCGGTCGGTGCGACGCAGAAGGACGTGCTCGCGCAGTTCCTGAGCGAAGCCGTGATGATCAGTCTGGCCGGCGGCATCGCCGGAATCATCGTCGGCGGCATTCTCGCCAGCGTGATCGAGCGCGCCGCCAAGATCCACACGATCGTGTCGCCGATGTCGGTGGCGGTCGCGTTCGGGGTGTCGGTGGCGGTCGGCCTCGTGTTCGGCATCGTGCCGGCATCGCGCGCCGCCAAGCAGGACCCGATCGTCTGCCTGCGCTACGAATAAAACCCGAAATGGGGTCAGACCCCATTTAGAAAACCCGAAATGGGGTCAGACCCCATTTAGAAAACTCGAATTGGGGTCTGACCCCATTTGGGCTCCCAATGCTTTCCCACACCGTGAAGGGCCATATGCGCACTCTCATCGCACTCGTCGCCGCGACGGCGGTCCTCGCGCCCTCCCGCGCCGAGGCTCAAGGGTTGACGCTCCAGGACGCGATCGCGATGGCGCAACGTCAGGGCCCATCGGCGCAGGTCGCGCGCAGCTCGCGCGACGCGGCGCGGTACCGGAACGACGCGTTCAACTCGCGGCTGTTGCCGCAGCTGTTTCTCAGCGGCGACGCGGCGAACTACAACCACGGCATCAACCCGATCACGCTTCCCGATGGCTCGACGGCGTTCATCGGACAGTCGCAGAACCAGTCGTCGATGCAGGTCGGCTTTAGCCAGCGCATTCCACTCACCGGTGGACTGGTGAGCGTGGGCGAACAGGTAAAACGCTTTGACGAATTCGGAAACTTGAACAACCGATCGTGGCAAACGTCGCATGTGTTGTCGATTCAGCAGGACTTGTTCAAGCCGCGAACGGTCGTATGGGAGGAACGCGTCCAATCGCTCGGCGCGTCGGTCGCCGAGCGATCCTACCTCGAGGCGCGCGAGGACGTCGCCGGCTCCACCGCCGACGCGTTCTTCAATTTGTACGCGCAGCAGATCACGCTCGCCAACGCAACGGCCAACGTGGCAGTGAACGACACGCTGTACAACTTGAACAAGGGGCGCTTCGAGGTCGGCAAGATCGGCGAGAATGACCTGCTGAAGAGCGAGCTCGCGCTTCTCCGGGCGCGAGCAGCGGTCGAGGATGCGCGATTGGCGCGCGACCGTGCCGAGGCGGCGTTGCGACGCACGATCGCCTATCCGGACGGCCAGCCGCTCAGCATCGTCGCCCCCGATTCGATTCCGAACGTCGATGCCGATCCGGAGCTCGCCGTGAAGGAAGCGCTGAAGAACTCGAGCGTCATGGAGCAGGGAGCGCTCGACAACGTGCTGGCCAAGCGCCAGCTGAATTCGGCGAAGCTGTCCAACCGCTTCAACGCGTCGATCAGCGCTACGTTCGGTTTCAATCAAACGGCGCCGGTGTTCAGCGAGGCCTATCAGAGTCCGCTGGGACGCCAGGCGCTCTCCGTCGGCGTCAACCTTCCGATGATGCAGTGGGGCGCGGGGCACGCGGACGTTCAAGCGGCGAAGGCCGACGACCAACGCGTCAGCACCAACAACCGCATGCGTACCGACGCGCTGGTCGAAGACGCTCGATTCGCCGCGCTTCAGTTGCAGCAGGCGCAGCGGAACGTGCTGCTCGCGGCGAAGGCCGACACGGTGTCAGTGAAGCAGTTCGAAGTGGCTCGCAACCGCTACATCGTCGGCAAGATCAGCAATACCGACTTGTACAACGCGCAGACGGACAAGGACAACTCGATTGTCGCGCACGTCCAGGCGCTGCGAAACTACTGGACGTCGTTCTATCGCCTTCGGCGCGTCACGCTCTACGACTTCGTGGCCAAGCGCGAGATGGCGGACGTCAAAGGCTGAACTGCCTGAGATGGTGATCGAGGTGTATTGCTTCGAGCTTGCTCCAGTCGCGGCCTGACATCTGGCCGAGCGTATCGGACACGGGCCACGGCCCGTCGAGCGGCCGCGACGTGAACTCGTCGATGAGCGCCAGCAAGCGGCGATGCTGCTCGTCGAACGAATAGTGCTCGCCGGTCACGAGGATCTCCGGCTGGGTCTGCGCGCCCTTCGGCCACTTCATGTTCAAGATAGCCCACTTCACGATCCGCTTGGGCACGAACGGAATGGGCTTGCTGAACCGGATGCGTCCCAACGGCTGCTCGAGGGCCGTGTTCACGTGCCAGAGCATCTGGTCCACGGTCATCTTGCCCCAAAGTCGCTTGGCGTCCGGCGTCAGGCGCTGAACGCGTGAGCGTGTGGAGTCGCGAGTGACGGGGTCGTGGAGAATGGTCATGATGGCTCGAGAGTAAACTGCGAAAAGGCTTTGAAACACAGAGAACACAGAGAACACGGAGGAAGACCGAGTCCACAGTTCATTTGCCACGAGCCCGGACAACCAATTCCTTGGAACTGCCGCTCGGAAGGCTCCGGTGAAAGGCTCTTCTCTGTGTTCTCTGTGTTCTCTGTGTTTCAAGATTTTGCGCTTCTTCACACGGGGCAAGTCTGGCGGCTTGACGATCTGTGGGCCGCGCGCTACCGTTTGAGCCATGATCCGCTTTGGCGCCTACGGCTATTACTACTACTTCGCCCCCTTCACGGGCCGAGGTTGGAGTCGTACGCGCTGAACTGATCCTCGCGTAGACCGATCCCGACGACCCGTGAAAAACTCACGGGTCGTTTTCTTTTTCAGTCCCTTTCAATCCGGCGCCTAGATCCGCCCAGACCCATGATCATCGTGACGAAATCCGACGTAACCGACGCAGAAATCGACCACATCCGCGAGCGTATCGAGTCGCTCGGCATGCGCACCCACCTCTCGCGAGGCGAGCGGCGGACCATCATCGGCTGCATCGGCGACGAATCGCTGCTCGACGAAGTTCCGCTGCGCTCGCTGCCCGGAGTCGAGTCGGTGACGCCGGTGCTCAAGCCGTACAAGCTCGCGTCGCGCGAGTTCGCGGCGGATCGCACGGTGGTGCGCGTCGGCGGGCGGGATGCGCGAGCCGAGTTCGGCGGCCCGGCGATCTCCGTCATCGCGGGGCCATGCTCGGTCGAAGGCCGCGACATGCTGCTTTCAACGGCTCGCGACGTCCGTCAGGCGGGTGCGTCCATGTTGCGCGGCGGTGCGTTCAAGCCGCGGACGTCGCCATACGCCTTCCAGGGACTCGGCGAGCAAGCGCTCCGACTCCTCGTCGAAGTTCGCGCGGCGACCGGGCTGCCCGTCGTCACCGAGGTGATGGACACCCGACAGGTGGATCTCGTCGCCGAGCACGCGGACATGCTGCAGGTCGGCGCGCGCAACATGCAGAACTTCTCGCTGCTCGCCGAGCTCGGACGCGTCCGACGGCCGATCCTGCTCAAGCGCGGATTGTCCGCCACCGTGAAGGAGCTGCTCATGGCCGCCGAGTACATCATGGCCAACGGCAACCACGACGTCGTGTTGTGCGAGCGCGGCATTCGCACCTACGAGACGGCCACGCGCAACACGCTCGACGTCGCGGCGATCCCGGTGCTCAAGCGCGAATCGCACTTGCCGGTGATCGTCGACCCGAGCCACGCCGGAGGCGACGCCGCGCTGGTGGCGCCGCTCGCATTCGCCGCCATCGCCGCGGGCGCCGACGGGTTGATCGTCGAAGTGCATCCCGATCCCGAGCGCGCGCTCTCCGACGGCGATCAGTCGCTCGCGCCGACGGGGTTTGCGTCGCTGATGAAATCCCTCGAGGCGTTCGCCGTCGCGGCCGGCCGCCGCATCGGCGCTCCCGCCGGGGCCCGAGCTGTCGCATGAGCGACGCGTCTCCCTCTGCGTCAGGCGCGGACGAGCGCGAGACCGCGACCACGGAGCTTGCGCGGTGTCGTGAGGAGATCGAGCGCATCGACAACGAGATCGTGTCGCTCCTCTCGCGCCGACTCGCGCTCGGCAAGCGCACCGGCGAGCTGAAACGCGTCGCCGGCTTGCCGATTCTCGATCCGACCCGCGAGGCGGCCGTGATTCGGCGCGTCACGGGTGTCGCGCGGGATGCCGAGCTGCCGACGGAACCGATCCGCGAGATCTTTTGGCAGATCGTCGGCATGTCGCGACGCGTGCAAGAGCAGACGGCGGAGTCGCCGTGACGCGAGGAGGAGAAGCGTCCGACGGCCTTTTCAAGAACGCGACGATCGTCGGTCTCGGGTTGATCGGCGGTTCGATCGCGCGCGACCTCGCGGCGATCGGCGTGCGTGTTCGCGGCTACGACGCGGATCGCGAGCAGCTCGATGCCGCCGTCCGCGACGGCATCGTGAGCGATCCGCTCGACAGCGACTTTCGGGGCGCGGAGTCGGACGTCATCGTGCTTGCCGTTCCGGTGGATCAGGCGCCGGCGATGCTGCGCCGACTCGCGGGCGTGGCGCGATCCGCGCGGCTCGTCACCGATGTAGGCAGCACCAAAGCCAGCATCGTCAATGAAGCGCGAGATCTTGGCTTGGAGGGCTGCTTCGTCGGCGCGCATCCCATGGCCGGCGATCATCGATCCGGGTGGGCCGCGTCCCGCCGAAACCTGTTTGCCGACGCGCTGGTGTATCTCTGTCCGGCGTCATCCGCTCGTACGCCCGTCGTCGACGTCGCGATGCAGTTCTGGCGTTCGCTCGGTGCGTCGCCGTGCCTGATGGAAGCCGAGGCGCACGATCGGCACGTCGCCTGGACGAGTCACGTGCCCCATCTGGTCTCGATGGCGCTTGGACTGGCGCTGGCCGGCGCCGGAATCGAGCGTGACGCACTCGGGCCGGGCGGGCGCGACGTGACGCGCCTCGCGGGAAGCTCGCCGGAGATGTGGACGGCGATCGCGTCGGACAATCGCGCCGCGATCGATGAGGCGCTCGCCAGCGCCGAACATGAAGTCGCAGGCTTCAGAGCGGCGCTGAAGAGCGGCGACCAGACGCTGTTGCGCGAGCGCTTTGCCGCCGCGCAAGCATGGTTCGACGGAGGCTCCTCGAAATCCGCACCGAGCTCGACGGCTCCGCTCCCTCGTCCACCGCGTTCACCGCGCTGACCCGTCGCAGAGCTTCCACAGCACTTCGTCGTCGACAACCCGCCAGTCGGAAGGGAAGTCCCAGATCCGACGGATGACTTCGGCGGATTCACAGATCAGACACGTGTCGCGGCGCGCGCCCGGGACGCCGCGCGCGTCCACCTCGCGAACGATCCATTGCCGCCCGCCACGTTGCAGGAGGCGCTCTGTTGAGTGAGTCTCGTATGACACTGATGTCCGCGACGATTGAACAGTGATCGCGTCGCACATCGCAGGCCCGCGCATGCCAAAGAGGCCCTGAATTTCGGTCGAGCAGTAGGTTGTTCGAGCATATTCGACGTCGTTCCGTAGACCACCACGCCTTTGCGCCGTCACCATGCCTGCTCCTGAACTGCTCTATCTCCTGCACGGAGATCCCGCCGAGCTGACCGAGACGCTCGTCGGAATGCGCGTCGCCGACATCGCGGAGTCGTTGCGCGATCTACCGCCGGGCGGCGCCGCCAAAGTGCTCGCCGCGCTGCCGTTCGACCTCGCCGTGCAAGTCTTCGACGAGCCCGAGCTCGACCACCGCTACGAGATCATGCAGCTCATGGAGACGGACGCCGCGGTCGCGTTGATCGAAGCGATGTCCGCCGACCAGCAAGCCGACGTTTTTCGCGAGCTGCACGGCGAAGATCGCGAGCGATTGCTCGAGCGGCTCGACTCCGCGACGCGGCAGTCGCTCAAGCTGCTATTGAAGTATCCCACCGATTCGGCGGGCGGTATCATGACGACGGAAGCGCTGACCGTTCCGTCGGATTGGAGCGTCGCACAGACGCTCGAGTACATCCGTGGGGTCGCGCGCGTGAAGGAGACGGTGTACGTCGTCTACCTCATCGATGCCGAGGAGCGCCTGTGCGGCGTCGTGTCGCTGCGACAGCTGATGCTCGCCGAGCCCACGTTGAACGTGCACGAAGCGGGCGACCGCCGGACGCCGGTCGTGGTTTCACCGCGCACGGACCGTGAGGAGGTGGCTCGTGTCATCGCCAAATACAATCTGCTGGCCGTGCCGGTGGTCGACGAGGCGCGCCATGTCCTTGGCATCGTCACGGTGGACGACGTCATCGACGCGATCGTTCGCGAGCAGACGGAGGACGTGCAGAAGTTCGGCGGCATGGAGGCGCTCGACGCGCCATATATGGAAATCAGCTTCGGGCACATGATCCGCAAGCGCGCGCCCTGGCTCTGCGCGCTGTTTCTCTCCGAGATGCTCACCGCGACGGCGATGCAGCATTTCGAGTCCGTCATCGAGCGGGCCGCCTTGCTGGCGATGTTCATTCCGCTCGTCATGAGCTCGGGCGGCAACTCCGGTTCGCAGGCGACCTCACTGATCATTCGCGCGCTCGCGCTCGGCGAGATCAAGTTGCGCGATTGGTGGCGGATCGCGGTGCGGGAGCTTCCGACGGGTCTGACACTCGGCGTCATACTCGGCGTCGTCGGCTTCGTGCGAATCGTGTTATGGCAGCATATCGGATTCTATGATTACGGCACGCACTATCTCGCGGTCGCGCTCGCCGTCGGACTCGCGTTGGTCGGCATCGTCGGGTTCGGTTCGCTTGCCGGCTCGATGTTGCCCTTCGTGCTTCGCCGACTGGGCTTCGACCCGGCGAGCGCGTCCGCTCCCTTCGTGGCAACATTGGTGGACGTCACGGGATTGGTGATCTACTTCAGCGTGGCGTGGTTGGTGTTACGCGGCACATTGTTGTGACCGCCGACGTCGTGGAACGTTTGAAGCGGGGAGCTGCATCCTTCACGTGTCTCGAGGGTAGGTACCGTCTCTCTCTCCATACCTCACGTGTTCGCACCCAGCATTCGGGGGGGGGCGCTTGCGGCCGTCGTCGCGCTCGCGCTTTTCCTTATTTCGTGTAGCGACTCGACGTCACCGTCGGGTCCGCCGGTTTCAGTTCGCGTCGTCTCCGGCGATGCGCAGTCCGGCGCGGCCGGTCAGAAGCTTCCGACACCGCCACGGTTCGTCGTCGAAGACGCGAACGGCGCCGCCGTGTCCAACGCGCGTTTCACCGTAACGGTGTCCGCGGCAAGCGGATCGATCACCGACGTGCCCGGCAAAACGAGTCGCGGCCCGACGAATGTCGGTACGTGGACGCTTGGGCCCCGAGTCGGCGTCGACACGCTCACGATCGCCGTCGAGGGACTCGCGCCGATCATCGTAACGGCAACGGCGACCGCCGGTCCGGCCGCGACGATTACCACGTCATCGCCGACTGATTTTTCCGCACGGGTTGCCGAATCGCCCACGACCACACCGCATATTCGCGTGGCCGACGCATTCGGGAATCCGATCGCGGCGACGCAAATTCGCTTGTCACTCACCGGTGGCGGCTCCGTGTCGTCGACGATTACGACAAACGCCAACGGCGAAGCCGATATCACCGACTGGGCGTTCTCGACGCGCGCCGGCTTGAATGTGCTCACGCTGAACGCGGGCAACGCGACCTTGTCGTTGCGGGCCAATCTCGCACCGTCGGATCCAGTGGAGATTGTCGCGGTCGAAGGCAACGGCCAGGCGGCACTCGCCGGGACGGTGCTGAACACGGTTCGGGTGCGCGTGGCGGACCGGTACGGCAACGGCGTTCCCGATCAGCCAATGTCGTTTTCGGTCACGGGAGGCAACGGCTCTCTCGCCTCGACGGCCGCGCAGAGCGGCGCGGACGGCACGGTGACGCTTCCGACGTGGACTGTCGGGAAGTTGGCGCTCCCGCAGACGGTGCGCGTCACGTCAGGAGCGCTGGGGCTCGATCTCGGCGCGACGGTGAAGACGGACTATCACGTCGACGTGCGCTTCTTCGGTCCGGACATGACCGACGATCAGAAGGCATTGTTCACCAATGCCGCGGCGCGCATCAGCGCGATCATCACCGGGCATCTGCCGGACATGAAGCTGACCAACCTCAGCATGTCGGATGCGTGCGGATTCCCCGACCTGCCGACGTTGAACGAGACCGTTCAGGATCTCGTGATTTACGCTTCGGTGCAGAGCATCGACGGCACCGGCAGGATCCTGGCGGAGTCCGGGCCGTGCGTCATGCGACCGGCGTCGAGCAGCGGTCTCACGTCGCTGGGGCTGATGATATTCGATTCGGCCGATCTCGCGTCGATGTCGCAACGCGGAATTCTTCAGGATGTGATCACGCACGAGATGCTGCACGTCGTCGGCATCGGAACCCTTTGGACCGACAAGCAGCTCGTCGCGGCGACGGGTACGCCGTCGGTCGCGTACTACGGCACGCAGGGCCGACAGGGCTGCACGGACGACGGCGGAACGTCAATCTGCGCGAACGCCGTTCCGGTGGAGAACAACGGCGTACCCGGGACGGCGGATGCGCACTGGCGCGAGTCGACGTTCGGCAACGAGTTGATGACGGGCTACGTGAACTTGAACGGAATGCCGCTCAGCGCGATCACCGTTGGCAGTCTGGGTGATCTTGGCTATGTGGTGAACCCGCTCGCCGCGGACGCCTACCGAGTCCCGTCGGGTGCGTTGGGCAATAAGATCCCGACGACGTCGGAAGCGTGGGAGCGGCCGATTCGGCCGAAGCAGTAACGGGGGCGAGGGGCGATGGGCGATGGGCGATGGGCGATGGGCGATGGGCGATGAGTCTGCCTGCGTCAGTGACTACGGCGCCAGACTACGGTAAAGGCTGAACAACATCTTGCTTGCCCGTGTGAGCTGCGACGAGACTCGGATGATGTCGTTCTCAGCGATGAATCCGAGGGCAACAGATACCGCGAGTTGTGTCTCAGCTTCGGCAACCGAGCCGCGGGCAACCGAGACAAATCGGCGGTACTCGCCGGCGCCAAGCCGGTCATGCCGCTCGGCGATGTTTGACGGAATCGAGACCGCCGCCCGACGCAGCTGCGCCGTAAGGCCGAACTTTTCTTCGGCCGGAAACGCCTTCGTGATGCGGTAAATCTCTACCACGATCTCCATGCTGAGCTGCCATGCATCCAGATCGCGGTAGGATCTGATGGGGGTTGGGTTTGATTTCGCCATGTGCGACGATGACAGAAGAGCGTCATTCGAGCGTCATCCGCCCACCGCCCATCGCCCATCGCCCATCGCCCATCGCCGCTCACG
>Ga0207679_10000194_pt1 | contig 48545 bp, 38 predicted proteins | sample KBSC73metaG_FD_184320 | JGI IMG/M metagenome (GOLD analysis project Ga0207679, IMG submission 184320) | Corn rhizosphere microbial communities from Kellogg Biological Station, Michigan, USA - KBS C7-3 metaG (SPAdes) (version 2) | ecosystem: Host-associated > Plants > Roots > Rhizosphere > Soil ... | reverse complement strand
GCGGTTCAACCGAATTGCTGTGATCGGCGCCTCAGGGGCACGACTGGATCGGTGTCGTCGGGTTCCCGGTGTTCCGAATGTCGTGCTGGTACTTGGGCCAGGGAGCTGTTGAGTCGAGACCAGCGCTGTCCACCACGAGCGAGAACAAATTGCCCGAAACCGAGGCGAGGTAAAGGAGGCCCAAAGAACTGCCCGGGGTCGCGGAGCAGCCGATCGTTGGGGAGGCCAAGAACGCCTCGCCGGAACCGAGCGAACTCGACCAGAGGATCACAGAAAAGCCAACTCTGGCTTCGACGCTCCCCGCTAGCGTGGCGATGTAGGTATCTCCGCCCCTACCCGCAACGGGTGATGCGACCAGGGCGTCTCCCAGTGGAACGGAGGTTCCGGTCAAGAAATCTAGAGCGACTGAGTACAGCGAGGGCGTTGTCGATTGCCCGTTACCAAAGATACCCCCATCGAGTGTCAGGATGACGCCGCCTGGGTCGCTCGATAGACCGCCCGTGGGGAAGTTTGCCTGAAGCGAACCCGAACCCCTATCCAGGACGAATGCCCCTCTAAGGCTCGTCGTTCCGACTACTACAGACGTTGTCACAGCAAGTGATTGAACCGCACGATCTCCCACGCCGGTGTAGCCGAGGCCTCCGCCCCATGCGGCATTCTTCACCCAGTTCCCCGAGTCGTAGGTGAACGCCCGAACAAGGCCCTCCGCCGTGGCGAGGTAGGCATCTCCCCCGGCGAGAACGACGTTGGACGAGAATCCTTGGGTGGCCGGCGTATCCGTCGAAATGCAGATCGGGTCTGGTCCACTAGCTGCAGGCCGGATATTTACGAGCTTCGATCCGCTCGCGAGCCCGAGAGCTCCCTCGAACGGACTTGGTCCCACCCTTATCAAAGCGGGCGAACCGAAAAAGCCTCCACTGTAGAACGATGGTCCCGGCGGGCACGAGGCAACCGGACCCGCATTTGCCAAGTCGAACGCAACGATTTTGGCGTTCGCGGCAGCAGTCGCGACGTACACCAGTTGATGTCCGCCGTCCGATACTCCAAGAACCGGACTTGCCCTGATTGGTCCGAGCTCTACTGGGTTCCACTTCTCAGTTCCGTCGATCGCCAAGGCGTACACTGCCCCGCTCCCACCATCACTCGTCCCGAACACGATCGTCCCGTCATCCGCGATCGCCGGCGTCGTGTAGATCGGCGCTCCGGCCGAGTAGCGCCACTTCCACCTCGTCACATCCAGCCCGGCATCCGCTCTTCCAACGTTGTCGCTGAGGTCAGACCCCGAGACCTCCAGCGGAACGACGGCCCGGAACGCCTCGAACGGCAGCGGCGCGAGCTGGACCGTCCCTTCCCGACAAAACGCATTCGACGCGGCCGCATTCGACGCCGCGCACGGACCGAGCTGGACCTCCAATGCCGTGCCCGGGTTCGTGGCCACGCCATGGACCATCAACTTGACCGAGCTCGCGTCTACGTCCGGATCACCTGAGGTGATGGTCACCGCCACGTTCTCGTCGCGACGGAAGGCGCCTCGACCCGCATCCGGCGAGCCGGGGTCGTACTCGGTGAGCTTCGGGCTGTCCTGCCTCGGCGGAGGCGGCGCTACCACGATCGAGAACACCGGCGCCGTCTTGTCGTTCGGGTTGCCCGCGGCAACGCAGGTCTTCGTCCCGGGATCGCACGTCCCGCCGTTCTCGCAATCGGCATTCGCGCTGCACGGTCGCGTCGGGTCGAAGCACGCTCCGACCAGCACGAGCGCGGTCAGTATCCCCAGCATCGAGAGCCCGGTCCGCATCGCGCCTCCTCAGAATCGTCCCGCCATGACCAGCGTTCCGCCACCAGGCCCGGGGCGGAGCTCGAGCCGCGCGCTCTCCGGCTTGCTCCCGTCCAGGACCCACAGCGTCACCCCGGTCGCCACCAGCGCGGCGCCTGCGACCAGCGCGATGGTCACCGGGACCGACTTGCTCCGGAGCGAGTCCTGCGCCGCGGCCGCCTCCGGCGTCGGAGGGCGCTGCCCGTACGGGTCGAGCGTCTGCCGGTAGGCGTCCTCGTCGCTCTTTGCCCCGAAGAAGAGCGCGGTCCCGACCGCGAGCGCCACCGCGCCCACGCCCACGCAGGCATACGCCGCGATGCGCTGACCGGAAGCGCCCCGGTGGACCACCGGAGCCACCGTGGCCGGCGGGGCCTCGGAACGCGGCTCCGGGACGGGAGTCGCCGACGCCGACACCCCAGCGCCTGCGACCGGAGCGGCCACCAGCGCTTGCAGGTCGAGCGTCTCCACGTGGAGACCTTCGGTCAGGACCTTCTCGATTCCTGGACGGACCATCTCGGGGCGGAGACGGCCTTTCGGTCGAGCGACCTCGAAATTGGACACGCTTCGCTCGAGGAGCCCGTCCGAGCGCACCAGCTTTCCCACGAAGACCATCTGCGGCCGGAACGGATAGACGGTGATGTAGAGGGCACGCTGACCGCCACAGGAGCGCGCGAGCTCCGCGAGGCACCGCTCGTCCCCGCCGCAGCTCCCGCCCGGTCGCGTCGCCACGAATTTCCGGGCGCACTGCTGACCCACCACGCGCACGTCTCGGCGTGCGAGCTCGGCGTCGAGCTGCGGACCGAAGCGCCCCGCGTCATCGTCGCTGCCTCCCACCACGACGAGAGGGTGCGGAACCAGCGCCGGCGCCTCGCTTTCCGGGGGAGCCGCCAGCGAGGTCAGGGCCGCCAGCAGCGACCCGGATAGCGCTGTCCGCCGCAAGCCGTTCAAGCCCCCCTCCTTCGGATCGGCCGAGAAAGGTCATAGCATCGCCCAGCGTGGCCCGGCATTTTCGTTGCTTGGGCCTCTGCCAGGTGCATGCCAGGGGCGTGCGGGCGTCGCGCACAGAGGGGGGTCCACGGTGGTCTCGATTCGCGGCTGGGTACTCGGTGTGGTGCTCGCTTCCTCGGGTGCGGTGGCCGCTCCCCGGATGGCGCTGGTCGCTCTCGGTGAGTGCCGCGATCCCGACCTGCTCCGGTATTCGCAACAGTTCGAGGAGCGCCTCTCGGAGCGGGTCGGACCGCAGCTCCTTCCCGAGGAGCAGTTCCAGGCCCGCGTCGGCCCTCCGCCCACCCACACGCTGGACGAGGTTCGGCGGCAGGTCTCTACCGCAGAGAACCTGTTCTACAACGACCGCGTCGCCGACTCGCTCGCCCTGCTCGACCAGACGCTCTCCGAGCTCGAGCGGCTGCCCCCGGGTCCTGACCGCGCGAAGACCTTCGGCGATGCCCAGCTGACCCGGGGCATGACCCTCAGCGCGCAGCGGCGCCGCGACGCCTCGGACGATGCCTTTCGCTCGGTCCTCCGGGTCGACCCGCGACACGTCATGAGTCCGGACGCATTCTCACCCACCTTTCGGCAGCGGTTCGACAAGCTGCGGGCCGAGCTCGCCCGGGCACGAAAGGTCCGTCTCTCGGTGCAGTCGCAGCCGGCTGGAGCGACGGTCTACGTCGATGGGTTCGCCCTCGGACACACCCCGGCCATCCTCGAGCTCGTCCCGGGCACGTATCAGGTCTTGGTCGGCCGGCCGGAGGCGTTCTCCTTCCCTCACGTGGTGCAGCTCCGGGAGGACACCAGCCTTCGGATCGATCTCGCGTTCGAGCAGACCATCCCGCCCTCGCGGGCCCCTTGCCTCCAGCAACCGCGGGATGGGCGCGAGACCCCGCTCGGAAACGCGCTGAAGCTCGCCTTGCTGCTCGAGGTGGATCAACTGGTGGTCCTGCGGCTGGACCGGCCCGCTGCAGGCCCCAGCTGGCTCTCGGCGGCGGTGCTCAATGCCCAGACCGCCCAGCGGACGCGGGAAGGTGGCATCCAGCTCGGAAGCACCCGCAGCGGAGGCGACGACCTCGGGGAGCTGGCGCGCTTCGTCGTCACCGGTGAGACGGGAGATCGCGTGGTCGTGGTCAATCCATCCACGGGCCAGGCGTCGGTGCTGGCCCTTCCTCCTCCGGCGGCGGTCACCCAGGTCCAGAGTGTTTCAGCACGGACCTGGCGCACACCCACCGGCATCGCCCTGACCGCGACCGGCGCAGTCGCGCTCGGGCTCGGAGTGGTTTGCCAGCTGAAGGCCAACGACTCGGCCGCCAAGTTCAACCAGGCCTATGCCGGGGGAAGCGCCCCGTTGCCCTCTCAGGTGGCGACGGTGGATGGTTACCGCAGCGACGCCCAGACGCAGCAGACGCTGGCGTACGTCGGATATGCCGTCGGAGCCGCCGCGCTCGGAACGGGCCTCTGGCTGTGGCTCACCGACGGGAAGGCACCGAGCACCACGGTGGTCGCCGGCCCCAGCTCGATCGCGGTGGCAGGCCGCTTCTGAGGGGTCAGGGCACGTAGACCCGGACGTCGTTCGCGGTGCTGTACACCAGCCCCGGCTTGCGTCCGAACATCGCCGGCTGCCAGGCGACGGCCGCGCTGCTGTCCGGAGCCGTGGCGAGAACCGTCCATGGCGAGTCGCAGTCGGTGGCGAGGTCACGTTCGAGGAGCTCGAGGAGATTGCTCGCGTTCCGGCGTGCCCCGATGACCCGCGCTCCATCGTGCCTGGACCCCACGGTGAGCCCCCCGACGGCGGTCCGCTCGATCGTCGGCGGGCACACGCCAGCATCCGGGCTCGCTTCGCAGCTGCGGCACGTCTCGAGGCGAGTTCCGGTCCGGGTGTCGAACACGAGCAGGCTGCGGTCGGTCCGGGAAAGCGCCAGGGAGAACCGCGGATCATCCGCGAGATCCGTCCGGACCGGCGGCTCGACGTGAATCTCCTCGGCCGCAACGACTCCGCAGGTCGCGTGGAACCACGCCCTGAGCAGGCGGTGCTGCCCGTCGGTGGCCACCACCTCCCAGAACTGCTCGGACCGGATCGCCAGCCGATCGGGAACGAAGCCGACGGTCAGCGAGTACGGACCGCGGGAGTAGGTCCCGGTCGGGCTCACGAGGCCCACGGTGCCGAACGATCCCGCGGGCTCGGCGCAGGAGGGGCCTGTCGGGATGGCGTACCCCGCCGAGGGAGTGGAAAAGCCAGTCCCGGTGCGCACATCGAGGCGTTCCGTGGCATCACGCTGGAGGACCGCCGCGACCCGGAGCGGAGCACCCCCATCGGCCTGGAACGCCGTCGTGGTCCTCAGCGCCGTCAAGGGCGGCGCTGCGACATCGAGCAAGGTCAGCTGGGAGAACGCTCCGTTCGCGGGATCGAACCAGCCCCACACCACCTTGCTGCCGGTCTCGATTGCGAGGGTGACGACTCCGTCCTCGTCGGAGGCAGCGTCGAACGACACGACCGAGTCCAGCCCACCGATGGTTCCGGTCTGCGCTGGACGTGCCGCCGTCCAGAAGCGGGCCGCCCCGGGCTGGTTCGGATTGCCGAAGTCGTCGACCACCACGCCTCCATCCACGCTGACCTGGTAGCCGGTGTCGTGACTCAGCCCGATGAAGACATAGCGGCGGTGGGCCGAATCGTACGTTCCCGTGGCCCCCTCAGGAAGGACCACTGCCGGGGTTCCGGTGCCGGTGACGGCTTCGCCGAAGTCGATCGTCAGCTGGACGTCCGCCCCGCGCTCACCGTCGCCGGGCGAGAACCGAGGATGGGGTGGCACGTCGTCCACCCGGAACGGAACTGCGACCCGGCGCTCACGGTTCTGGCTGTCGCGCGCGACGAGGACGAGCTGCACGTCGTCTCCGTCCAGCGCCGGGAGGGCGATGGTCAGCGCGAAGAGGCCTCCGTCCACCGGAACCCCTCCGGCGGTGCCCGCGTCGACCAGCTGGTAGCTCATTCCCACCAAGGTCGAATCGGACCACGTGGCGACTGTTCCCCGCACCTCGAGGGCCGGGTCCTTCACCGCGGCATCGGGCTTCGGGGAGAGCACCGTGATCTGCGGGCTCAGGTCCAGCACGCAGAGCCGGGTCTCCGCGTCACAGGTCTGACCCTCGGGGCAGGCCGAGCTCGAGCAGTCCGCACCGGGGGTGAGCGACGTGCACGCCGCGCTCGCGACCAGCAGCAATCCTGCGGTCATCCGTCTGAGCATTCATCCCCCCGTCCGTCGATGCGGACGGACCCGCCTCATTCTCCCGGTACGTGACCTTGGCCGACGCGGGATTCTGCACGCGACGTTCCAGCTTTCGGAGCATTTTCGAGCAGGGCTACGCTTGGCCGGGGGAATGCAAAGGGGGGCGGGCATGAAGCTGGGGGCACGGTGGCTGCCGGTCGCGCTGCTCGCCGCGTGCGGGACCGTCGAGCCCGGACAGGACCAGGACCTGAGCATCCAGACGGCCACGCTGCCCGACGCCGTGGTGGGACGGGACTACCGCGAGCGCAACGTGGTGCTCGAGGCGAACGGGGGAAGCGGTTCCCTGTCGTGGAGCCTCCCCCAGCTGCCGGCCTCGCTGTCCGGCTGGCTCAGCATCGGCGAGAGCACCGGTCTGCTGGAGGGAACCCCACTGGACGTGGTCTCGCCCGCGGGAGACTTCGTGGTCCAGGTCACCAGCGGGACGGCGCAGGCGCAGCAGGCATTCAAGCTCGGCGTGGGATGCTCGGAAGGAGCCGCCAGCCCCTGCGGCGTGCCGGACCCGATGATGTGCATCGCGGGCACGCGCGTCTGTCTGAACGGCACTCTCGGAACCTGCAGTGCCGGGCCGGGGCGTGCCCCGTACGAGGCCGATGTCACCCACTGCGGCCCTGGCTGCGATGAGACATGCTCGCGGACGTCGACGAATCGCTGCGTGGGGACGTGTACCTGTGGAAGCGAGGCAGGGCCGTGCTCGGGCGCCGCTCCCGCCTGCTGTCCTGGGCAGGACGGACGGCCCGAGAGCTTCCAGTGCGTCTCGCTCCAGACCCCGGAGCACTGCGGCGCTTGCCAGACGGCATGCCAGCCGAAGAACAACACCACCCGAGGCTGCGCCAGCAGCCTGTGCACCTTCGCATGCAACTGGCCGTACCGGAACTGCAACGGCGGAACCGTGACCACCGAGGGGCCGGACACGGACGGATGCGAGACGCGGGTGGACAACGACGTCGGTCACTGCGGCGCGTGCGGAAAGGTCTGTCCGAACTTGCTGCCCGGGAAGCACACCGCGGGCACTCCGCCCTTGTGCGTTTCGGGCGAGTGTCGGTACGCGTGCAACCTGCCTCAGTTTCACGACTGCAGGAACGGCGACGGGAGCTGCCGCGACTTCACGACCGACCAGGACGCCGACGGCTGCGAGTCGGACTTTGCCTCGGTCGACAACTGCGGGGGGCAGGGCCCGTGTACCGAAACCCTCGTCAACGCGCATCGGGTCTGTACCCTCGACACGGGGACCGGTCAGTACGAGTGCGGTCAGGAGTGCAACGCGGGCTTCGACCCTCACCCGTGCGGCTCGCCACCGGTCTGCAAGCCGCTGAACGACCCCCAGAACTGCGGGTTCTGCGGCCGCTCCTGCCCCACGATCGACACGATGGACCTGCACCAGCAATGCAGGGTGGGGAAGTGTTGCGTGCAGATCTGCGATGCGGACCGGAAACCGCCCTGCGAGCCCGAGGCGTGTGATTGACGACGGGCATCGACTCTCGGGCACGGGCCCGCCGCGGCCGATCACGCAGGGCTGGAGATGTTCGGTCAGGAGGCCTACCGTCGCCCCTGAATGGAGCGGGGAACCGTCGAACCCTTCCGTGCGAGCGTGCCCGAGCAGGTACTGGCCGACCTGCGTGAGCGGCTCGCAGGCACGCGCTGGCCGGAGCCGGTCGTAGGTGTCGGCTGGACCGAGGGAGTCGACGAGGCGTGGCTCCGCCGGGTGGTGACGCACTGGGAGCGGCGGTTCGACTGGCGAGCGCACGAGGCCCGGCTGAACGCGTTGCCCCAGTTTTTGGTCCGGGTTGGCGACACGCGGATCCACTGCATCCACCTGAAGGGACGCGGGCCGAAGCCGATGCCGCTGATCGTCACCCACGGCTGGCCCGGCTCCGTGCTGGAGATGCTCGAGATCATCCCGATGCTCGCCGACCCGGTCGCGCACGGCGGCTCGGCGCAGGACAGCTTCGACGTCGTGGTGCCGTCGATTCCCGGCTACGGCTTCTCCGATCGGCCGACTTCGCCGGGGATGTCGAATTCTGCAGTGGCCGATCTCTGGATCGGCCTGATGGAGCAGCTCGGTTACTCACGATTCGCCGCCCAGGGCGGGGACTGGGGCGCCGGCATCTCCACCTGGATGGCGCGGAAGGCCCCCGAGCGACTCGTGGGGCTCCACCTCAACTACATCCCGGGCTCATTCCGGCCGTGGCTGGAGAGCGAGGCCGTGCTGAACGCCGAGGAGCGCGCCTTCCTCGCCGACAACGCTCGGTGGTGGGACGAAGAGGGAGCGTACGGGCACCTCCAGGCAACGCGACCGGGAACGCTCGGCATCGCGCTCACCGATTCGCCCGCCGGCCTCGCCGCCTGGATCCTAGAGAAGGTGCGCGCCTGGGCCGACTGCGACGGCAACCTCGAGTCACGTTTCTCGCTCGACGAGCTCCTGGCGAACGTCACGCTGTACTGGGTGACGAACACCGCCGCGTCGTCGATACGGCTGTATCGCGAGTCGAAGCTCACGCCGCTCCAACTCGGGCCGGGAGAGCGCATCCACGTGCCGATGGGCTACGCCCATTTCCCGCTGGAGGCGCCGTCACCACCGCGCCGCTGGGTCGAGCGAGGCTACGACGTTCGGCGTTGGACCGACATGCCGCGCGGAGGGCACTTCGCCGCGTGGGAGGAACCGGCACTTCTCGCAAACGACATCCGCGAGTTCTTCCGTCCCCTGCGCTAAGCCGTTTCGAGGTGGCCTCACGAGGCCTTACGAGGTGTTTGACACCCTTTACGAGGTGTTTGACACCTCGCCTTTGTGCTTGGACAGGGCGCCTGGTCCTTTGGTCTCGTCTCGGCTGACAGCCGCTCCGTCACGCGACGCGCGTGGCTTCGCGCGGTCTCAGAAACGGCCGAAATGCGTGGTCCGGGAAGACCGCCGACAGGTCTCCCCGCCTCCACCGCTGGGAGGCTTCGAAAAAGGCGGCCCGGAACGCAAGGTATTGTTCCTTGAACTGCGCCCTGATCCGGGCAGACACGGCATGACACCACGGTCGTCTGGAACGCTTTGGACGCTCCGGCCGATGGTGTGGATCTTGTGCGAGCACGCCCATCCGTCCGAGTACACGAGGGTGCTCGCGGCGCCCTTGGTGATTCACCGCGACCAGTAGTCGCTTCAAGAATTTCCGCCATGCGGACGGGCGTGCAAATCTCGAGAGCGGGAGAGGACGGACCTCGAGGGTCTCCTTCGCGGCAAAGCGCGGATCGAACCGATCGGGCACGCCCTTGCCCGAACGAGCCCGCCACCGCTGGCTCCAGTCAAACCACCTGAACTGCCGCGGTGGTTCCCCCTGGAGGTCGGGGAGACAGCTCAGACCGGGCCACTCCTCTGGGCGGCGGACCAGACCTTCCTTCACCCCATGGGAGAGGATGTAGCCAAGCCGGTCGAGCAGTCCTCCTTCGTCCAGCACCGGCTCCGCAGAGTAGCGGCGCTCCCACAATGCGCCGCGCCAGTTCACGAGGGCTCCGATCTTCTTGGAGATGTTCGAGAGAAGGTACTGCATGAATTGCGGAAGATTCCCCTTCGGCGCCCTCACGAGCAGGTGCAAGTGGTTCGAGGCGAAGCTGAAGGCGAAGAGCTCCACCTCAAACTGCCTCACCGCCCGCGCGAGTACACCGCCGAGGACGTCATTCGTCCGCGCGGACGGACGGAGCAACAAGCGTCCGTGCAAGCACCGAACGGTCGTAAACACGATCTGATTCGGTTCAAACATTCGCAATGGCCAACCCATTCGCCCCCCTTTTCGTTAGCGAAGGAGCAGGAACCAGGCCAGCGCATGACGACGGACCGAATTGCGAGGGAATTACGAGGTGCAATTACGAGGTGCTTGACACCTCGTTAGGGGCTCCTTGGCGTTGATTCGGACGGGCTTACACGTGCGTCGGCTTCTTCATGAGAGCGGGAATGCCGCTGCGCCACGCGTCCGACAGCCGAGCCACAGGGAGATCGACGAGGCCGGCGATGACCAACCGGTCCCCGCCCACGGTGCCGATGCTCGCGAACGGGACGCTCGCCGCCTTCGACGCCGCCGCGACCTCCGCCTCGTGCTCGGGTGAGTAGGAGACGATGATCCGCGAGGCGTCCTCGCCAAAGAGGTACGCGTGCGGCGGGACGGACCCGACCGAGAGGGAGACCTGTGCTCCGATGGGCTTCTCCGCGTCCGCCATGCAGCACTCGGCGAGCGCCACCGCCAGCCCGCCCTCGCTCGTGTCGTGCGCCGAGGCGACCTTCCGGCTCCGCACGAGCTCCCGGACCACCGACTGGAGCGCCTTCTCTCGCTCGGCGTCGAGCGCCGGGGGACGCCCCGCAATCTTCCCCGCGGTCATCAGCAGCCACTCTGAGCCGCCGAGCTGCCCGCGCGTCTCGCCGAGTACCGCCACCTTGTCGCCGGCCTTCCGGAACACCCCGGCGCAGGTCGCGCTCACGTCGGGCAGGAGCCCCACCACCGCCACGGTCGGCGTGGGCAGGATCGCCTTCCCTTCGGTCTCGTTGTAAAGGCTCACGTTCCCGCTCACCACCGGAACGCCCAGCTCTCGGCAGGCCGCGGCAATACCCCGCGTCGACTCCGCGAACTGCCACATGATCTCCGGGCGCTCGGGGTTGCCGAAGTTGAGGCAGTCGGTCAGCCCCAGCGGCTCGCCTCCCACGCAGGAGACGTTCCGCGCGCACTCCGCCACGGCCAGCCGCGCACCCTCGAACGGGTCGAGGTAGACGAACCGCGCGTTGCAGTCGACCGCCAGCGCCAGGCCCTTCTCCGTTCGCTCAACCCGCACCACTGCCGCGTCCGCGGGTCCCGGCCGCACCACCGCGCCGAGCCGCACGGTGTGGTCGTACTGTCGGATGAGCCACTCCTTGCTGGCGATCGTCGGCCGCGCGAGGAGCGCCAGCACCGTCTCGCCGTGGTCACGCCCTGGCGGCACCGACAGCGGATCGAACGCCTGCAGCGCGTCCTGCTCCGGAGGCCGGCGAGTCGGCCGGTCGTAGATCGGCGCGCCGTCGGTCAGCGGGGTCACCGGGAGGTTCGCGACTTCCTTGCCACCGTCCAGGATCCGAACCCGCCCGTCGTCCGTCACCCGCCCGATGACCGCCGCGTCCAGGTCCCACTTGTGGAAGATGCGGAGCACCTCGTCCTCGCGGCCCCGCTTGGCCACGATGAGCATCCGCTCCTGGCTCTCGGAGAGCATGACCTCGTAGGGGGTCATCCCCTCCTCGCGCCGCGGCACCTTCGCGACATCGATCTCGATGCCGCTCCCCGCCCGGCCCGCCATCTCGATCGAGGAGCTGGTCAGACCCGCCGCACCCATGTCCTGGATGCCCACCAGGGCGTCGGTCCGGAAGATCTCCAGGCAGGCCTCGAGCAGCAACTTCTCGGTGAACGGGTCGCCCACCTGCACCGTGGGACGCTTGTGCTCGCTGTCCTCGCCGAACTCCGCCGAGGCCATCGTCGCTCCGTGGATGCCGTCGCGCCCGGTCTTGCTCCCCACGTAGAGGATCGGGTTCCCGACGCCCGACGCCGTGCCCTTGAAGATGCGATCCGACTCAAGCACTCCCACGGTGAAGGCGTTCACCAGGCAGTTGCCGTTGTAGCTCTCGTCGAAGGCGACCTCGCCACCCACCGTCGGCACGCCAATGCAATTCCCGTAGCCGCCGATGCCCCGCACCACGCCGTCGAGCAGCCACGCGGTCTTGGGGTGCGACGGATCGCCGAACCGGAGCGAGTTCAACGAGGCGATCGGCCGCGCTCCCATGGTGAAGACGTCGCGGAGGATGCCGCCCACGCCCGTCGCCGCGCCCTGGTAGGGCTCGATGTAGCTCGGGTGGTTGTGGCTCTCCATCTTGAACGCCGCCGCCATCCCGTCGCCGATGTCCACCACCCCGGCGTTCTCGCCCGGACCCACCAGCACCCGTGGCCCGGTGGTCGGGAATCCACGCAGGTGCTTGCGCGAGGACTTGTAGGAGCAGTGCTCGCTCCACAGCACGCTGAAGATGCCGAGCTCGAGCAGGTTCGGCTCCCGCCCCAGGTGCTCCTGGATGCGGGCGTACTCGGACTCGCTGAGGCCGTGCTGCGCGATGACGTCCTTGCTCAGGGCCATGTCAGTGGAGGAAGGAGGCCAGCACCCGGCGGCCGTCGGCATTGCCGAGCAGCGGCTCGGCGTTCCGCTCGGGGTGGGGCATCATCCCCAGCACGTTCCCCGAGGAGTTCACGATGCCGGCAATGTCCGCCCGGCTCCCGTTGGGATTCTGGAGATAGCGAAAGACCACCTGGCCTTCGCCTTCGAGCCGCTTCAGGCCCTCGTCGTCGATGAAGTAGTTGCCGTCGCCGTGGGCGATGGGGATCCTGAATGTCTCGCCCGGCGTCAGCTCGGAGGCGAAGCGAGTCCGCGCCTTCTCGGTGCGGAGCATCACGTCCTGGCAGATGTACTGCCGGTTCCCGTTCTGGAGCAGTGCTCCGGGCAGCAGCTGCGCCTCGGTGAGGATCTGGAACCCGTTGCAGATCCCAACGACCGGCCCGCCCTTCTTCGCGAAGGCGGCCACCTCCTCCATCACCGGCGCGAACCGTGCGATGGCCCCGCAGCGCAGGTAGTCCCCGTAGCTGAACCCGCCCGGGAGGATGATGAGCTCGCTCCCGCGAAGGTCGTGGTCCTTGTGCCACAGCATCTGGGGCTGGTGGCCGAGGACCTTCCCCGCCGCGTGAAAGGCGTCCTCGTCGCAGTTGCTGCCGGGGAAGACGACGATCCCGACCTTCATCCGATCTCCACCCGGAAGTTTTCCACCACCGTGTTGGCGAGGAGCTTCCGGCACATCTCTTCCACCTGGGCCCGCGCCTCTGCGCCACTCCCCTCGGGGAGCTGCAGCTCGATGTACTTGCCCAGTCGGACGCCGGAGACCTGTCCGAAGCCGAGGGCGTGAAGGCTGCCCTCCACGGCCTTGCCGGCCGGGTCGAGCACCCCTGGCTTCAGCGTCACGTACACCCGTGCGAGCATGTCTCCTCCCGGTGCGACACGCTGCAGGTGCCGCGGGTCGGCGCCGCCTCTATCAGCCGTGCGAGGAAGCGTCCACCCCTGTCTTAACGCGGGGTTAGAGTGTCGGCCAGCACAGTTCGGATCGCCGTGGTAACGCTAAGCCGATGCCGTCCTGGGCGCTTTGGCCTGGGTGCGTCGCACTTCTCTTGGTCCGCGCCCTCATGGCCGCGGCGGAGTCGGCGCTCTCGGGAGTCTCCGAACTGAAAGCCAAGGAGTTGGCCACCCAGCACGGGAGGACGGGCCGCCGTGTGCTCCGCCTCCGCACCCAGCGCGAGATGACGGCCTCGTCCCTCCGCATCGGGATGGTCCTCAGCGGCTTCCTGGCGGCCGGTGTCGGAGCGCTGGCCCCGCCGGCGATGGTCCAGTTCGACGTCTCCCGGCTGGGCGGCATCGGAGGGGCGCTGGCGGCTCCCCTGGCGGGCGTCCTCTTCGTGGGGCTGCTGGCCACGCTGGCCGACGTGACCGCCCGGGCCATCGCCAGCACCGATCCGGAGTCCGCCGCGCTCAAGCTCTCCTGGCTGCCAGGGATGCTGTCATGGTTGCTCGGACCGTTCGCCCGGGTGCTGCTCGGCATGGTCAACCTCCTGCTCAGGCCCTTCGGGATCCGCGCGCGCTTCGAGCCACCTCCGCCACCGCTCGAGGAGCTGGAACGGATGCTCGCCGCCCAGGCCGCGAACCAGAAGGTGGACGCGAGCGCGCCGGAGCTCATCCGGAGCGTGTTCGAGCTATCGGACAAGCGGTGCCGAGACGTGATGGTGCCACGGACCGAGGTCGTGGCGGTGGAGATCTCCACGCCGCCCACCGAGATCCTCCGGATCCTCGCCGAGGAGAACCACAGCCGGATCCCGGTCTACCGGGACGACATCGACCACATCGTCGGCGTGCTGCACGCCCGCGACCTCATCCCACTCCTGCAGCACCCGGAACTGATCGTTCTCCAGGACCTGGTGCGGCCCGCGGTGTTCGTGCCCTGGATCAAGCCGGTGGGAGACCTGCTCCGCGAGATGCAAAAGCGGAGGATCCACATGGCGATGGTCACCGACGAGTACGGCGGATTCATGGGCGTGGTGACGCTCGAGGACATCCTCCGGGAGATCGTCGGGGACATCGCCGACGAGTTCGAGCAACCCGAGCAGCCCATCGAGAAGGAGCCCGACGGCTCCTTCCTGGTCGACGCGATGCTGGATGTCGAGGAGTTTGCTGAGGCCTTCGGACTTCCCCTGCCGGACGGGGAGTACGAGACGCTCGGCGGGTACCTGAGCTCACTGTCCGGGAGCATCCCCGAGGTCGGCGAGCGGTTCACTTACGACGGCTGGCAGTTCACCATCGCCTCGAAGCAGGGCCCCCGCCTTGGCCGGGTGCGGATGACACGCCTCAAGGCCCCCGGCGCCCCCACGCGGGAGGGCGGGACGCAGCCCAGCACCGTCACCTCCTGAGGCGACAGATATTCGAGCGACTTCGCGCAGTTCGGCCCCTGAGAGGTGTCCCATGACGAGGTGTGTGACACCTCCTGGGGGACACCCCGTCCATTACGAGGTGTTTGACACCTCGAAAATCGAAAAGCCCTAGGGCCCTTAGCGCCCCAGGAGCGGGTTCAGCGCCTCGACCGTCAGGGGCCAGCCGTTTCGCTGGGCGACCAGCTGGAGCGCCCGGGCGAACTCCGGTGCGCTCTGGAATCGCCGGTCGCGGTCGGAGAACGTGGCCTGCCGCACCACGCGGGCAAGGTACTCGGGAACGCCGGACCGGAGCGGCTCCAGCAGCGGGATCTGCGCGTCCCGGACCCGGGCCAGGAGGTCCAGCTCGCTCGCCTGCGGAAACAGCCGCCGGTTCGCCACCAGCTCCCAGAGAATGATGCCGACCGAGTACAGGTCGCTCCGCGCGTCGATCGCATCGCCCACCACCTGCTCCGGGCTCATGTACGCCACGGTGCCCCGGAGCGCACCCTGCTCGGCCCGCGGGGATCCGTCGAACTCGGCGATGCCGAAGTCGGTCAGCTTCACGTCGCCAGTCACCGAGAGGAGCACGTTGGATGGATTGACATCGCGGTGCACCAGAGGGACCGGCGGGCTGGCCCCGATTCCCCCGTGGAGGTACGCGAGGGCGTCCAGCAGGCACCAGCCGATGTAGTTCGCCGCGGGTAGCGGCATCGGCGTCCCCGACTGGATGAGCAGCTCGAGGAAGTAGCCGAGGGTCCGCCCGGGAACGAGCTCCTGGACCATCAAATAGTCCGCTCCCGACTTGAAGCAGCGGAAGGTCCGGACCAGGTGCTTGTGCTGCAGGCGGACGGCGATCTTCGCCTCGTCGATGAAGTGCTTCACGTGCGCGCCGTCATTCCGGTACGCCGGAAGCAGCCGCTTGAGGACCACCTCCGGGCCCTCCTCCGCCGCGGGGCTGGTCGAGGGGAGTGGACGGGCCTGGTAAACCTCGGCCATCCCGCCCACTGCGAGCCGGCCCACGATCTCGTACCCTCCGAGCTCCCGCTCCAGCGGCACGGGGCAGAGTGTAACGCGGCCGACCACCTCTCCGACGGTTCCTGTGGAAATCCGTCCCTGACCGACGCATTGTGCGCCGCACCTCAGAGGAGTTCGATGATCTTCACGCCGGAACTGGTGTCTGGAATCGGGGCGCTGCTCTTCTCCGCAATCGGGACCATCGTCGGCCTCCTCGGCCCGGAGCTGCTCTTCCCGCTGTGGCGGATCTTCGGCGCGCGCTCGGTGCCGCTGTCGCGCTTCGCCTCGACGGGTCTGGGGCTCTTCGGTGGCTTCATCGGCGGGCTTCTCACCCCGTTCTTCGCCCCCGCAGCGCAGATGTTCTACCCCGTGTGGTGGGGCTTCCTTCTGGCCGCGGGCAATGCCGGCGGGGTGGTCTTCACCGGGGCGATGATCGCCTCGGTGCCGGACCGGAACGCGGGGTACTGACCCCTCGCCTCGACCTCCGGGAGCCTCAGGGATCCCGGGGCGTGGCCACGGGGTCGTCCCAGCCGCCGAGATCCGCTGCCAGGCGCTCCGCCTCCTGCGGGCCCCAGCTCCCCTCCTCGTAGAACTGGAGCGGGGTGGCGTTGTCGAGCACCGGCTCCACCACCGCCCAGGCAGCCTCCACCGCGTCCTGCCGGACGAAGAGGGTCGCATCGCCTTCCATCGCGTCGGTGAGCAGGCGCTCGTAGGCGCCCACCTCGTCGGCGACCTTCTGACTCACGGCCTCGAGCTCCACCGTCGTTGCCACCAGCTCGGGGCCCGGCTTCTTCACCCGCGCGCTCAGCGACAGCTTCATGTCCGGGCCCAGCCGGAAGCGAAAGGTGTTGGCGTCGCGCCGGCTCAGCTTGCGGAGCGGGGGGCGGCGCAGCTTCACCGTCACCTCGGTGGCCGTGACCGGAAGCTGCTTCCCCGAACGGATGAGGAACGGAACGCCATCCCATCGCCAGGACGACACCTGGAGCCGGACCGCAGCGTAGGTCTCCACCTGCGAGTGCGGAGCCACCCAAGGCTCCTGACGGTACCCGACGAACTGACCGCGCACCACGTCCTCGGGGCGGAGCGGTGGGATGGCGCGAAACACGTCGCCGATCTCGTTCCGCACCGATTCCCAGTAGAGGTCGGAGGGCGGCTCCATGGCCAGGAAGCCGACGACCTCGAGCAGATGATTCTGCACCACGTCCCGGATGCACCCCGTCTCGTCGTAGAACTTGCCCCGACCCTGGACACCGAAGCTTTCGGCCATCGTGATCTGCACGCTCTCCACGTAGTTCCGGTTCCAGATCGGCTCGAGGAAGGTGTTGGAGAACCGGAAGAAGAGGAGGTTCTCCACCGCCTCCTTGCCGAGATAGTGGTCGATGCGGAAGACCGACTGCTCGGGGAACACCTGGTGGAGGATCCGGTTCAGCTCCTGTGCGCTCTGGAGATCATGACCGAACGGCTTCTCCACCACCACCCGGGCGCCGGTGGCGCAGCTGGACTTGCTCAGCGCCTCGATCACCGTGGCGAACAGCTGCGGCGGGATGGCCAGGTAGTGCGTGGGGGCCTTCGCGCTGGCGAGCAGCGACTTGAGTTGCACGAAGGTCTGCGGGTCGCCGTAGTCCCCGTCGACGTAGCGCAGCTGCGACATCAGCCGGGAGAAGGCCGGCTCGCGCACCCCGGGGCCGTGCGTCTCCACGCTCTCCTTCGCCCGCGCCTTCAGCTGCTCGAGCTTCCAGCCCGCCTTGGCAACGCCGATGACAGGACAGTCGAGCTTTCCGTGCTCCACCATCCACTGGAGCGCGGGGAAGATCTTCTTGTAGGCCAGGTCCCCCGTGGCGCCGAAGAACACCAGGGCGTCGGAACGAGTGGACTTCGGCCCCTGCCGGGACGCATCCGAGGTGCTCATGGCCGCGAGGTCGTATCAGCCGACGAGGGAGGCGTACAGCCGCTCATAGGTCGCAGCCGAGCTCTCCCAGGACCAGTCCTGGAGCATGCCCCGCCTGCGGAGCGCATCGAGGTCGTCACGCCGGTTCCACCACCAGTCCATCGCCCGGCCGCTCGCCCAGAGCAGCCCGGCCACGTCGAAGTTCCGGAACTTGAATCCCGTCCCGCCGGGGAGGTCCGCGTCCCGCACCGTGTCCTCGAGCCCTCCGGTGGCGCGCACCACCGGCACCGTCCCGTAGCGGAGCGAGTACATCTGGTTCAGCCCGCTCGGCTCGTAGAGCGAGGGCATGAGGAAGAAGTCCGCCCCGCCCTCCACCAGGTGCGAGAGCGCCGGCTCGAAGCCAATGAAGGCCCGGAACCGATCCGATCGGGCCGCGGACAGCGAGCGCAGCGCGTCCTCGTACCAGCGCTCGCCGTTGCCGAGCACCACCACCTCGGCTCCGCTGTCGAGGATCGTCGGAATGCCCTCCAGCAGCAGCGAGATGCCCTTCTGTGCCGCCAGCCGGGTCACCACCCCGAAGAGTGGCGCGTCGGAGACGTGGTGCGGATCGGGGAGCCCGAAGCGATGGCGCAGCTCGGCCTTGCACACCGCCTTTCCCGAGAGGTCGTGGGCATCGTACGGCGCGGGGAGGTACGGATCGGCGCGCGGGTCCCACTCGTGCACGTCGATCCCGTTGAGGATGCCGTGCAGATCGTGGGCCCGGGCCCGGAGCATTCCCTCGAGCATGCAGCCGTAGGCCTCGGTCTGGATCTCCTGCGCGTAGGTCGGGCTCACCGTGCTGAGGGCGTCGGCGAAGGCCAGACCGGACTTCATGAAGTTCACCTGGTCGTAGAACTCCAGCCCTGAGGGCGTGAACACGTCCCAGGGAAGCCCGAGGTCGGCCATCACCGACTTGGGGAAGAGCCCCTGGTAGGCAAGGTTGTGGATGGTGAAGAGGCTGCGGGCTTCGCCGACCGAGGAGCCACGGAAGCCGCGCGCAAGCGCCAGCGCACCGAGGCCGGTCTGCCAGTCGTTCAGATGCACGACGTCGGGCGCGAACCGCATCGCCTGCGCCGCGGACAGCGCGCCCACCGCGAGGAAGGCGAAGCGCCGGTGGTTGTCGCCGTACTCGCCATGGCCGTCTCCGTAGAGGCCCGGCCGCCCGTAGAAGCCGTGCTGCTCGAGGAACCAGACCTCGTGCCGTGGCGCCGGCCTCGCCAGGCGGATGCCCGCGCGCCGCTCCCCGAAGGGGAACCGCACGCGGATGGAGCGTCCCGTGTCCTCGGCGTTCGGAATGCGGGCAGTGGCATAGAGCGGGGTGACCACCCGGACCTCGTGGCCTCGCGCCGAGAGCGCCCGGGGCAGCGCGTGCGCCACGTCGGCCAGTCCGCCCGACTTGCTGTAGGGCGCGACCTCGGAGGCCACGTAGAGAATTTTCACGGGCCCACCATGCCCACTGCCGGCCGGCCGTCAACGCCCGAGCGCACGCGGTCTCTGCTATGGAAGGCCGCATGACGGATCCGTTCGAGCAGTTTGCGGAGTGGTTCCGCGAGGCGGAGGCCGCCGTGCCGGTGGACCCGAACTCGATGGTGCTCTCCACTGTCGGACCGGAGGGGCGCCCCAGCTCGCGGGTGGTGCTGCTCAAGGGCTTCGACCGCGACGGCTTCGTCTTCTACGGCAACCTCGAGTCGCGGAAGTTCCGCGAGCTGCGGGCAAATCCCTGGGCCGCGCTCAACTTTCACTGGAAGCCCCTGGAGAGGCAGGTGCGCATCGAGGGGCGCGTGACGCAGGTCTCGGATCAGGAGGCCGATGCGTACTTCGCCACCCGCCCGCGCGGAAGCCAGATCGGCGCCTGGGCGTCACGTCAGAGCGAGCCACTGGCCAGCCGCGCCGTGCTCGAGGCGGCGGTGAGGGAGGTCGAGGCCCGGCACGCCGGCCGGGAGATCCCGCGGCCCCCGGACTGGTCCGGGTTCCGGCTAGACCCCGACCGCATCGAGTTCTGGAAGTCGGGCGAGTTCCGACTCCACGACCGGCAGGTGTTCCGCCGGACGTCGCGCGACATGCCCTGGACCGTGGAACGCCTCTACCCCTGACCAGTCACCAGGGAATCTCCCGGCCCTGGAAGTCGAAGGTGCGTCCGCTCTGCTCGGCGGTGAGCCCGTCGATGATCCGCAGCATCCCCCGGACCGACTGCTCCGGCGGCACCGGCGCGGAAGCTCCACCCATGCGCGTCTGAACCCAGCCGGGATGGAGCGCGACGGTGCGGAAGCCCTCGCCGCGGAGGTCCTCGGCCAGGATCCTGGTAGCCATGTTCAGGGCGGTCTTGCTGAGCCGGTAGGCGAAGCGGCCGCCGTCGGCCTCGGCGATGCTCCCCAGGACGCTGGTGAGGTTGACGATCTTCTTCCCCTTCCCCACGCGAAGCCGCGGCAGGAGCGCGCGCACGACCCGAAGGGTGCCCACCGCGTTCACGTTGAAGACCCGGAGGATGTCTTCAGGATCGATGGGCTCTCCGCCCTTCACCCCCGAGACCCCGGCGTTGTTGATCAACACGTCCACCGGCCCGGGAGTGAGCTGGTCGGCGAACGAGGTCACGCTGGCGTCGTCGGCCACGTCCAGCCGGTGGATCCGGAACCGGACGCCCGGGCGGGCCAGGGCCTGGAACTCGGGCGAATCGGCGGGGTCGCGGGCCGTGGCGTCGACCTCCTCGCCCCGCGCTGTCAGCTGCTTGACGAACTCCAGGCCGATCCCGCGGTTCGCACCGGTCACCACGAAGCGCATGGCCGTGACATAAGCAGCACCCGGGCGAGTCGCGAGTGGATTCGCGGCCGGTGAGACCGTTCGCCCCAGGAGGAAGGTCCGTGCCGCAGCTGCGCACCGCGATCGTGGGAGCTGGCATCTCGGGGCTGACCCTCGCCTGGGCGCTGCGGGGGCGCGGCACGCCGGTGACGGTGCTCGAGGGCTCGGACCGGGTGGGGGGGCAGATCCGGTCCTGGCTCGACGAGGGTTTCGTCCTCGAGGCCGGTCCCAACGGCTTTCTCGACCGGGAGGGCGCGGTGTCCCGGGTCGCCGCCGCGCTGGGCATCGTGGACCGGTTGCGTCCGGCTTCGGCGGCGGGAGACCGGCGGGCCCTCTTCGTCCGCGGCAAGGTGCGCGGCTTGCCCGCGAAGCCTCCGGAGCTGCTGGGGTCGGACATCGTGCCCTGGTGGGCGAAGCTTCGCCTCCTGCTCGAGCCGCTGAGCCGCCGCGGGGCGACCGGCGTGGACGAGAGCCTGGCCCACTTCGGACGCCGCCACTTCGGCCGGCACGTGACCGAGACGCTGCTCGACGCTCTGCAGACCGGCATCTTCGGTGGCGACTCGGAGCGATTGAGCCTTCGAGCGGCGTTCCCCCGACTCCACGAGATGGAGCGGAGCCACCGGAGCCTGCTTCTCGCGGCGAAGGCGATGCGAGGCAAGGGACCGCGGGCGACACCTCCTCGGCTCGCCTCGTTCGAGGGCGGACTGGAGACGCTTCCGCGGGCGCTGGGGCAGGCCCTCGGCGACGCGGTCCGTCTGGGCATCCGGGTGCGCGCGCTCGAGCCCGCGGAGGGCGGATGGCAGGTGCGCTGGGACGGTGGTGGCGAGCGGTTCGAGCGGGTGGTGCTCGCCGTCCCGCCGCGCTTCTCGGCGGAGCTGCTCCGGCCGCTGGATGCGAGCATCGCCACCGCGCTGGAGGCAATCCACGCGGTGCCCATCTCGGTGGTTCACCTCGGCTGGCGCCCGGCGCTGGTTCCGGACCCTCAGGGGTTTGGCGTCTTGGTGCCGGCGCGTGAGCGGCGGCGCGTCCTGGGGGTCATCTTCATCTCCTCGGCGTACCCCTTCCGTGCGCCGGGCGGTGGAACGCTGCTCACCACCCTGGTCGGCGGTGCGCACGGCGCGCAATGGGCGGCGCTCCCCGACGAGCAGCTGGTGGCCGTGGTGCGGGAGGAGCTGCGGACGATGCTCGGCATCCAGCGGCCGCCGGACCTGGTGCGCATCGTGCGCTGGGCCCAGGCGATTCCCCAGTACGAGGTGGGCCATCACGCACGGCTCGATGCCATCGCGACGGCGCTGCGGCACCATCCGCGGCTGTTGCTGGCCGGCAGCGCCTACCGCGGGCCGGGGATCGCCGACTGCGTGCGAGAGGCGCTCGTCCTGGCGGACGGCATCGCCCCTGCGAGCGCGGCGCCACCGGTGTCCGCCGCGGCGGGCTGAGCAGTCCCGCCCGGTGGAGCATCCCCGGAAGGTGTCAGACGCCTCGTAATTGGCCCGTGATCGGCCTTTACCCCGCGCTGCGTCATCGTTCGGGACGACCCCGGAACGTGTGACGCGGAGAGGTCTGTCCTCAGAAGGGTGCCCCAAAAAGGTGTCAGACGCCTCGTCATGGAGGGAGTCGGCGACTCGTAATCGCCTGGAATCAGGAGAGGGCGAAACGTCAGCTCGTCACGGCTCGTTTCTCGCAGCGGGCGATGCGCCCGTCGGCGGTCTCGATCAGCCAGTAGCCCTCGTGACCTGCCTGAGTGGAGGAGCCGGCGCCGAAGATGTGGGGCCGACGGTCCGTGGCGGGGAAGTGGTACCGCTGGTGGATGTGCCCGTGGAGCAGCGCGAACCGCTCGCCGGGAATCAGCGCCAGGAGCGCCGGTGCATCGACCAGGCCGTGGAGCAGCCGGTCCGGCTTCCCCAGCTCGCCGAACGGCGCGTGATGGACGACCACCAGCACCGCCCGGCCCTCCAGCTCGGGGCGGCGGACCAGCGCCGCGAGGGCGTCCCGCTGCTTCCGCCCGACGATGCCGTAGGAGAGCCCCGGGAAGTAGGGCACTCGCGCCGACTGCAGGCCGATGACCGCGTCGTGCTCGCCGAGGAGCCGGACGAAGGGAAAGCCCTCCTCCACGGCGACGTCAGGGAGGTCGGAGACCAGGAGGTTCCCGAAGCTCTGCTCGAAGCGCCGTGTCCGGTGCGCCCCGGGCGTGTAGCGGTCGTGGTTCCCCGGGATGACCGTGCAGCGGCGTGGCTCGTCGGCCCACTGGCCGAGAGCGGCCCGCGCACCCTCGAACTCGGCGGAGAGCGCATAGGCGGTCACGTCGCCGGAGAGGATGACGTGATCCACCTCGAGGCTCCTGGCCTCCTCGAGGATCTTGGAGATGGTCTCCGGAGCGCGGGCGAAGGCGCGGGCCCGTCCGCCGACGGTGAGCTCGCCGAGGGCAATCCACCGGCGCCAGCCCAGGCGCAGGAGCGAGTGCCGCCCGTAGTCGGCGGTGACGTGGACATCGGAGATGTGGAGGAACCGCATCCGGCGCCGCGCTCTTAGCAAAGGTCGGCATTGCCGGTCACAGGGCTGCTGTGGCACCTCTGTCCGGACGTGACGGCGACCCATCGCGGGCGGTTCGCTCCCAGTCCGACGGGGCGGCTCCATCTCGGCAATGCCTGGGCGGCGGCGCTCGGGTGGTTGTGGGCCCGCTCCCAGGGCGGCGAGTTCCTGCTCCGGGTCGAGGACCTCGACGCCGTGCGCTCGCGGACCGAGTTGACCGAGGCAATGCTCGCCGACCTGGCCTGGCTCGGCCTCGAGCTCGACGGGGAGCCGGTGTTTCAGAGCCGTCGGCTGGACCTGTACCACGCCGCCTTCGAGCGCCTCCGAAGCGCGGGTCGGGTCTACCCGTGCTTCTGCACCCGGAGCGAGATTGCCCGGGCGGTATCCGCCCCGCACGGTCCGGCGGACGAAGGGCCGCGGTACCCTGGGACCTGCCTCGCCCTCTCTCCCGAACAGGCCGACGAGCGTGCGCGAACCCGTCCGCCGGCCTGGCGCTTCCGTCCACGCGATGGGGTGACCGAGGTCCACGACCTGCTCCATGGCACGCTCGTGCAGGACGTCGCCCGGGAGGTCGGTGACTTCGTGGTGCTCCGGAACGACGGCGTCCCCAGCTACCAGCTGGCGGTGGTGGTGGACGACGCGGAGATGGGCATCACCCACGTGCTTCGCGGTGACGACTTGCTCGGCTCGACGCCGCGGCAGGTGCAGCTCTGCGAGGCCCTCGGGCTCCCGGTACCGGTCTACGCCCATGTCCCGCTCCTCCTCGGGCCCGACGGCAAGCGCCTGGCCAAGCGCGCCGGAACGCCCAGCCTGGCCGACCTCCGCGAGCGCGGCATTGCACCGGAGCGGCTGGCGGGTCTGCTCGGCGCCTGGGCCGGGCTCGGCGACGGACGACCCATCGAGCCGCGGGCGCTGGTGCCCAGGTTCGTTCTGGACCGGCTTCCCCGGCAGCCCGTCGCGGTGGAGCCTGGCCGGGTGGACGAGGTGCTGTTCGCCCCCCGGTGACGCGGACGGGCCCGGCGCGGTAGGACGCGCCCGGCAGATGAGCTCCCCACCTTCCGAGCGTCGCGACCGAGTCACGCTCCACTGCGAGACGGACCCGCGCTGGCTCCCGAATGCGCTCGCCCACCTCGACGAGGTACTCCTGGACCACGCTCACTGCGAGAAGAAGGCCGCGGCGAACGCCCTCGCGCTGCTCCAGGCCTATCCCGAGCTGCCGGGGCTCCCGGCACACATGGCCAGGCTCGCGCGGGAGGAGAGCGGGCACCTGGCGCGCGTCCTGCAGCTCCTCGAAAAGCGCGGGCTCACACTGCGGCGCGACGTGGGAGACCCCTACGCGCAGGCGCTCCAGGCGCTGGTCCGGACGCCGGCCGCGCAGCGCCAGCTGGACCGGTTCCTGGTGGCGGCGATCATCGAGGCGCGGAGCTGCGAGCGCCTGGCGCTGCTCGCCGGAGCGCTGCCCGACGCGGACCTGCGGAGCCTCTACGCGGAGCTCGCTCGGAGCGAGGACGGTCACCAAAAGCTCTTCCTCCGCCTCGCGGCGCGGGTGCACGGCGAGATCACCTGGCCGCGGCTCGAGCAACTCCTGGAGGCCGAGGCCGAGCTTGTGCGGCGGCTGCCGCTTCGAGCCGCCATCCACTGAGGATGCGCGCTAGACCCCCGGAGGGACGAAGTGCACGCCGCTCGGCGCGCGGTGCTCTCCGGTGGGCTCGCGCACCGGGTAGGGCCCGCTTTTCGAGCCCGAACCCCGGCGCACCTCGGCCCAGATCCGAGTCCTCGACGTCTCGGGCAGGTACAGCGCGCCGAGCGCTGCGGTGATCAAGGCCACCGTGCAGGGGAACGCCAGCCCCACGAACTTGTTGTTGGCGCTCACCGCCATCGTCGATGCCAGGTAGGCGGTCAGACCGCCGAAGATGCCGTTGCCCAGGTGGTAGGGAATGGAGAGCGAGGTGTACCGCGCGCGTGCCGGGAACAGCTCGACCAGGAAGGCGGCGATCGGCCCGTAGGTCATGGTGACCAGGAGCACCTGGACGAAGACCAGCACGGTCATCGCCGCCTCGTTCAGTGGGCTGGAGACGATCTGCATCGCCCGGTAGATGGGAAAGAAGCCGATTGCCGCCAGGAGATTTCCCACCACCATGAGCCTCTTCCGCCCGATCTGGTCGGAGAGCGCTCCGAAGACGACGAAGAAGGGCATGGCGCAGAGGAGCGCCACGGCGGCGATGAGCGTCGCGGTTTGGGCGGGAACCCCGAGTAGTCGGGTCATGAACTGCACGGAGAAGAACTGCGCGGTGTACCAGACCACGCCCTGACCGGCGGTCGCGGCGAAGAGCGCCAGTGCCAGCTTCTTCCAGTTCCGCCCGGCGTCGACCAGCGGCTCGCGCGAGAGGCGGTTCTCGAGGCGGAGCCGCTCCCAGAGCGGAGACTCCGGGAGCTGCGAGCGCACCCAGCCGGCGATGCCGAGGAGGAACAGAGAGAACACGAAGGGGAGCCGCCAGCCCCAGTCCGCGAAATCGCCGGGACCGAGGTACTTGCGAACCCCGAGCTGCACCATCATCGAGATCAGGAGCCCGAGGGTCGCGGTGACCTGGACGTAGCTGGTGTAGTAGCCGCGCTCGCCGTCCGGCACGTTCTCCGCCACGTAGATCACGGCGCCCCCGTACTCGCCGCCCAGGGCGAAGCCTTGCAGCAGACGCATGAACACGAGCAGGGCCGGCGCGAGGAGGCCGACTCGCTCGTAGCCTGGGAGGAGGCCGATCGCGGTGGTCGCTCCGCCCATGAGGAGCAGCGTGGCGAGGAACGCTGCCTTTCGGCCACGGAGATCGCCGAGCCGGCCGAAGTAGGCGGCTCCGACGGGGCGAATCACGAAACCGGTGGCATACAGCGCCAGCCCGATCAGCCATCCGGAGATCGGATTGCTGGTCGGAAAGAAGTGTGGCTGCATCACCGTGAAAAGAGAGCCGTACAGGTAGAAGTCGTACCACTCGATGGTCGTGCCGGTGACGATCGAGGCGATCCGCTTGCGGCGTTCGGCGCGGTCACGCGGGTAAGTCGGGATCTCGGAGCCGGAAGAGACGGCGGGGGCGAGCATCGGGGTGGCGATGCTAGCAGCCCGGTCCGTGACGACCGCCGCGCGCACCGGAGCGCACACCCGAAGGATCCGAGGGGCCGGTCGACCGGACGGTCCTCCGATGAAATCCGTCCGGAAGTGTTTGACACCGCCGCGGGTCACGGCATCGAAGGTGTTTGACACGTCGGCGGACAGGATCGCCGCGAGGAGCGTCCTTCCGTGGAGTCGCCCGCCGAAGATGTTTGACGGCTTCCGGCTGGACTGTCGGGACAGTCCGATCGAGTGCGCTTGCCGGTTCGCCCGTCAAAGGCCGGGTGGACACCTCGCGCGGACGCCTTCGGCAGGTCCAGGCGCCCGATTCGAGTCGTCGATGACGAGTCGTCGATTACGAGGCGTCTGACACCTCGCGAGGGACACCTCGCGAGGACAGGACTCCTCGCGGCGGCAGGTGCCCCGGCGGCGCTTCAAGCGTCGGAGCGGCCCGTCCAGGTCCTGTCCGCGGGTTCGGGGAACGTCGAAGATATTTGACACCTTCGACCGAACGCCTCGTCGGCGCCGGCCTCGCATGCGTGCGTCCGCTGCGGTGCGCTTTCGCGGCGCGTCGTAACGCGCAGCCCTTGCTAATCCACCGGATGAGCGCACAAGGTGTTCGACCCGGGGAGTCGCGCCAGACACGCCGCGGTTTGGCTCGGCAAAACGTCACAGCTTGTATTAGTAAAGCCGCCCCTCACGCATTTGCTCGGGAGATGAACTGATGGCGACCCAGATTGACGGGACCGCGACGACGCTCACTCGGAACAAGGCCCTGCTCGACTGGGTGCGGGACAGCGCCGCGCTCTGCCAGCCGGACCGAATCGTGTGGTGCGACGGCTCGGAAGCCGAGAAGGAGCGGCTCACCAAGCACGCGGTCGATACCGGCGTGCTCATCCCGTTGAATCCGGCAAAGCGGCCCGGCTGCTACCTGCACCGGTCCAACCCGAACGACGTCGCGCGCGTCGAGCACCTCACCTTCATCTGCACCAAGACGAAGGAGGCCGCTGGCCCGACCAACAACTGGATGGCCCCCGAGGAGGCGTACGGGAAGCTCACCAAGCTCTTCCACGGCTCGATGAAGGGCCGGACCATGTACGTGATCCCCTACGTCATGGGGCCCCTCGGCTCCCCGCTGGCGAAGGTGGGCATCGAGATCACCGACAGCGTCTACGTGGTCCTCAACATGCGAATCATGACCCGCATGGGAAAGCCCGCGCTGGACATGCTCGGGGACTCCGACGACTTCAACCGCGGCCTGCACTGCACCGGCGACATCAACCCCGAGCGCCGCTTCATCTGCCATTTCCCCGAGGACAACACGATCTGGAGCTTCGGCTCGGGCTACGGCGGCAACGCGCTCCTGGGCAAGAAGTGCCTCGCGCTCCGCATCGGCAGCTGGCTGGGGAAGGACGAGGGCTGGTTCGCCGAGCACATGCTCATCCTCGGCGTGGAGAGCCCCGACGGTCAGATGACCTACGTGACCGGCGCCTTCCCCTCCGCCTGCGGGAAGACCAACTTTGCGATGATGATTCCCCCGAAGCGCTTCGCCGGGTGGAAGGTCTGGACCGTCGGGGACGACATCGCCTGGATGCGGGTCGGCAAGGACGGGAGACTCTGGGCCGTGAACCCCGAGAACGGGTACTTCGGCGTCGCCCCGGGAACCAACTTCGCCTCCAACCCCAACGCGATGAAGACCATCGCCCGGGACACCATCTTCACCAACGTCGCCATGACCAGGGACGGCGACGTGTGGTGGGAGGGGATGGACGGGGAGGTCCCGGACGAGCTCACCGACTGGCAGGGGCGCCCCTGGAAGAAGGGCTCGACGGAGAAGGCCGCCCACCCGAACTCGCGCTTCACCGCCCCGATGACCAACAATCCGGTGCTGAGCAAGCACGCCAACGATCCCGAGGGAGTGCCGATCAGCGCGATCGTCTTCGGCGGGCGGCGCGCCACCACGGTCCCGCTCGTGCTCCAGAGCTTCAACTGGGCGCACGGGGTCTTCCTCGGCGCGACACTGGGCTCGGAGACGACCGCCGCGGCAACCGGCAAGGTCGGCGTCGTGCGACGGGACCCGATGGCCATGCTGCCCTTCGCCGGCTACAACATGGGCGAGTACCTGCAGCACTGGCTGGACATGCAGGAGAAGATTCCCTACCCGCCCAAGCTCTTCCAGGTGAACTGGTTCCGGAAGGGCAAGGACGGCAAGTTCCTCTGGCCGGGGTTCGGCGAGAACATGCGGGTGCTGAAGTGGATCGTCGACCGCGCGCACGTCCGCGTGGGCGGCCAGGAGACCCTTTTCGGCTGGGTGCCGAAGGCTGGCGACCTCGACCTGTCCGGTCTCGACATCCCGCACGAGAAGGTGGACGAGGCCACCCACATCGACGCGGACGAGTGGAGGACGGAGCTCACCGAGGAGGCCGAGTTCTTCGACATGCTCGGAAAGTCGGCGCCGGAGACGCTCCAGCTGCAGCGCAAGCTGCTGCTCTCGCGCCTGAACTGATCCCCGGGGCCGCCGGGCGATGACCAGCGCCGCCTGGTGGGAGCAGTTCTTCGACGACGATTACCTCCGCGTCTGGGCCACCGTGTCGAAAGGTGGCGACGAGGAGGCTGCCGCGCTGTGGCGCATCCTCGGGCTGTCCGAGGGTGCGCGCGTGCTCGACGCCGGCTGCGGCTACGGACGGGTCAGCCTGCCGCTGGCGCGGCTCGGTGCGAGCGTCCTCGGCGTGGACCAGTCGGCTCACCTGGTCAAGGAGGCCGAGCGGAGGCGCGAGGCTCTCGCGCCCGAGCGACTGCGCTACCTGCGGCACGACCTCCGAGCCCCGCTGGGCGAGTCGGGCTTCGACGCAGCGCTCAGCCTCTTCAGCTCTCTCGGTTACGGTGACGAGGCCGACGACGCCGCGATCCTCGGCACCCTCGTTGCCGCCTTGAGGCCCGGGGGCAAGGTGGCGGTCGACACCATGCACCGCGACGTCCTCGCCGCCCGGCTCGCCCGGGATGCAGTCCCCGCGCACCGCCTCCCGGACGGCACCCTGCTGGTCGAGGAGGCGCGCTTCGATCCGGTCGCCGGACGGGTGGAGACCACCTGGTTCTGGGCCGGGCCCCGGGGCTCGGGCCAGAAGTCGGCGTCCGTCCGCGTGTACACCATCACCGAGCTGGTCCGGCTCCTGGAGCGCGCTGGCCTCCGGCTCGAGGCCGCGCTCCATCCGGACACCGGCGCTCCCTTCAGTCCGGTGGGCCCGACGCTCGGTGGACGGGTGCTCCTGGTCGCGGTCTGCTGAGCTCCGCCGGGGAATCGGTGCAGCGCCAGATGCGTTTGTGTTGCCGGCGCCGGCCGGAGCAGGCATCACCCCCCATCGAGGGCGCCGCGGGACCAGCAGGGAGCTCGGGCGCGGGAGAGGGCGAGCAGTGTCGAGGCGTCGAGCCAGGTGGATGGCAACGCTGGTGTGCGCCCCCGCGCTCGCGCTCGGCCAGACGCCGGCTCAGGAGCCTCATCCCGCGGGGGAGGGCGCACCGACCGAGGCCGCCCCGGGGACTTCCGGCCCGACGCTCACCCGTCCCCCGGAGGTGGAGCGCTTCGTGGAGGCCGAGTATCCCCCGGAGGCCGAGGCCCAGAAGCTGGAGGGTCGGGTCGTCCTCAGCATCGACATCTCGGCGACCGGCGAGGTGACCCGCGCCGAGGTCGTCGAGCCGGCGGGCCACGGCTTCGACGAGGCTGCCCTCGCCGCGATTCGGCAGTTCCGCTTCGTCCCCGCGGAGCTCGACGGCAAGCCGAGCGCGGTCCGCATCACCTACGCCTACGACTTCGTGCTCCGGCCCGCGCCTGCTGCCTCGCAGCTGACGCAGAAAGGACCGGTGAACTTCTCCGGCCGGATCCTCGAGCGCGGAAACCGCACGCCTCTGGCCGGTGCCGAGGTGGCCTTGCCCGCGCTGGGCACGAGCACCGTCACCGACGCCCGCGGAGACTTCTCGTTCCGTGACCTCCCCGCGGGCAACGTCCAGGTCGTGGTCACCGCAAGCGAGTTCCAGAAGTTCGAGACCACCGAGAGGATCGACGCCGGCAAGGTGACCCAGGCCACGTACCACGTGCTGCGCACCTTCTTCTCTCCCTACGAGACCGTGGTGCGCGGCGCCCGGGAGAAGAAGGAGGTCAGCCAGACCACCCTCTCGCTCCAGGAGATCCAGCGCATCCCGGGCACCACCGGCGACGCGCTGAAGGTCATCCAGAACCTCCCCGGCGTCGCCCGGCCTCCGCTGAATGGCGGACTCATCGTCATCCGCGGCACCAGCCCGCGCGACTCGGGCATCTTCCTCGACGGCGAGCGCATCCCCCTCCTCTTCCACTTTGGAGGGCTGACCGCGGTCTACAACAGCGAGCTGCTGGAGTCGGTGGACTACCTCCCGGGTAACTTCTCGTCCTACTACGGCGGGGTCGTCGGTGGGGTGGTCGACGTGAAGAGCCGGAACCCGAGGACCGACGGATTCCACGGCGTGCTCGAGGTCAACGCCTACAACGCCAACGTCGTGCTGGAGACGCCGATCACCGACACGCTGAGCATCGCCGGCGCTTACCGCCGCTCGTACATCGACCTCATCCTGCCGCTCTTCCTCAAGGAGGACTCGCCGAGCTTCACGGTGGCCCCGCGCTACGACGACGCGCAGCTCAAGCTGACCTGGAAGCCGGACGGGAGGAACACCTTCCAGCTCCTCGGCCTGCACAGCCAGGACGCGCTGCAGCTCGTGACCCGCAGCTCCTTCTCCGGGGATCCGACCATCGGCCGCGACTTCCGGAACGAGACCGGGTTCAACCAGGCGCGACTGCGGCACACCTACGTCGACGGTACCTGGCGGGTGGACACCATCGGGGGCTTTGACCGCACCGAGGTGGACCTCAACATCGGCGGACAGCGCGGCCTGACCCTGGGCGCGAGCACCTGGGCGCTGCGCAGCACCGCGGAGCTCCGGCTCGCCGACTGGATCGCCCCGGCGGTCGGCGTCGACTGGACCTACACCGGCGGCACGATCCGCGCGGCGCTGGGGCGGCCCCCACGCGAGGGCGAACCCACCGCCTTCGGACCCACCCGGGAGATCCTCTACACCGACTCGCCGTTCTGGCAGAGCCAGCTCGGGCTGTGGACGGAGCTGCGCCTGCGGCCCGCACCTTCGCTGCTGATCATCCCCGGCGTCCGGATGGATCTGGTGGGCATCCGTCTCCAGAGGACGGCGATCCTGACCGCCGATCCCCGGCTGGCGGTGCGCTGGATGGTGCTCCCCGAAGCCCTCACTCTCAAGGGGGGCATCGGCATCTACCACGCTCCGCCCTCGCTGCAGAACGGCGAGGCCGACGCCACCTTCGGCAACCCCGACCTCGGAAGCCGCTACGCCTTGCAGAGCAGCATGGGCTTGGAGTGGAACATCCGCCCCGACCTGCTCCTGAGCGTCGAGGGATTCTACAACCGGCTGTGGGACATCCCGGTGAGCAGCAGCGCGTCCGTCGAGCGCAACGGGCAGCTGGTGCCCCAGAACCTGGTCAACGAGGGGCGGGGGCGCATCTACGGCTTCGAGCTGCTCTTCCGGCAGGCGCTGACCCGGCGTCTGTTCGGGTGGATCGCCTACACCTTCTCGCGCAGCGAGCGCATCGACCGTCCCGGCGCGAGCTGGCGTCTCTTCGACTTCGACCAGACGCACGTGCTGACGGCGATCGCCAGCTACAAGCTCGGAGCGGGTTGGGAGATCGGCGCCCGCTTCCGTTACGCCACCGGGAATCCGCGCACGCCGGTGGTGGGCGCGGTGAAGGACGACCTCACCGACAGCTACGTTCCGCTGTTCGGGCCGGTGAACTCGTACCGGCTGCCCAACTTCGCGCAGCTCGACGTGCGCATCGACAAGGTGTGGGTCTTCGACAGCTGGTCGCTCGACCTGTACCTGGACATCCAGAACGTGACCAACACCCGCAGCACCGAAGGCACGCAGTACAACTACAACTTCTCGCAGAGCGCGCAGTTCGAGGGTCTTCCGATCGTGCCCATCCTGGGCGTGAAGGGAACGTGGTGATGCGGCGCCGGCTGGTGACACTCGGAGCAGCCCTGGTGGCGGTGCTGGACACGGTCGCGTGCCAGCCGGAGCTGGAGAAGCAGAGCCAGCTCCTCGATCGGGTGCGCCTGCTGGCCCTGCGTGCCGACCCGCCCGAGGCCGACCTGCGAGACGCGGGGCTGCCCCCGCCCATCACCTTCACCCCCCTCGCGTACCCGGACGCCGGGCTCGTCTTCCGCCTCTCGCTGTGTGGACCGGGTAACCCCTTCGCCGCGGACTTCGACTGTCCGGGGAGCAATGGCCTGGATCTGCCGGACCTGGTCCTCGACGCCTCGCAGCCGGAGGTCCAGGCATTCCTGCAGGCGGCGTTCGGGCGCGTCGGCGGCCTCGACGGAGGCATCAACGTGGGCGAGCCCGGCGTCGCGCAGATCGCGATCGGGTACCAGCTGGAGCGCCCGGACGCAGGAGCGGACCCGTCCAACCGTGAGCGAGGCATCTACCGGCTCGCGGTGCGCTTCTCGGGTCAGCCCAACCACAATCCCGAGCTGCTCGAGGTCACCCTGCCCGACGGAGGTCCGCTCCAGGGCGCGGTGTTCCCGCGCGACCAGGAGATCCGGTTGTACCCGCACATCCCCGACGGCGGGCCCGGAGGCATCGAGACCTACGTCGGCCTGGACGGCGGCATCCAGCACGAGCGGTTCAGCTACAGCTGGGAATCCACCTCCGGAGAGCTGGTCGAGTTCCGCTCGGCCGAGCCGATTCCCGAGGACCCGAGCGCCACCAGCGACGTCCGGTTCCGGTCCCATCAGGCAACGGGCCCGGTGCGCTTCTACGTCGTGCTCCGCGATCTCCGCGGCGGGGTGTCCTGGAAGATCTTCGACGCCACGATCGGTCCGTGATGTCGGGCGCTGCCTGCGGTGCGCGTGCGCCGAAGAGGCCCCGAACCCGTGGGGCGGGCGAGTCAGCGCGCGACGCACCCGGAGTGGCGCCGCGACCACCAGGAAGGGGCCGGAGGCGGTATCGAGCTCGGAGTGGTGGGAATCAGAGACCGCCGACGAACGCGAGCAGGGCGTCCTGGTCCCCGGTGCCGAGCGCCTCGAAGCGCTCGACCGTCCCCGCTGCCTCCGAGCCCGCGGCGCCGTGGGCGAGGATCGCCTCGCGCAGCGTCCTGGCCCGGCCATCGTGCAGGTAGGACGCGAGATGGCGGAGGCCGATGAGCGGGGCGGTGCGGAAATCACGCGGGCCGGCTCCGTGCTCCTGCTGGCCGTCGGCGAGCTCCGCGCCCATGTCGTGGAGCAGCAGATCGGTGAAGACCGGTGCGTCCATGCCGGCGAGCTGCGGGGTCGGCCAGTCGGAGCGCGTCCGAAGGCTCGGCACATGGCACACCGCGCACCCCACCGAGTCGAAGAGCGCGGCGCCGCGCGGATCCGGTGCCCGGCGGCGGGGAATGTCGAGGAGGCGCGTGTAGCCCACCAGCGCCGCGAGCTGCGTGTCGGGAAGGTCCACTCCGGGCAGCAGATCGTCGGTGAGCCCATCGGGGTTGGTCAGCTCGGCGGGCCTGAGGGCGCTGGTCAGTCCCACGTCTCCCTGGAGCGCGTCAGCGACGACGTCGTCCAGCGTCGCCAGCCGCGCCTTCACCCCGAACCGCCCGATGAGTCCGCTCTCACCCGGAGCATGCGCCGGGAAGGCCGGGTCGACCGTGCTCCGCGAATCGAACGACACCCGGTTCACCCGGCCGTGAATGGGATCGGCGCGGACTGCCTGCTCCGCGGCCACCCGCTCGATCTCCGAGTCTGCGATCGCCTCGAGGTATGCGCGGCCGAAGACGGGGGCCGGCAGTCGGGTGGTCACCTCGAGCGTCGCACCCTGCGGAATCCCGCCATCGGGAGGTAAGACCGGAGTGACGGCTCTCGCGGTGATCAGCGGGCGGACGAGCGGTCCGTAGGGAAGCGACTCCACCGGCGCTCCGGTCGACCTGGAGACCACCGCCATGCGCCGCGTCTGTCCGGGCCCGCGCCCGCCGCGCAGATGGCAGGCTGCGCAGGAGGGCTGCACGTACACCGGCCCGAGCCCGTCTTCCGCCTCGAAGAGCTGGTCGAACACCGCATCCCCGGCACGGAACGCGCGCTGCTGCACGACCGTTGCTCCAACCAGCGGCAGGTCGGGCGTCTCCGGAGAGGGAGGAAGAACGACCCCCGGGTCTCCGGGGTCTGCCCCTCCCCGAGGCAGTCCGCTGCCGCAGGCGACGAGCAGCACCAGGGCGAGGGCGGACGGACGGGACACGGCGCAGCCATCCAAGCAGAGCGAGGGCGAGCCTGGCGACCACCCCCGGCCCGACGGCAGCGGGCGGGCTCCGCGAAGGTCCCGAGCCGGGCCACCAGCGTGGTGAGAGCACCACCATGGTGACCAACACGCCGTCGAGCAGTCCGAGGCTCAACCCCAGCCGCCCGCCACCTGGCGGATGGGGACGTTGAGCCGGTTCCAGACATTGATGAGAGCGATCTGCATCAGGAGCGCGGCCAGCGCCTGAGGGTCGTGGTGCTTCGCCGCCTCGTTCCATACCGCGTCGGGCACCGGATCCGGCCGGTCGGCCAGACGGGTCACCGCCTCGGTGAGCGCGAGAGCGGCCCGCTCGGGCTCGCTGAACCAGGGCGTGTCGCGCCACGCAGCGACCGCGAAGATCCGCTCCTCCTTCTCACCGGCCTTCTTCAGCTCGCGGGCGTGCATGTCCACGCACACGCTGCAGCCGTTGATCTGGCTGGCGCGTAGCTGCACCAGCTTTTGCGTCACGTAAGGAAGCCCCTCTGCCGTCCCGTGCAGCGCGTGCAGCGTCTTCAGCGCCTCGGGCAGCAGCTCCACCGGATGTCTCATTCTCGCTTGCATGTTCACGTCTTCCACTGGACGGAGCAGCCCGCCGGGTCCATCCCGGTCACATCCTCGGGGTCCGTCTCGTCACCCGGATGACGGAGCACGTGCGAAGAAGGTGACCGATGGATGATCAGATCTGGATGGCGGAGCGATTCGAGGCGCACCGGCAGCGGCTGGAGGAGGTCGCCCGGCGCCTCCTCGGTTCGGTGAGCGATGCGGGGGACGCGGTGCAGGAAGCCTGGCTGCGCTTCAGTCGATCGGAGCCGCAGGCGGTGGAGAACCTCGGCGGCTGGCTGACCACCGTCGTGGCCCGGATCTGTCTGGACATGCTGCGCGCCCGACGCTCCCGCCCCGAGGAGTCCGGGCCCGACGTTGCGTCCCTGGTCGAGCGCAACGCCCCCGCGGTCGACCCGGAGCAGGACGCGCGCACCGCCGACGCGGTCGGCATGGCGCTGATGGTGGTGCTCGACCGGCTCGCGCCCGCCGAGCGCGTGGCCTTCGTGCTCCACGATCTCTTCGACGTGCCCTTCGAGGACATCGCGCGCATCCTGGACCGCTCGCCCGTCGCTGCTCGGCAGCTCGCCAGCCGCGCCCGCCGTCGCGTCCAGGGAGCCGGGCGGAACGAGGACCTCGAGGGTAGCTCGGACCGGAGCGTGGTGGAGGCGTTCCTGGCGGCCTCGCGCCAGGGAGACATGGCCCAGCTGCTGGCCATCCTGGACCCCGAGGTGGTCCTGCGGGCGGATACCACCGCGATGAAGCTCGGGGCGGCCGCGGAGGTGCGAGGAGCCGATGCAGTCGCAGCCTTCTTCAAGGGCCGGGCGCAGGCGGCCTCGCCGGTGCTCATCGACGGCAGCGTGGGGATCCGGGTCGCGCCGGGCGGACGGTTGCTCCTGGTCTTGCGCCCCACCATCGTCGACGGGAGGATCGTCGACCTGGAAGCGGTGGCGGATCGCGGAACGCTCGCCCGACTTGCCCTCGACGAGCTCTGATGCTGACGGTTCCGCTCGCTCGTCGTCCGGCGACTCTCCTCGAGTCGTGCCAGCCGTGGATCCCGACCGAGCGGGTGCTCCGGCGCGTGCGCTCCGATCCTCGTAGCCTCGCGCCGGTGGCACCGGGGGCCACTGCGCTCCTCATCAGACCTGCATCGGCTTCTTCGCGGTCCGGAAGAGCAGCACCCCCATCAGGACGAAGAACGCCACCCCGAGCAGCTCCCACCCTCCCTTGCCCAGGGCGCCGATGAGCGGCCCGCTGAGGTCGAGCTTGGTCATGAATCCCTCGACGGTCGGGGAGATGGAGAGCAGAGCGATGGCCACACCGAGCAGCGTCCCGCCAGCGACCAGCCCTGTCGCGAACAGGCTCCCGGAACCGATGTCCTCGCCGTGGGCATCTGCCGCCTTCTTCCCGCTCGTCTTGTCCACCAGTGCCTTCACCATCCCGCCACAGAAGATGGGAAGCGTGGTCGACAGCGGCAGGTACGCCCCGACGGCAAACGACAGGGGGGAGACGCCGCACAGCTCGACGGTCACCGCCAGGAAGACGCCCACCAGCACGAACTGCCAGTCCAGGTTCGCGGAGAGCAGGCCCTTGATGAGCGTGGCCATCAGCGTGCCCTGGGGGGCCGGGAAACGGGTGGTTCCGATCTGGTGCAGTACCTGACCGGTCGCAGGATCGAGGGTGGGCTTGTCCAGCGCGGTGACGGTGATGCCGATGATCAGCGAGGCGGCGACGACGCCGATGATCAACCCCAGCTGCTGGTACTTCGGCGTCGCTCCCACCAGATAGCCGGTCTTCAGATCTTGCGACGTCGCGCCTGCGTTCGCTGCCGCCACGCAGACGATGCCGCCCACGCACAGCGCCATCGGCTGGAAGGGGTCACTCGTCCAGCCAAGGCCGAGGAACAGGAGGCAGGTCGCCATGAGCGTGGCGATGGTCATCCCCGACACGGGGCTGCTGCTGGTCCCGATGATGCCCACGATGCGCGAGGCCACCGTCACGAAGAAGAACCCGAAGACGATGATCAGCACCCCGAGCACCAGTCGCCCGAAGAACGTCCCGGGGATGAAGGGCAGCACGGCGATGATCAGGGCCAGGAGGATGCTCCCGCCCACGGTGACGGTGAGCGGCAGGTCGTTCTCCGTCCGCCGGGTGGACACTCCCTCTCGACCGGCCTTCAGCGCTGCAACGCTGCTCTGGAAGCTGCTGATGATGGTGGGGAGTGTCTTGAGCAGGGTCATGAACCCGCCGGCCGCGACCGCCCCCGCCCCGATCTGGCGGACGTAGGCGAAGTAGATGGCAGTGTTCAGCTCGCCAAAGGTGTGGGTCAGGGGGTTCCAGCCGAAGCGCCCCGGGCGAAGAAGGTCCGGGAGATAGCCGAGCTTGTGCAGCTGCACGGCGACGATCTGGGGGGGGACCAGCGAGGCGAGGAGCGGGATGAGCCCGAGCCAGCCGAGCACGCCGCCGGCGACCAGGACTCCGGCGATGCGGGGCCCGATGATGTAGCCCACCCCCAGATACTCGGGCGTGATGCTCGCGTTGACCGTCGCCGCCGGGAAGATCCGGCTCGTCGCGCGGGTCACGTAGCCCGGTGTGTCGGCGATGACCTTGAACACCAGCTGGAGGACCGCGTACACCACCGCGAACCCCAGACCCTTGTAGGCGGTGGCGGCCATCTGTCCGCCCTTCTCGCCGGCGATGAGCACCTGCGCGCAGGCGGTGCCCTCGGGGTAGGGAAGGTTCTTGTGCTCCTTCACGATGAGCGCCCGCCGGAGCGGGATCATCATCAGGACGCCCAGGATTCCTCCCAGCACCGCCAGGGTGAAAATGACCGGGTAGCTGAAGTACGGAGCCCCCACGCTCTGGCGCGTGTGCGCGTCGGTGGCCAGGAAGAGGAACCCGGGGAGGGTGAACACCACGCCCGAGGCGATGCTCTCGCCCGCCGAGCCGATGGTCTGGACGATGTTGTTCTCCAGGATCGTCGAGCCGCCCAGCTTCTTCAGCACGGAGATCGACAGCACCGCGATGGGGATGGAGGCCGAGACGGTGAGGCCGGCCTTGAGCGCCAGGTAGACCGTCGAGGCACCGAAGAGCAGGCCGAAGAAGACACCCACGCCGATCGCCTTCGGCGTGAACTCCGGCATCGTCACCTCGTCGGGGACGTACGGCCGGAATTCCTCCTCCGCGGCGAGTGCACCGGACCGAGCGGCGGCGGAGTGTGACGCAGCGGGTTCGACTGCCATCTGGGTGGGCCTCCCTCCCTCGAGAAGGGTGGGCATTGAGGCAGGGCGGTCCCCCCCGCTGTCAAGAGCTTCCGGGTGGGGCTCCCGCCGGGGGTGCGTGCGCCACCCCGCGAATGCTCCGGCCGGTGAGGGTGCCGGAGCCTGGGAGCAACTCCTCGGTGCACGGGGACATCCTGAACCCGGCGGCCTCGAGCAGCGGCCCGGGGTGGCGGGTGAGATGGCAGTTCCCCGCGAGGCGCTTCCACACCGGCTCGAGCGCCCCCTGCACCCGGCGGGTCCAGGTCCCGGCTGGCGCCCCGATGTGCTCGAGGAAGAGAAAGGTCCCGCCCGGGCGGAGGACCCGGTGGATCTCCGCGACCACCTGCGCCGGGTCCTTCACCGAGCAGAGCACCAGCGTGGCCACGACGGTGTCGAAGCTCCGGACCGGGACCGGAAGCGACTCCGCGGTCGCCTCGAGCACCTCCACCTCCGGACGACCCGAGAGCTTGCGCCGGAGCATCTCGCGCATGTGCCGGTCCGGCTCGCAGAGCACGAGCCGGGTAACGCTGCTCGGGTAGAGCGAAAGGTTGCCTCCGGTCCCCGCGCCCAGCTCCAGCACCTCCCCCCGCGCCGGTTCCAGGAGCGTGCGGCGCCACTCGCGAAGCCCTGCGCGCTCGGAGCCCTCGAGCACCCGATCGTACATCCGGGACATCAGCCAGCCCACGTGGACACTCCCTGTCGAAATCCGGGGTGAAGCAAGGCCGAGCCTGCGCTAGAGAGCCGCCCCGAGGAAAGATGCCCACCCCCATCGTCATCTGGCCGGACAAGGTACTGTCCACCCGGACTCGCCCGGTCACCGAGTTCGGTCCGGCGCTCGACCCCCTACTCGAGGAGATGATGGAGTCCCTGCGCGCCGCGGAGGGAATCGGGATCGCCGCGAACCAGATCGGCGTCTCCCTCGCCGTCGCCTGGGTGGGCCGCGAGGACGGCACCTTCTTCGAGATCGCCAACCCGGTGGTGATGGAGAAGAGCGAGCCGGTGAGCCTCGAGGAAGGCTGCCTGTCCGTCCCGCACGAGTGGGAGCAGACGCCTCGGTTCTCGAAGGTCTTGGTGCGCTACCAGGACCGGACCGGGGCCCAGCACGAGCTCGCTGCCGAGGGACGGCTGGCGCACGTCCTCCAGCACGAGATCGACCATCTGGAGGGAACCACCTTCGTCGACCATCTCTCGCAGCTCAAGCGCGGGCTGATTCGCAAGCGGATGCAGAAGCTCCAGAAGGACCGCGCCGCGGAGATGGCCGGTGGGCACGTCCACACCGACGACTGCGACCACGACTGACCGGTTCGACGCGAGACGACCGCGTTGCACCGCGCCGCCTCGCGATGCCAGCGGCGCTCAGCTTCGGAGTGCGCTTCAGGGTCTGGAGGTCGACGCCGAGCTCGTCGCTCGCAGCCCTGCCGCTCTCGGTGATTCCACGCCTGCCGCAGATGACGCGTTGCGCCGGGGGAGGACCGACTCGCCGGCCAGGGGCGGGTCATCTGGTCGACGGGTGGGGACCTGCCCGTTGCCTTCCGCTGCCGATTCGCCGTCTGAAACAGGCCCTGCTCGTGAGAGTCTCGGGCCCCCGTGACCACCGACGACCGTAACTTCCGGCTCTCCCGCGACGTCCTGCCGCGGCGATACCAGGCCAGCCTCACGCTCGACCTGGATGCACGCACCTTCGCCGGTGAGGCCGAGCTGACGCTCTCGGTGGAGCAACCGGTGCGAAGCATCGTGCTGCATGCGGTGGAGCTGGAGGTGTCCCGGGCCGAGGTGCACGCCGCGGGCACCGCGCAGCGGGCACGCGTCGGGGTGCGCCCGGTGAGCGAGACGGTGACGCTCGACCTCGATGGCGAGCTCCCGCCGGGCGAGGCGCGCCTCGTGCTCCGCTGGACCGGTCGCTTCACCGAAGGCCTTCGCGGGCTGTACCTCGCAGGCTCCGTTGCCGCGACGCAGTTCGAGGCCGCCGATGCGCGCCGGGTCTTCCCCTGCTTCGACGAGCCGTCGTTCAAGTGCATCTGGGCACTCACGGTGAAGGTGCCGCCCAACCTGGTGGCGCTCGGCAACGGCCGTGTGCTCGCCGAGGAGCTCGACGGTCCGTACCGCAAGGTCCGCTTCGCCGAGACGGAGGTGCTCCCCAGCTACCTGGTGGCGCTGGTGGTGGGGCCGCTGGTCTCGAGCGGCGAGGACGTCGCAGCAGGCGTCCCGGTTCGCACCTGGTGTCTCGAGGAGAAGAGGGGCCTCCTGGGCTTCGGACAGAATGCCGCCCTGGCGGTCCTGCCGATGCTCCAGGACTACTTCGGGCTCCCTTACGCCTTCGGCAAGCTCGACCAGGTGGGCATCCCCGACTTCGAGGCCGGGGCGATGGAGAACGCCGGGCTCATCACCTACCGCGAGCTGGCGCTGCTGCTCGACCCGGCGACCGCGCCGCTGGCAATCCAGAAGCGGGTAGCCGAGGTCGTCACTCACGAGCTCGCCCACCAGTGGTTCGGGAACTGGGTCACCATGGTGTGGTGGGACGACCTCTGGCTGAACGAGGCCTTCGCCACCTGGATGGCGTACAAGATCGTCGACCGCTGGCGGCCCGACTGGCGGGTGTGGCTCGACTTCGATTCGGGGAAGGCGACCGCGCTGCACCTCGACGCGCTCCGCTCGACGCACCCCATCCGGGGCACGGTGGCCAACGCCGCCGAGGCGACCGAGAGCTTCGACGCCATCACCTACGAGAAGGGCGGGGCGGTCCTCCGCATGATCGAGGGTTTCCTGGGCGCGGAGTCATTCCGCTCCGGCATCCGCGACTACATGCGGAAGCACGCCCGCGCCAACGCCGTCGCCGACGACCTCTGGGGGGCGCTCGCCCGCGCCTCGCATGCCCCGGTGGTGGAGCTGGCCAACGCCTGGATCCGCCAGAGCGGTTACCCGGTGGTGAGCGTCGCGCTCGAAGACAACCGGGTGCAGCTCTCCCAGGAGCGTTTCTTTTCCGAACCGGGGCTGAGCGGCTCCGAGACCTGGCCGGTCCCTCTGGTGCTGGCGTGGGGAGACGACGGCGGGCGGCAAACCCGGACCTTCCTCCTCGAGCGGCGGACCGGAGAGGTCACGCTCGAGGCTTCTGGCCCGGTGCAGTGGCTGGACGCGAACGCCGGCTCGACCGGCTTCTACCGGGTGGCGTACTCGCCCCAGCTGCTCGCCGGGCTGGGTAAGTCACTGGGGGTGCTGCTCCCCGCCGAGCGCATCGGGCTGCTGGCCGACCAGTGGGCGCTGGTGCGGGCCGGCCGAGCTCGCATCTCCGACTTCCTGGATCTCGCGCTCGCCTTCGGCAACGAGTCGGACCACGCGGTCCTGGACGAGCTGGTGGGCCGCCTCGGGTACGTCGAGGCCCGTCTGGTGGACGGCGAGGACCAGGAGCGCTTCCGCCGGCTGGTGGAGCGGCTGTTCCTCACGCGATTCCAGGAGATGGGCTGGGATCCGGTGGCCGGAGAGACGGACCAGGACCGGCTGCGGCGGGCCGCGCTGCTCCGCGCGGTGGCTGGCGTGGCCCGGTCGCGCCCGGTGCTGGTGGAGACGGCTCCGCGGGTGGACCGGGTGCTGAACGGCCAGCGGACGGCGCTCGACCCGAACATGGTGGACACCGCGGTGGCGGTGAGCGCGCGGGATGGCGATGACGAGCTGTTCGACCGGCTGCTCGCGGCGTTCCCCCGGGAGGCGGATCCGGCGGTGAAGCGGCGCTACCTGCTCGCGCTCACCGCGTTCGAGCGGCCGGAGCTGGCGAGGCGCGCGGAGGGCATGTTGCTGGACCGGGTGGTGCCGCTCCAGGACTTCGCCTCGTTCGTGCACGGGCTGCTGGCGAACCGGGTCGCGCGCGAGGGGAGCTGGAAGCTCCTTCGTGACCGCTGGTCGGCCGTGGTGGAGAAGACGGCCCAGGCGCCGATGCTGCTCCGCCGGGTGGTCGAGGCGGTGGGGAACCTCCGCGAGCGACGCCACCTCGACGAGGCGCGGGCGTTCCTCGAGGCTCACCCGGTGCCCGAGGCGCAGCAGGCCGTGGCCCAGACCCTCGAGCGGCTGACGCAGGACGTGGCCGCGCGCGAGCGGCTGGTTCCGGAGGTCTCGGTGTGGCTCCGCGGACGGTGAGGCGCTCCGGTGGCTCGCGCGGGCGCGGGTCCCAGCGGCGGTCCGGCAAGACGGCAACGAGCAAGAAGGCCGCGGCAGCAGGGCTGCGCAAGGCACGGCCCGGTGCGGGCAGGACCTCCGGGACGGCGGAAACCTCGGGCGAGAGCAGGCGGTTTGCAGCCGACGCGCTGGAGCGCCTGTCTCTGTCGGATCGTGCCTCCTGGCGGGCCTGGCTGGAGGGGAATCACGGGCGCGTGGCGGGGGTGTGGCTGGTCTCCTTCAAGAAGGCGACGGGGAAGCCACGGCTCGAATACGAGCACGCGGTCGAGGAGGCGCTCTGCTTCGGTTGGATCGACAGCCTGGTCCGGACGCTCGACGAGGAGCGGGCGATGCAGCTCTTCACCCCGCGAAAGCCGCGGAGCCAATGGTCGAAGCCCAACAAGATCCGCGTGGAGAGACTGGTCGCCGCGGGGCTGATGCATCCGGCGGGGCTGGCGAAGATCGAGCAGGCCAGGCGCGATGGGTCGTGGGACGCTTACGCGGTGGCCGAGTCGCTGGAGCTCCCACCGGACCTCTGCCGGGCCTTCGAGTCCGGTCCGCCCGGTTCGCGATCGAGCTGGGACGCGTTCAGCCCGTCCTCGCGCCGCGCGATCCTCTGGTGGGTGCACAGCGCGAAGCGTCCCGAGACGCGGGCACGGCGCGTCGCACAGGTGGTGAGCGAGGCCGCTCGCGGTCGGAGGGCCAACTTCCCCGAAGATCGGCGGTGACCAGCTCGCCGAGCTTCCGCGGCCCCTCGCGGCGGGGTGTCTGGCTGCGTAGATGCCTGGAATGACCGGAGTCAGCCGGGGCTCAACTCTCGGCGGAGGCGCGCGCGATCGAGTGCCCTGACCGTCGGGGGGCGCCCGCGGGGGGAGCCACCGGTCCACCAGATCCAGGAAAACATGAAAGTCCAGGAAAGCGAGGTGTCTGACACCTTTCGCGGACACCTTTCGCGCGCCTTTCGCGCTGGAACGGCTTCCCGCTCGCGCGTCCTTACCTCGTCGAGCTCGCCTCCGGGCCGGGCCGGACGGCCGCGCGCGTCGCTTCCGTCCCGAAGCGGAGCGATTCCAGGAGCCCTCGCCCGAAGACCTGCCGTCGTGACTCGCCGGCCGCACGCTCCACCCGGTCCGCCGGCTCGACGTAACCCAGGTAGCCGTTCACCAGCGACACCGCCCGGGCGCCGCCCGCCGCCTTCTCCAGCACCGCGCCCGAGGCCGCCGTCGTCTCCACCGGAAGCCCGAGCAGCCGCACGCTCCCGATCCGCAGCTCACCGAGCTCCGCCCACCCCGGAGCCCACGGCCAGAGCGCCACGTTGCTCACCAGCGTCCCGAGCCCGCGGGGCACGAAGCGGGACGCATCCGGTCCGGGAAGAGCCACCTCGAGGCGCGCATGCCACAGACCCACTCCCGCCGGCTGCAGCGGGATGCCCGCCAGCGCCGCCTCGATTCGCCCGGCGAAGGCCTCGGGCGGAGGGGCCGCACCGGCCGGATCGCGCTGGACGGTGACGTTCCCCACGTTCCCCTGCAGCACCAGCGTGACCCCCTGCCCCGCCCGCTCCTGCGCCCGCGCCAGCCGGCCCGGCCAGTCGGCATCGAGGCCCTGGGGAGGTCGCGGGACGAGCGTGGGATGCGCGGCCAGCACCACGAGCTGCGCCACCGCCCCGCGCTCGCCCCGGAGCTGCACCCGGGTCAGGCGCCGGTCGACGTTCGGGAACTCGTCCCTGCTCGTCGTTCCACCAGCGAGCTCCGAGATGCCGACGAATGCCTCCACCGGCTCGAGCGCCGAGGCCGCGGTGGTCAGGGCCCGTGACGCCGTCTCCACCACCCGGGCCCGGACCGTGGGACGGAGCCGGCCCGTCGCCGCCACCTGGGCCACCGGATTCCAGGCGAAGCCACCCGCCGAGGAGTGGGTGTGCGTGGCAGCGACCCACAGAGTGGAGAGGCCCAGCCCGGACACGCGCCGGCGGATCGCCTCCACCAGACCCTGGTCCACCAGCAGGAGATCCAGCGTGACCAGCCCGACTCGCTCGTCGTCCGAAGCCAGGACCACCGCCCGCGCCGAGACCGGGAACGCCACCCGGTCCACCTCCCGCCGCACCAGGCCGTAGCCGACGGCCTCGACCGGAAGGGGAATCGGCAGCTCGGAGACGAAGGCCCCCGCCCGGAGCGGGCCGCTGCCCTCGCCGCGCTGGACGTCGCGCACCCGCGGCTCTCGACCCAGCCTCGCGACGGGGACCACCGACACCACCACTCCCAGGCCGAGGAGCACCCACGGCCATCGTCTCCGCCGCCGCGCGCCGGAATGCTTGCTCATGCCGCGGCAGCCGCGGGGCTCGCGAGGCGCACGCTCGCGTCCCACAGCCGCCGCGCGACCTCCATGTCCTGGGCTGCGGAGCTGGTCCGGCTCTCGCGCTCGTCGTGGAAGTACTTCCCGGTCACACCTTCCACCTCCGGCGAGGTGGCCAGGTAGACCAGCGTGCGCGCTCCCCGCTCCGGTGTCCGGGCGAAGGCCTGACCGAGCTTGATGAGCTTCCCCAGGAAGCCCTGGTTGTTCTGCCCGAACCCCGTCCGGACGAAGCCCGGATGCATCGCGTTGGCAGTGACTCCCGTCCCCTCCAGCCGGCGAGACAGCTCGCGGGTGAAGAGGATGTTCATCAGCTTCGAGCGCCCGTACGCAACGAAGGGGCGATACCGACCGCGGGCGTAGTTCAGGTCATCGAGGTCGAGCCGCAAGCCCCGGTGCGCGTCCGAGCTCACGTTCACGATGCGGGCCGGGGCCGAGGACCTGAGCACGGGCAGCAGCTCCTCGGTCAGGACGAAGTAGGCAAGGTGATTGAGCGCCAGCGTTCGCTCCAGCCCCTCGGCGGTCAGCTCGCGCGCGGCAAAAAGCGCCCCCGCGTTGTTGAGCAACACGTCCAGCCGGGGATGGGTCGCCCGGAACTCCCGGGCGATGCGCCGCACCTCCGACATCCGGGAGAGGTCACCCGCCAGCACTCCTACCCTGGCGCCGGGACTGCGCTTCCGCAGCTCAGCCGCCAGCGACTCCAGTCGGGCGAGGTCCCGTGCCACCAGGACCAGCTCCATTCCCATCGGCGCGAGGACCTCGGCCGCCGCCCGGCCGATCCCGAGGGTGGCCCCGGTGAGCAGACAGACCCGTGGGCGAGACTCGGAGGTCATACAGGCACAGTAGCAGCGGCTCCGGCCGGCAGGGATGCGAGACGGTCACTTCCCGTGTATGTGAGACGTTCGGCACCACCCCAATGTGCGGCATCTTCGGCATCTATGGACACCCCGAGGCATCGAACATCACGTACCTCGGGCTGCATGCGCTTCAGCACCGCGGGCAGGAGTCCGCGGGCATCGTCAGCGCTGACGGCCGCGGTCTGCACGCGCGGCGGGAGATGGGCCTGGTCCAGGACGTCTTCGGTGCCCGCGAGCTCGAGGCGCTCTCCGGCAGCTCCGCCATCGGCCACGTCCGCTACTCGACCGCGGGAGTGAGCCAGGCCAAGAATGCCCAGCCGCTGACCATGCAGTACTCCGGGGGCAAGGTCGCCGTCGCGCACAACGGGAACCTGGTCAACGCCCAGACCTTGCGGGCGCGGCTCGAGCGCGAGGGCGCCATCTTCGCTGGTGATTCGGATACCGAGGTCATCGTCCACCTCATGGCCCGAAGCCGGGCGGGGAAGCTCGAGGACCAGATCGTCGAGGCCCTCCGCCAGGTCGTGGGTGCCTACAGCCTCATCTTCGAGACTCCCACCGAGGTCATCGGCGTACGGGATCCATACGGATTCCGCCCCCTGGTGCTCGGCCGCCTTCGCGACGCCTATGTGCTGGCCAGCGAGACCACCGCGCTCGACCTGGTGGAGGCCGAGTACGTCCGGGAGATCGAGCCCGGAGAGATGGTGGTCATCGACGACAACGGGCTCCGATCGAGCAACCCGTTCGAGGTGAGGCGGCCGGCCCGCTGCGTCTTCGAATACGTCTACTTCGCCAAGCCCGACTCGGTCCTCTTCGGGACCAGCGTGTACGAGACGCGCAAGGCGCTCGGGCGGCAGCTGGCGCGGGAGCAGCCCGCCCCTACCGCGGACCTGGTCATCGCCGTGCCGGACTCGGGTGTTCCGGCGGCCATCGGCTTCAGCCAGGTCTCGGGCATCCCCTACGACGTGGGGCTCATCCGCAGCCACTACGTGGGGCGCACCTTCATCGAGCCGCAGCAATCCATTCGCCACTTCGGGGTGAAGCTGAAGCTCTCCGCGGTGCGCGAGGTTCTCCGGGGCAAGAAGGTGGTGGTGGTGGACGACTCCATCGTCCGCGGCACCACCTCGCGGAAGATCGTGAAGATGATCAAGGCGGCCGGCGCGGCCGAGGTGCACCTGCGGATCTCCAGTCCCGCCACGCGGTGGCCCTGCTACTACGGCATCGACACGCCGGTGCGGCAGGACCTCATCGCCGCCACCCACTCGACGGACGAGATCGCCGCCTACGTCACCGCGGACAGCCTGGGGTACCTCTCGGTGGAGGGGCTGGCTCAGGCGGTGGGGGACCCGGGCTGGAAGTCGTACTGCAACGCCTGCTTCACCGGGAACTATCTCACCCCGCTCGAATCGCCGCAGGCCGCTTTCGCCGCGGGCCTGTAGCGATGGCCCCGCCGGACCACCGGACGGCTGCGGACTCCCGGCCCCCGGTCATCGGGAGGGAGGCCGAAGAGCGCCTGGGCCGGTCGGTGCTGATCGGGCTCGCGCTGCTCGGGGTGATCGCCCTGCTCGGGCCATTTCTCACCTATCTCAACGAGGTGCGCGAGATACAGCGGCTCCTCGGTGCCCGGGTCGCGAGCGAGGCGGCGGTGTACGCCGACGCGCTGGCCATGCACTTCGGCATCCTGGAGCACGAGCTGGAGCGGCTGGCCTCCCGGCCCCAGGTCGACCTCCTGGACGAGAACCTTCAGCCCGAGCGCGAGCTGCTCGAATTCACCCACCACAATTCGCCCTTCTTCTCCGCGGTCCTGTTCCTCGATGGCAACGGTTTTCCGCTCTGGGCCGAGCCGCGCGGTACTCTTCCTTCCCACTCGCGCAGGTCTGATCGCTGGTTCCAGAAGCTGCTCCGCACCGGAAAGCCGGTGGTGGACGCGCTCGCCCCGGGAAGCAGGAGCTTCGTCATCGCCGCGCCGGTTCTGCGCGACGGACGAATGTCCGGAGCGGTGGTGGGGCTGGTCGATGCCGGTACCCGCGGGCTCCCGGGTGGACGGACGGCGATCGAGGGAACGACGCTGGTCGTCGCCAACGAGCTCGGTGACGTTCTGCTGCCGGCCGTGCCTCCGGTGTGGACCTTCGCCTCCGGGTTCCCGGAGCGCCTGGAGGCGCTGCTCCGCCTGCGGCGCGCCGAGACGACGGACCTCTCGGGAAGGCCCGAGTACGTCGCCGCGAGCCAGGTGGGCGATACCGGGCTGCGCCTGCTCCTGGTGGCAGAGGAGTCACCGATGCTGGCTCCGGTCCGCTGGCGCTTCTTCTGGCAGATGCTCCTGGTGCTGGTGGGGCAGACGGTCACCATCCTGCTCTTCAGCTGGTTCCTCCGCCGGACCTACCTCCGCTACCGGGAGATGGATGAGGCGCTCGCCCAGCAAGAGAAGCTGGCCGCCCTGGGTAAGGCAGCCTCGCTCATCGCCCACGAGGTGAAGAACTCGCTCAACGGGATGAAGGCGGCCGCCTCGATGCTGGTGAGGGATGGCGACCCGACGCTTCCGGTGAAGACGATGCGGGGGCAGATCGACCGGCTCAGCCATCTGGCCACCTCGCTGCTGAACTTCGGAAAGCCGGCCAACGCGCAGCTGTCACTGATTCCGGTGGGCCAGCTGGTTTCGGAGGCCGTGGAGTCGCTGCGTGTGCTTCCCGAGGCAGACGAGGTGGAGGTCAGCTCCGAGCTCGACACTTCCCTGCAGGTCCCGTGTGATCCGCTGCTCCTGGTCACCGCCCTGGACAACCTGCTTCGCAACGCGATGGAGGCAGCGGTGGTGGCCAAGGACCTGGGAATGCAGGCCCATCCCCGGGTGCGCATCACTGCTCGCCGGGTGGATGGTGTTGTCCGGGTCGAGGTGGAGGATAATGCTGGAGGTCCCCCGCCGGGGTTCGAGGCGGGCCTGTTCCAGCCCTTCGTCACCACGAAGCCGAGGGGTATCGGGCTCGGGCTCTCCATGGCTCGTCAGGCGGTGGAACGACAGGGCGGGTCGCTGGCGTTCGAGCGAACGGCGACGGGGAGCCGCTTCACGGTGCAGCTCGGGCTGGGAACGACTCCCTCATGAGCAGGTCCATC
>Ga0207679_10000193_pt1 | contig 49103 bp, 46 predicted proteins | sample KBSC73metaG_FD_184320 | JGI IMG/M metagenome (GOLD analysis project Ga0207679, IMG submission 184320) | Corn rhizosphere microbial communities from Kellogg Biological Station, Michigan, USA - KBS C7-3 metaG (SPAdes) (version 2) | ecosystem: Host-associated > Plants > Roots > Rhizosphere > Soil ... | reverse complement strand
ATATGCAGGAACAACCTCGATATGCAGTCGGTATTGATGTCGGTACAACGGTAATTCGTTGTGTAGTGGGCCATGTTGATCCGGCGACCGGTACGCCTACCATTGTGGGGGTCGGGCAGGCGCCAAATTCTGGTATGCGCAAAGGAACAGTCGTCAACCTCAATGGTCCAGCCCATGCAATTGATCAGGCGCTGGGTGAAGCTGAACGCATGAGCGGCTATGAAGTAAATAGCGCAACGATCAGCGTGAATGGTGCTCACATCTTGAGCACTCGTGCTGATGGTATGATTGCTGTCGGTACGGCAGGGCAAGAGATTGTCGAAGATGATCTCCGACGTCTTGAGGATGTTGCGACAACCGGTAAAGTGCCTGCAAACCGTGAGGTACTTGAGGTCGTGCCATTTAGTTATACGCTTGACGGGCAAGGTAATATCAAAGACCCGATTGGCATGTCGGGCACGCGACTTGAGATTAACGCAAATGTTGTCTCGGCGATGACTCCGTATGTTAAGAACCTTGAGAAGGCGAGTGAGCTCGCGACGGTTGCGCCGAATGCGACAGTGCCGTCTGTGGTCGCTGCGGCGAAGGCCGTGCTGACTGAACAGCAAATTGAGAGTGGCGTTGCCGTGATTGACCTAGGTGGTTCGACCACGGGTATTTCAGTATTTGAAGAAGGTGATTTGCAGTACGTTGGGGTTGTACCAATGGGTGGCGTGAATATTACGAATGACCTTGCGATTGGGCTCAAGACAGATCCTGAAATTGCTGAACAAGTTAAGCTACAGCATGCCGTAGCGTCCGGCTCTCGAGAGAATAAATCAGTTAGTGTTAAGCAGGAGAAGGAAGTTCTTTCGTTTAATACTGAGGATATTGACGAAATTGTCGGTGCGCGTCTTGAAGAGATTTTTGAACTTATTAATAAAGAACTCAAAAAAGCAGGGCGTGCAGGCCAATTGCCAAGCGGTGTTGTTTTAGTTGGCGGTACCGCTAATTTAAAGGGCATTGCCGAGAGCGCTAAAGAGCACCTGGGTGTTGCAGCGCGTATCGGTAAAGCAAGCGGGTTTGGCGGTGTTGCTGATAATATCGACAAGCCAGAATACGCTACTGTTGTTGGGCTTATGCTCGTTGATGCTGAGGCGTCACGTGAGCGAACACAAAAAAGTCACAATGGCCCGAGCGGTGCTTCGTTGAAAAACGCGGGTGGCTTTATCCAGGGTATCTTCTCACGTTTCAAAATGTGAGGGCCTGTCATTCGTGAACAACAATGGTATACTAGAACAAGATAATTATCCAGAGTGAATATAGGGGAGTATAGGAATCCATGCCGGAAGTAAAACCAAGTGAAATCCAAACATTCGCCAGCATAAAAGTTGTTGGTGTTGGTGGTGCAGGCGGTTCAGCAGTCAACCGCATGAAAGATGCTGGATTGGTCGGAGTTCAATTTATTGCAATGAACACTGACGCGCAGGCGCTCCACAATTCAAAAGCAGATATTAAAATCCACCTTGGCCACAATACTACGAACGGCCTTGGTGCTGGCGCTGACCCATCAGTAGGTGAAGCTGCTGCACGCGAATCGATTGATGAGATTCGTGACGCACTTGAAGGTGCTGATATGGTATTCGTTACCATCGGTGCTGGTGGTGGTACTGGATCTGGTGCGGGCCACGTTGTAGCTGAAGTTGCCCGTGACCTTGGTATTCTTTGTGTCGGTGTCGCGACGAAACCATTTAGTTTTGAAGGCGAAAAGCGCCGAACAAATGCTGAATGGGCCATTGCGCAGCTTGGCCGCCAAGTCGATACACTTATTACGATTCCTAATGATCGCTTGCTTCAGACTATCGATCGCCGCACACCACTGCTTGAGACATTCAAGATTGCTGACGATGTGCTTCGTCAGGGTGTACAGGGTATTTCTGAGCTTATTACCGAACATGGGCTTATCAACCTCGACTTTGCCGACGTGAAGGCGATTATGAGTAACGCCGGTAGTGCACTGATGGGTATTGGCCGCGCAAGTGGTGATAACCGTGCTGCTGAGGCTGCGCAACAGGCTATTGAGTCACCACTCATCGAGGTCTCAATCGATGGTGCGAAGGGCGTGCTCTTCAACGTGACCGGCGGCTACGACATGAGTATGAGCGAGATTCAGGAAGCTGCTGAGATTATTACCAGTGCCGTGAGTCCAGATGCAAATATTATCTTTGGTGCAACGCTTAAGCCGGATCTTGAAGATGAACTTATCATTACTGTTATTGCGACTGGTTTTGATAGTGAATTCTTTGAACAGCAAGCTGCTGAGCTTGAGCGACCTGGTGCGCTTGCTGCTACACCGGCGCCTGCTGCTGAGAATATTGATAAGGCTGTCAACGATATTGATATGGAACTCAATCACTCTGATGGCGCTGAGCATTTCGCCGCTGAACCAACAGAAAACATCTGGAATCAGCCAGCTGAAGAGGAAGACGATGATACACCTGCGTTCCTTCGTCGTCGCAAGAAAAACAAATCAGACGAATCCTAGGAAGGGAATAACGTATGGCGCATAACTACAAAATCGGTGATAGCCGTGTTTTGGAGTCTCGTGAGTCTGCTGATGGTATTACCATCCGCCGCCGCCGTGAGACAATGGATGGCAAACATCGGTTTACGACCTATGAGCGCATTGAGCACCCGAACTTAGCTGTCATCAAGAAGGATGGCGCGCGTGAGCTTTTTGATCGCGAGAAACTTGCGAATGCGATTCGTCGTTCGGTTGGTAAATTCTTTAAATCAGAGGTTGAAGTAGAAGAGATTATCAACAGAGTTGAGGAGCGACTTTACGAGCTTGGCGAGAGCGAAGTTGATTCTACGGCAATCGGTGATTATGTGCTTGATGAGCTTGCTGCAAAGAATGAAGTTGCCTACGTGCGCTTTGCGAGTGTGTTCCATAAGTTCAAAACGCTTGATGATTTTGTGCAAATACTAGGGCAGCGTAAGAAGGGGAACTAACATGCGAGTCGTTGTGATCACAAAAGAGAACACCGACTACGCGCGAGTTGTCGATACATTTATAACAGATTTTTTGCGCCAGACAGGTCGTGAGCTTGAGGTGTTAGACCCTGATTCTCCGGAAGGAAGCTCATTCTGTCGCACGTATGACATTGTTGAGTATCCAAGTATTATTGCACTTGGTAATGATGGGCAAATGCAGAATTTATGGGCCGGCACGATGCTCCCAACAATAAGTGAGGTTAGTTACTATGCTACACAAGATTAAAGATTATTTTACGCACGAAGACCGTAAGATCCGCGATAATCGCTGGATTTTTCTGAGTATGCTGATTGGTGCGATTTGTAGTTTGATTGCGGCGTTCGTACTTTCTATTGAAGCAATTCAGCTTGCGAAGGACCCGAATGCGATTCTTTCGTGCAGTATCAATATTATTTTGAACTGTGCAAAGGTGGGGCTTAGTCCCCAGGCAAACTTATTTGGTTTCCCAAATAGCTTCCTCGGCATGATTGCTGAACCAATTGTTATTACTGTAGCGATTGCTGGCCTTGCTGGCGTGAAGTTTCCGCGTGCGTTTATGTTTGTGGCGCAGATTTTTTACACACTCGGCCTTGTATTTGCGTACTGGCTGCTTAGCCAGAGCTATTTCGTAATTGGTGCACTTTGCCCTTGGTGTTTGCTTGTGACGGCGACAACAACCTTCGTGTGGTTTGCAATTACACGCTACAACATCCGCGAAAATAACCTCTATCTTACAAAAGAAGTTGCCGAGCGGGCACACCGCTTTATCGAACGGGATTACGACAAAGTGGCGCTTTTCTCGGTTATCGTACTGATTGTCGTGGCGATCATTGCGAAGTACGGTACAGCGCTATTTGCATAAATAGCACGAACTGTATTACAATAATGTCAAACGTTTGAGCGGTTATCACCCGCGAGTTCTGGAAAGAACGAGCCCTGCCTCTGGTGGCTCTAGTAGAATCCAGCGTGTACACGGAGAAACAGTGACAATGAAGCGCGACAAGGATTATCCCTTTTCGAAACTGGATGGTACCGTCCGAATTATCGGATTCCAGTAGCGAGAAGGGATTTTTATTTTGGAGAAAATTATGACCGAGCAGCCACAATTCACTATCACAGAACTTACTGCCGCAACGATTGACGAAGGTAATCGTATGCGTTTGCAATCATGGCTTGATACGTATGTGAATGATGGAGCTGGCGTGACTCGTGAATGGGTGGAGGCGCGCAACGCCGACCAGATGTCAGACGAGAAGCGTGCGCGACGGCTTGAGCGACTTAGTAACCCTAAAAGTGCAGGTTGGGTTGCACTCGACCAAGATGGTAACGTGATTGGTATGGCTACGCCGTACGTTGATAACGAAGGTCGTCAGCACGTCGGTTCACTTTATACGGATAAGGGCTGGCATGGTAAAGGTATCGGCGGAGCGCTCATGCAGAAGATTATCGATTGGAGTGACCCCGAAAAGCCAATTGAGCTCGGTGTTGTTACCTATAACGAACGAGCAAAGGCCTTTTACCGAAAGTGGGGATTTGAGGAAATACCGAGATCAGAGACACTGTTTGACAATACAATTCCAGAAGTAATGATGATAAGAAAAGGAGATAAGCAATGAAGTTTCAACATGGTACACGACGTCGCGCACTCGAATACGAAAAAGATTGGGTGAAGCGCTGGAAACAAGAGAATACATTTGAGAAATCTGTTGAAAACCGCCCAGCAGGGGATGCTTACGTGTTTTACGATGGCCCTCCGTTTATTTCTGGTGTGCCACATCATGGTACGCTCCTGAGTAGTATCGTAAAAGATGCTGTGCCGCGTTATTGGACGATGAAAGGCAAGCGTGTGGAGCGCGTGTGGGGTTGGGACTGTCATGGTCTGCCCGCAGAGCGCTATAGCGAGAAGAAGCTTGGGCTGAGCAGTCACCAAGACGTGCTTGATTATGGCCTTGAAAAATACATCGTTGCGACGCGTGCATACATGACGCAAACGGCTGCCGACTGGGAAGATGTGATTGATCGTATCGGTCGCTGGGTGGACTTTAACGGCGCGTACAAAACCATGGATAAGAACTACATGGAATCTATCTGGTGGGCGTTTAAAGAGCTTTACGAAAAGGGTAAGATCTACGAGGGCGAAAAGGTGCTTATGTACTGTACGCTCGATAGCACACCGCTTTCAAAGGCTGAGGTTACAATGGACGCCGGTGCATATCAAGATGTGACTGACCCTAGTGTATTCGTGAAGTTTAAACTCGAAAATGGCATGACATTGCTTGCATGGACGACCACGCCATGGACATTGCCTGCAAACACGGCCGTTGCAGTAAATAAGGACTTCGCTTACGCGGAAGTTGAAGTTGCTGGCGAAAAACTTGTCGTCGCGAAAGAACTTGTCGCAAAGGTATTTGTCGATGAAAAACATCAACCACTTGAGTACAAAGTATTACGTGAACTTAAGGGTGAAGAACTCGTTGGGCTTAGCTACGAGCCGCTCCTTGGCGTAAATCGTGGCAAGAATGCGCATAAAGTGTGGGCCGCTGAATATGTGAGTGATGAAGACGGTACGGGTATCGTGCATCTTGCGCCGGCGTATGGTGAAGAAGACTTTGAACTTGCGCGCGAGAAGAAAATCCCTGTTGTGCATGTGCTCGACGAAAACGGCCTTTACACTGAAGGCGATTGGCTCGGCAAGAATGTCTGGGAAGAGAATAAGGCGATTGCTAAGGAGCTCAAAGAACGCGGTGTTGTGTGGAAGATTGATTACATCCGCCACAGCTACCCGCACTGCCACCGCTGCGGCACGCGCCTTATGTACCGCGCGCACCCGAGCTGGTTTGCTAACATTGCCGATCAGAAAACACAGATGCTTGAGCAGAACGGCAATGTGAACTGGTTCCCAGCACATCTCAAGAACGGTCGTTTTGCGAAAAACATCGAGCAGGCACCTGACTGGAACTTGAGTCGTGACCGTTTCTGGGCGACACCGCTGCCCGTTTGGAAGACTAAGAGTGGGAAGGTTAAGGTTGTAGGTAGTTATGCTGAACTCAAAGAGTTGGGTGGGGCAGAGCTCGAGGACTATCACCGTCCATGGATTGATGAAGTGAAGTTCACAATCGATGGCGAAGAGTACACTCGTATTGATAAGGTGATGGACAGTTGGTTTGAGGCAGGTTCGATGCCATTTGCACAGTTCCACTATCCGTTTGAAAATAAGGAGAAGTTTGAAGCAAACTTCCCAGGTGATTTCATTGTTGAATACGTTGGCCAGGTTCGTGCGTGGTTCTACTACATGCATGCGATGAGTGTGGCACTCTTTGGTACGAGTAGCTTTAAGAACGTGATTACCACTGGCACGCTTGCTGGTAATGATGGCCGCAAGATGAGTAAATCGTATGGTAACTTTACTGATCCGACTGAGTTGATGGATAAGTTTAGCGCTGATTCACTTCGATTCTTGCTGATGGGCAGCCCGGTCCTTAATGGTGAAGACTTTGCACTCCAAGATAAAGATGTGGGAGATGTAGCGCGTAAGCTCAGTATGATTTGGAATATGTATGACTTCTTCACGATGTATGCTGAAGTTGACGGCTGGGAATTTGACCCAAAGCAGGCGCAGACGCTCTCGCCAGCAGATGTTACCAACCCGCTTGATAAATGGGTAATCTCGCGCGTACATCAGCTGAACGAGCATGTTACGCGCAACATGGATGCATACAACCTGCCTGATGCGATGGCTGAAATTTTGCCATTCATTGAGGATGCTAGTAACTGGTATGTGCGTCGTAGTCGACGTCGTTTCTGGAAGAGCGACGAGACGAGCGACAAGAACGATGCATACCGAACGCTACACTATGTGCTTTTGAAGCTTTCGCTGATTTTGGCGCCATTTACGCCGTTTCTCGCCGAAGAGCTTTACCAGAAGCTCGGTGGTGGTAGTGAATCGGTGCACCTGCTTGATTGGCCTACGGAGTTCGGTGTTGATCAGTTGGTGCTTGATGAGATGGAGCGAGTTCGCGGCTATGTAAACGAAGGCTTGAGTCTTCGCGCTAAGGCAGGGCTTAAGGTGCGCCAGCCACTTGCGAGCGTAACAGTGCCAAGCCTTGGTAAATTTGTTGATTACGAGGCAATCCTTACGGATGAGCTTAACGTGAAGTCCGTGAAGACGGGTGAGAGCGTAGCAATCGACGAAGAGCTTACCGCTGAACTCAAACGTGAAGGTTTGATGCGCGAAGTAATTCGCTATGTGCAGGCAGCCCGAAAGAAGGCCGGGCTTAATGTCGATGATCACATTACCTTACTCCTTGAGACTAGCGATAAGGAGCTTACAAAGGCAATCGAAGAGCATCAAGAGACGATTTATGCTGAAACGCTTGCTGAGGTCGCTATAAAGGCGGGCGAGTATAGTGAAGATATTACTGTTGAAGGCGCTACGCTTACGGTGAGTCTTTCTAAGAAATAGTTGTAACAGCTTTTCACAGTTGAATAATTGCCTGGTTCGTAGAGCTGGGCAATTATTAACTCAGGAAGTTTAATCTTAAAGTCCACTAGACGTCATATAAGCATGACTGTATAATAAAGCAAAATCATAATGTCGTAGTGGAGTGCGGCAGTGAGAGGGAAAATATATGGCGTTACAACTTCGCAGGGGCGAGACCCGAAGTTTTAGTAAGATGGTTATTGTATCACTTGTTGCGATGGTGTTTGTCGTGCAGGGGCTCGTGGCATTGAATGCTCATCAGCAGGCTTTTGCTGCCGGTACGCCTTTGGTGGCGCCAACGTTGCAAGCTCCGGGGGACAGCAGTGTTGTTAACGGTGTGAGTGTTACTAATAGCTGGAGTGCCGTTGTAGGTGCTGCCAAGTATGAATACCAGAGCTTTAATAGCGCCAATACTAGTGCTACTCCACGCTTTGATTCAACATACACTACGACTTCAAAGACGGCGACGAATGTTGCGGACGGCACAGTGTTTTATTGGCGGGTACGAGCAATAAGTGGGGATGGTACTTTGGGTGCCTGGAGCAGTTTATGGAAGGTGACGATAGATTCTTCAACTCCAGCTGCGCCATCAAATCTCAATTGGACCGGCACTAATAATCAAGGTGCGCAAAACGGTTATACGAACATTCAAAAAGGAACGCTTGCCTGGAAAGACGCGACACCGAGCGACGTAGATCATTACGTATATAAATTTTGGACAAATATCCCAGGTTATCAGAATAATCCCAGTAATCCTTGGCACGATAGCTACACCTATGTTGTAAAGACGAGTGATGGCGGTTATGTGCCAACTGATTTTGCAGACAAAGAGGGTACTTATTTCTTCTGCGTTGAAGCTGTTGATCTTGCTGGCAACACTTCTGCCTGCACACAGCTCGCTGTTGTTTATGATCATACATTACCGACTGCAACATTTACATACTCGAATAGTAACGGTGCAGCACTTACGAATGGTGATGTGATGGTTACGATGACTGTGAGCGAGCCGGTGCAGACCCCGCTTGATTGGACACGTGTTGATGATACGCATTTCACTCAAACTTATAGCGATAATGGCAAATATCAGGTTTCTGTTACTGATTTTGCTGGTAACACCTCAGCGGCGCAGAAGTTTGAAGTGAAGCGAATTGACCGTAATGCACCAACAATAAGTGGTGTTACTGATGGCGACCTTGTCGCGAATTCTGTCAGTCTTTCGATTTTCGATCCGAAATATGAAGGCTATGACGGCTTTGATGCTAATCACGGACTTACTGTTGATGGCGTCGCTGTGACGGCAACATCTGGCCCGGATAAAACGTATCTCTACACAGTTGTTGGCGATGGCTATCATGTAGTTGTCGCGACCGATAAAGCGGGCAACTCAAGTACGATTTCATTTATTATTGATACTACCGCTCCAACGGTTGCAAATGTGAGTGTCGACCATAGCACTACTAATCAGGCTCAGCTCGTCGTGAGCGGTACAGTTAGTGATGCAAATCTAAAAGATTATAATCTTCGGGTATATAATGCAGATCACTCGGCGCAGGTAACGGTGAGCCCATGGACGGGCGCTACAGGTACGGGTAACGTGGATAACAACACTCTTGGTGTGCTAGATATCTCAGGGCTTTCTGATGGTAACTATTGGGTGCGTGTTTGGGCGGATGACTTCGCAGGCAATCGGACCGGTATTTCTTCACAGATTTTTATTCCATTTACCGTTGATCGGATTGCACCGAATATCGCTGTTACAAGCTTCGTGCGCAATAGCGATGGTACCTATATTATCACTGGCACAACTGATGATTCGTCGGATGTAACGGTGACTGTTGATAACCAGGCGCCATTAATAACTACGCCAAGTGGCGGGATGTGGTCTGTGAAAAGTAATGTGCTTGTCGATGGTGCACACAAGGTGACTATAGCGAGTACTGATGCTACTGGTAATACGACAACTGATAGCGAGAGTCGTACAACGAGTAGCGGCAATACGACCGTAGAAAAATTCGCAGGTTTTATTGCGGCGGCACTACCTGTGCGATTTTCGGCAACGGTGCCATTTACTGCAGGTGCACCAGCTGTTGCAAGTAATGATCAATCGGTGCTCGGCGACCAAACAACGACCCCAAGTGACGGCGAGACTTCTAGCAGTAGCCATAATAAAAGTGATGACGAGGCTGTAAAGGGCGCTAGCACAACGCGCAATCAGGGCTCGGTGCCTTCCCTTGTTGGCTTAGCTTGGTACTGGTGGCTGGCGATACTAGCTGCTGCGACTGGCTTTTGGTGGCTACTTGGAGCGCGACGTCGTAAGAACGTAGAGTAAAAATATCGATGAGCGAGCACCTTATACGGGGTGCTCGCTTTTTTAGTAGAAAGAATATATACTGTAGGCAGAATATAAGCATTACTTTTATGGCTCAAACCAAAACTATCAAGCATCGCATCACAACCATAAAAACACGGGTGCACAAACGCGTTAGGTTAGCGGTGGTGCCGCATCGGGCCAATCAATATCGTCCGCACGTCGTAAGACGCTACGGTATCGTCGCCATCTTGGTGGCGATTATTGCTCTACAGGGCGCCTACAACAGTGTTGCACATGGTAATGTTTTAGGGGTGGAGGCGCAGATTACTCCATCCGGGCTTTTAGCGGCTACGAATCAAGCACGTGCTGATCAAGGTGAGAAGCCGCTTATTATTAATGCCGAGCTTAATAAAGCTGCTGAACTTAAAGTGAAGAATATGTTTGATAAACAGTATTGGGCGCACACGGCACCTGATGGTACGACACCATGGCATTGGTTTAGTGTAGTGGGGTACAACTACGATAGTGCCGGCGAGAATCTTGCGAAGGACTTTACGACGGATAGCAGCACTGTTGCGGCTTGGATGGCGTCACCATCGCACAGGGCAAATATTCTTAATGCGAGTTACCAGGACATTGGATTCGCGGTGATGGATAGTACGCTTGATGGGCACCCAACAACGCTTGTGGTGGCGCTTTATGGCTCGCCGGAGACTGCTGCCGTACAGGGTGCGACGGTATCGCGAGATGCTCCTAATATTAACGAGCCCATGAGTCTTATGGCACGTCTCGGGATGGGCTTGCAGGCTATGACGCCGGCCGCTGCTAGCAGCATTGTCATATTGCTCGTTGCGGCAAGTGTGGCGCTTGCAGCGCATGTGTATCGCAAGAAGCTGCCAGCGGACTTACGCCGTAGCTGGTATCGCCATCATGGTATTTATAAGGCGATTGGATTTACCTCTGTTGCATTGATTATCATTTTTGCTTACGGCAGCACAGGTCAAATCTAGAAGATTGACATTTTATAATGTTTGTGCTTAAATAGTTGATAGTTAGCAACTAAACACAAACAAATATGTTACATTTATCACCAAGTCGTTTTTCATTCTTTCAATCACAACCAAGCCAGCATGTTGAATTAAGCCCTGTGCTTGATGAGGATAATGATGAGCTTATTCAGGCAATTAAAGCGGACCATGAAGAGACATGGGAGCTTGATCCAACCCCAGATACTACAGCGCTGAGCAAGTTTTGGTCTGGTGTTGAAGATGACCTGCACAACGACCCGACCTGGGTGACATTTACTGAAGACGACGAATCTTAGGTAGCGTATACTGGGTAACATGAAGGTTACCAAAGCTATTATTCCTGTGGCAGGGTGGGGAACACGCATGCTGCCAATTACCAAGGCTATTGAGAAATGCATGCTGCCGATTGGTACGCGACCAGTTATTGATTATGTCGTGCAGGATGTTCTCAATGCTGATATTACTGATATTTACTTTGTGGTTGGCGAGCAGAGCTCGCAGCTACAAAGTTATTATCGAAGCAACATTCTGCTCAACGATTATTTGAAACAGCATGGTAAGGCGGATAAATTACCGCTTGTCGCGCCGCTTAAGGGCGCATCAATCCACTTTATTACGCAGCCGAGCACGGGTGGGTATGGCACTAGTATCCCTGTAGGACTTGTGAATGAGTTTATTGGTGAAGATGAGTCGGCGCTTGTGATTATGGGCGACCAGTTTATGTATCGAACCGATGAGGGGTCAAATGCAGCCGAGCTGGTTGAGCTCGCGGCGGATGCAGGTGTAGCTGCTGGACTTTACGGTGTGCCGGTGCCAGATGAGGATGTTTCGAAGTATGGCATTATCGAAAAAGATGCAGATGATCACTTTGTGCAGATTATTGAGAAGCCTGCGCGCGAAGCTGCGCCAAGTAATCTGAATAATGCCAGTTTCTACCTGTTTCCGAAGCGTATTTTTGAGCTTGCTAAAACATTGCCTGCCAATCCAGAGCGTGGCGAGTACGAGATTACTGACGCAATCAACGCGTATGTTGCTGAGGGCGGCGCAATTGTGGTTGGCGAGGCAAAAGGGCAATACCTGGACGGTGGCAGCGTAGAAGGCTGGTTGCACGCTAACAATGTGCTGCTTGGCGGGTTGTAAAAACTGTCTACATCTGTTACAATTGGTACTTGAACGCAATTAAATCATAAGGAAACATATGAAAGCAGTCGTGAAAGTAGGAGGCAAGCAGTATATTGTCGCCGAAAAAGAGACCCTCATGGTGGACCTCCTCCCTGAAGGCACAAAAGAGCTCGATCTCGACGCACTCCTTACTATCGATGGCGACAAGACAACTGTCGGCGCGCCACTCGTAAAGGGTGTAAAGGTGAAAGCTAAAATTGTAGACGAAAAGGTAGCCGGTGAAAAGATCCGCGTTATCCGCTACAAGAGCAAGAAGCGCGTTAACACGCAAACTGGTCATCGCCAGAAGTACACCAAGATAGAAATCGTATCTATCAAATAATTCCAAAAAATCCCTCTCCGAAATCTAGAGAGGGATTTTTATTGCGGTCATGCTATAATGGCGTATAGAACAAGCGAGGGAAGACACACAAGGTGAGTACAATCATTGCCGTAACAAATCAAAAGGGCGGCGTCGGTAAGACTACAAGCTCAATCAATATTGCGTTTTATTTGGCGAAAGCTGGTAAGAAGACGCTCTTAGTTGATTTTGACCCACAAGGTAATGCAACGAGTGGCCTTGGTATTGATAAGAGTGAGCTTGATGCAACGATGGCCGATGTTGTGACTGGCCAAAAGAAGCTTGCTGAGGTGATTATTCCGACAGAGTTTAAGAACTTGATGGTGGCGCCTACTACGCCGACACTTGCGAACACTGAGGTAGAGATTGCACAGGCTGAACATCGATTTAGTCGATTGAAGTACGCGATTGAGGCACTCAATACTGATTACGAGTATATTATTATTGACTGCCCGCCTTCTTTGAGTTTATTGACGGTTAATGCGCTGATTGCGGCGAAATATGTGTTACTACCTGTGCAGGCGGAGTTTTACGCACTTGAAGGGCTCGGCCAGTTACTTGAGACGATGAAGCTTGTGCGCAAGAATCTTAATCCGACACTTGACCTTATCGGTGTACTGCCAACAATGGTAGATAGCCGTACATCGCTATCGAACCAGGTACTTTCAGAAATTGCCAAGCATTTCCCGGCTAAAGTATTCAAGACGACAATTCCGCGTAATGTACGCCTTGCTGAGGCGCCTAGCCATGGTGTACCAATTGGAGCGTATGATCGATTTAGTAAGGGCGCAAGGGCGTATAAAGCAGCTGCGAAGGAGGTGATGGAACGTGCCAGCTAAAAAGAAAGGCCTTGGAAGGGGATTTGAATCACTCATTCCAACCGAGCTATTTGATGAGTCATTTGACCCAACTGCTGAGCAAGACGACCGTGTTAGCGATCTTCGCCATATAAAGCTGAGCGAGATTGTCGCTGACCCGGATCAGCCACGCCGTTCGTTTGATGAGGTATCCCTTGAGGAGCTCGGCGCTTCTATTCGTGAACATGGAGTGTTGCAGCCGATTGTTGTGGCGCCACATGAAGGGAAGTATATTATTGTGGCTGGTGAGCGCCGATTCCGCGCGGCGACTAAGGTTGGGCTTGAGAAAATGCCGGCACTTGTGCGCACACTGTCCAACCAGCACAAGCTTGAGATTTCGCTCATTGAGAACTTGCAGCGTCGCGATCTTAATCCGCTTGAAACGGCAACGGCGTATTTGAAGCTGCGCGATCAGTTTAATCTGACGCTAGATCAGATTGGTGAGCGGGTCGGCGGTAAAACGCCCGGGGCGGTGAGTAACACGCTCCGCTTGCTTCGTTTGCCGGAAGTGGTGCGTAGCGCGCTCGCGGCTGGTACAGTGCGAGAAGGACAGGTTCGCCCGCTCATTGGGCTTGATACGAAGATTGTCGAGGCGATTTTGCCGCGGATTATTCGTGAAGAGTGGAGTGCTCGTGACACCGAGCGCTACGCGAATCAGGTAAAGAATGGTGAGATTGCGGCGCGTCGTAGTGAGGCTAAGCCTGTTTCAGCTAAGTATACCGATCGTGCAACGCAACTTGAGAAGCGATTCAAGGCGAAGGTGAGTGTGCGTCAGATGGCACGCGGTAAGGGTCAGATCGTGATTACCTATAAGAATGAAGACGATTTTGAGCGGCTTGCGAAGCTGCTTGAGAAATAGAGAACCTTTGAATATAGAATAACCCCGCCGAGATGGCGGGGTTATTCTTACGTGTAGAGGCTAGAACGTATGAATTGTATTGAATGGCCAGATACGGAATGATACGGGACCAACAATATCAAAGAGAGGGATATTACCGAGACCGGTGCGTGAGTCGTATGAGTTATCGCCAATGCGGTTATCGCCGCAGACAAACACCGTGTCATCTGGGACAACCGTATCGAGCCCCTCGCCACTGACTGGTGATTGTGGGCCGACGCCATCTTTGCGGTATGCTGTGTCTGGGTTGAATCCGTCTGGATGGTCTTTGTTGTATACCTTAAGTACGCCATCTTGCACAGTGACTCTCTCGCCCGGGAAGGCGATGACACGTTTAACGATATATTCATCTGGCATGCCGGCGACATAGCGCGGGTTCTTAAATACAATAATTTGGCCGCGGTCTGGCATGTATGATTTATTTTGTGCCTGGGCAATGGTAATTGGCATGCGATTGACGATTAAGCGTTGTCCATCGGCGAGGGTTTTATCCATACTGTGACCCGAGACTGAGAAGCTTCGAAAAATGAATGTGTTAATGATGAGTGTGCCAATAAAAACTAAGATAATAAACCCGACAAATTGCAGGGCGTCTTTAGCGTGAGGATGTCGTGTCATGTAGTTTGGTTGCATTGCATTCACTATAGCGCGTTTAAGGTAAAAAATAAAACCTTTAGCATAGGCAATATGTTTATTTTTTGGCGCGCATCGTCTATAGTGGGTGAGAGTAATGGCGAGAAAATCAAACGTTGATGGCTTTATTCCTCGACGCTCCCCGCGTGCGGTTGGTGGTGATTATGTTAGCCGTCGTCAGCCGAGTCCGATGGCACAGGGGTTGCGACAGCGACCAGTTATTTCTGATACTCGCGCTGTGGCGCCCGCTGGATCGGAAGGGCTCACGCCAAGCAGGCGGCAAGGTCTTACGCGTAGCGATATAGATGAATCGCTCAATGAAATTGACGCACAAACACCGCTTACGCGAAAAGAACGTAAGCAGCAAAAGAAGCAGCAGAAAGCACCAAAATCTCGCCGCCGTAAGATTATTAAGCGTGTCATGATCGCCCTCATCATTATTTTGCTTGCTATTGGGGGCTATGTTGCGTTTAAGGCATTATCGGCGAGTAACTCTGTATTTAAGGGTGACATTTTTGGGTTGGTGCAACAAAAGAAACTACAACAGGACGCTAATGGGCGTACAAATATTCTTGTTGTGGGAACTTCCGAGGACGACCCGGGACACCAGGGTGCGTACCTGACCGACTCAATTATGGTACTTAGCCTTGATCAGACAAATAAAAATGCCTACATGATTAGCATTCCGCGTGATATGCAAGTGCAGTATGGCATGGCTTGTGATGCGGGATATGCAGGTAAGATCAACGCGTACTTTAACTGTGTAAATAGCGACTGGGACTCTGAATCTGCGGAGACAGAGCGTCAAACGAAGTCACGTGAATTCTTTGGTGATATTCTTGGTATTCCAATTCAATACAGCGCGCATGTGAACTATTCGGTGATGCGTGATGTGGTGAATGCAGTCGGTGACATTACTGTTAATATTCAGGGTAGTGGCGGCGCACCTGGCGTGATGGACAGCAACTTTGACTGGAAGTGTAAGGGTGGAAATGCACATGCAAGCCTTGCGACAATGAAGCAGAATTGCCCACCAAGCGGCCACTTTATTGACTACCCGAATGGCCCGGCAACACTTGATGCTGAGCATGCGCTCTATTTGGCGCAGGCACGTGGTGACATTGCGCCGACATATGGGCTTGGTAACTCTAACTTCGATCGTGAGCAGAATCAGCAGAAGATCATCCTTGCTATTAAAGAAAAGGCTACAAGTACTGGTACGCTTACAAATATTGGTAAAATTACTGGACTCATTGATGCAATTGGCAAGAATTTGCGCACTAACTTTGAGACGAGTGAAGTGCGTACGCTCATGACCCTTGCTAAAGATATTCCATCAAATTCGTTCCAGAGGGTAAACTTGCTTGATAGCGGTATTATGAATGGCGACGCACAGCCAGCTGCGGGGTTGTATAGCTTTACACAACTTCAGGCGTTCGTAAAGAAGACGATTTATGCAACTGGCATCACTAAAGAGGGTGCGCATGTGATCGTGCTTAATGCATCGGGTATTGCGGGTGCGGCGCAAACAGAGGCAGATAAGCTTACCGCGCTCGGTATGACGGTTGATACTGTAGATAATGCACCAGCAGATGGAACATACGCATCCAATGAAATTTTTAAGCTTACTGATAGTAAAATGCCTTTGACGACCGCAAAGCTTGAAAGTTTGTACGGTGCGAAGATACAACAAGCGACGTCAGTACCGGGAATAACGGTAGGGGACAGCACTAATTACGTGATTATCGTACAAAGTCCAAGCGCTAATGCGTCGCAGGAAGGGTCGTCACCTCAGTAAGGTGATATAATAGGGGCATATATGGACTTACTTAAGATGCATAAACGTCGCTCACGCTTAAGTGAAGCGGCATACATAGGCCTCAATATCATTTTTGCTGTTGCTATTCTCGTACTCATCCGAGGCTCACAGTCTCCATGGCTTGCGCTTGCGGTTGTGCTACTGAGCAAATGGCGTATGTTGGCCGTGCGCCCACGATTTTGGCTGGCAAACATCGTTGCCAATATGGTGGATGTAACGGTTGGTGTGTCGATTGTCGCGTTACTATTTGCAGCAGGGGATAATCTACCACTACAGATTATCATTACGTTGCTCTACGTGTTCTGGCTGCTGTTTATCAAGCCGCGTTCACGTCGATCGTACGTTGCGGCCCAGGCGGGTATGGCGATTTTCCTTGGTGTTACCGCGCTTTCAATCGTTTCGTATTCATGGGATGTGTTCTTCTTTGTACTAGTTATGTGGTGCTTGGGCTATATCGCTTCTCGCCATGTGCTTGGTAACTACGATGAACCGCGCACCGAATTGTACAGCCTCCTTTCAGGATTCATCTTTGCCGAGATGGGCTGGATAGGGTTTCATTGGTTGATGGCGTATCCACTGGTTGGGTTCGGCGCAATTCAATTTTCGCAACTCGCACTCTTTATGACACTCTTTAGTTTTGTGTCGGAGCGTGCGTACGCAAGTTATCACCGTCACGGGGCTGTGCGCAAGTCTGATGTCGTTATGCCAATTACATTGACGGCGAGCATTATGATTGTGATATACATCATGGCTATCATATTCGGCAGCGACGCATTATAGATAGATATAGGGTAGAGGAGGACGTAATGGACGCAAACAAAGATGAAATAAAAGAAGTAAAACCTGACGATAATACACCCAAGCAAGTCGTAGAACAAAAGATAGAGCAACCGCCCGCTCAACAGCTGTCACCTACAATACCTCGCTCCGCAAAGCTGCGGCTGCTATTCGTTGTAGTTGGCTTGATTGTTGCAGTTGGGATTGCTGGGACGGCGTATTGGTATGCGAATACAAATCATGAGCCAATTACCGGGCGTCAAACGGTGCAAAATGATGGCAATCTGACGCCAACGAGCACAGAGGACGCGATTAGTCGTGTTGCCGATAAGGTTTCGCCAAGTGTCGTCTCGATTGTAACAAGCGTTAACACCCAGTCTATCTTTGGTGCAGCCGAGCAACAGGCGGCGGGTACGGGTATTATATTGAGCAAGGATGGCTATATTCTTACGAATCATCATGTGATTGATTCTGCTACTACAGTTCAGGTAATTACCTCTGACGGTACAGCCTATGACAATGTGAAGGTTATTGGTTCTGATCCGCTTAATGACATTGCATACCTAAAAATTGATGGAGTTGATAATCTGACACCTGCTTCGATGGGTGATTCATCGACTGTGCGTGTTGGCCAGCAAGTTGTTGCTATCGGTAATGCGCTCGGTCAATATCAGAACACTGTTTCGAGTGGCATTATCTCTGGTAAGGGTCGACCTGTGACGGCAGGTAGCAACGATGGCGGTTCATCTGAATCTCTTACGGATCTTTTGCAAACCGATGCAGCGATTAATCCAGGTAACTCTGGCGGGCCATTATTGAATTACAGCGGCCAGGTGGTTGGTATTGATACGGCTATCGCTTCTGATGCACAGGGTATTGGTTTCGCTATCCCTATTAATGCAACAAAAGGCACGACGAAGATGGTGCTTGCTGGTAAGGGCGTGCAGCGTGCGTATCTTGGAGTCCGCTACGTGGAAGTCACGGCAGCAGTTGCTAAGCAGTATAATCTTTCAGTGAAGACTGGCGCATATGTTGTCGGTGATGGCGCGAATACGGCAATTGTTGCGGGTAGCCCAGCCGATAAGGCAGGACTTAAGGAGAAGGATATTATTACCAAAGTAAATGGTGAATCGGTTGGTGTTGCAGGTAGTGTATCAACACTTGCAGGTGAATATGCACCGGGCGACACTATCACCATTACGTATCTCCGTGGCGGGAGCGAGCATACCGCTAAGGTGACGCTTGGTACGTATCAGACGAACTAGCTTTTAAGAAGTGCGACGGCATATCCCTCGGTCTCAACATGTTTGAGGCCGAGTTTTGCGCCTTGGGCAATGATTGCTTCATGCTGACATGGATCGGCTTCGAGCAGTACAAGCCCGTGCGGACTGAGTGTTTCTGGAAGTTGGTTGAGGAGTTTTTCAATCAGTGCAAGGCCGTTATTGTCCGCAAAGAGCGCAAGGCTTGGTTCTTTATCGGTTTCAGGGGAGCGCTCCCAGCCTTCGTCGACATATGGTAAGTTTGCAATGACGACATCAAAAATTCCAGGGGTTTGGGCTAAGAGATTACTCTGGATGAGTGTTACTTTGGCATGAAGACTCGCGGCATTGCTTTCGGCGACTTTTAGGGCATGGCGGCTGATGTCCGCAAGCGTTATATTGAGCTCGGGGAGCTCTAGTTTTGCGGTAATGCCAAGACATCCGCTACCTGTGCCAACATCAATTAGCCGTTTGGCATCTGTTGTGATGTATTTTTTGAGGAGTTCAATGAGTGATTCGCTCTCTGGGCGAGGGATAAGAACACTCGGCGTTACTTTGAATGAACGAGTATAGAATTCTTTGTGGCCAATGATATAGGCGATTGGGGTGCGATCGAGTCGAAGGTCGAGTCGGGCGTCAGCAATCTCGATGAGACGCGGCGAAAGCTCTTCATCACCATGAGCATGTAGCCATGTGCGACTTTTACGCACAGTGTGCGCAAGGATAATCTCGGCATCGAGTCGTGCAGTAGCTATACGTTCTTCAGCAAGTTGGTCTGCTGCGTCGCGCAGCCAAGCATTACTGCTCAATGTTTTGGGCTTTGAGTTCTCGTTCATAGGCTTGAAGGTGTTCGATGATGTCATCGATGTCACCGTTAAGGGCTGCTGGTATGTTGCTGCGGCTATAGCCGATGCGGTGATCGGTAATGCGGTCCTGCGGGAAGTTGTAGGTGCGGATTTTTTCGCTACGATCCCCGCTACCTATGAGATTGCGACGCTCGGCGGTAAGCTTGGCGTTTTCCTCGTCGATTTTAATTTGCAGCAGGCGAGAGCGAAGGACGCTCATGGCTTTTTCGCGGTTTTTGATCTGTGACTTTTCGTCCTGGTTGGTAACAATCATACCGGTAGGAAGGTGGGTGATACGTACTGCTGAGTCGGTTGTGTTTACGCTCTGGCCACCGTGACCACTTGAACGGTAGATATCGACACGGAGATCGTTTGGACTGATTTCGATGTCAGTTTCTTCTGCTTCAGGAAGAACGGCAACCGTAACAGTACTGGTGTGAATGCGGCCCTGGCTTTCGGTGACAGGGACGCGCTGCACGCGGTGGACGCCACCTTCAAACTTGAGCTTGCTGTATGGAGCGTCGCCACGAATCATGAAGATGACTTCTTTGTAGCCGCCAGTGTCGTTGGCGCTTTCACTCATAAGTTCGGTTTTGTAGCCGTGGGCTTCACACCAACGCAGGTACATACGATAGAGTTCAGATGCGAAGAGGCTTGCCTCGTCGCCACCGGCGCCAGCACGGATTTCGATAATGATGTTCTTGTCGTCGTTAGGGTCTTTTGGTGCGAGCATTACAAAGAGTTCTTCTTCTATGGTGGCCAACTTAGCCTCGTCTTCAGGGATTTCCATTTTGGCGAGCTCGGCAAGGTCGTCATTGCCCTGAGCTAATAGCTTAGCTTCGGCAAGTTGCTTTTCGATAGTTTCACGCTCAGTGGCTTTGGTGATAATACCTTCGAGTTCTGTGAAGCGTTTGTTCTTTTTTGTGAAGTCGGGGTCGGTGTAGGCGGTTGGTTGCGCCAAAAATTCACCGAGTGATTCTTTTTCGGCTTGGAGTTCTTCGGTGTTGAGTTCAATTCTTGGCATAATCTTCCTTTATTATATCCTAACAAAAAGAGGCTACCTGTAAAAACGAAGTAGCCTCTTTAGGTTGTATACTAGTTGTCAGCTTTTGCAGCCTTTTTCGCTGCTGCTTTCTTAGCCTTAGATGCGAGTGCGGCTTTGCGCTCTTCGGCAGCCTTAAGGCGTGACGCGAAGCGGTCAACACGACCCTCGGTGTCGATGATCTTCTCTTCACCTGTGAAGAATGGGTGAGAAGCTGATGAAATGTGTACCTTAACGAGTGGGTATTCGTTGCCGTCTTCCCATTTAATCGTTTCAGTAGTCTGCGCTGTTGACTGAGTCAAGAACGCGAAGCCCGCGATTTCGTCGCTAAATACGACCGGGCGGTAGTCTTGTGGGTGAATACTGCTTTTCATATCCGTAATATTGTAACTGATAAGTGGCGAAAAGTCAAAGGGTTCATTAGTATGTAGCAGGTCATACAAAAGGGTGCGTGGCTGAAGCCACCCACCCCTCAGGCGCCAGCCCTGCTCAGTCCGTGTGAGGACGAGGAGCTGTGCGCCGTAGACCGAATCTTCATCGATGAAGGTCGCCGATAGCCCGACCCCGAGTTCGCGGGCACTCATCGTGAGGTGTTTTAGCGTCGGGTTGATGGTGCCGCGGGCCCTTCGCTGCACGTCGTCGATTGTCGCGGAGTGTGCAGCGATGATGAGTTGTGCGCAGGCGTCGTCGATGCGCGAGGGGGTGATGTCGGCGGTGATGTACTTGCCCTGACGCTCCCTGAACGTGATACAACTGACTGCGCTCGGGCTGAGCGAGCTCGTTGTGAGCTGCTATATGCTAACGAAGGTGAAAGGTATTGAGGCTAGCGTGACACAAATATGTTATCGATGCAAACCTATGCGTAAATGGGCAATAAAAAGCTCCCAGTAGGAAGTTGGTAGAACGAGAGCAAAAAAAGAGAGGGTGTAGGTGCCCCGCCGCGCTGGTGTGCGCGGCGGGGCGGCCCACTACCGATGGGTGAGGCGGTTGCCTCAGGTGTTGCCGACGGCCTCGCTGGGCGCGTCGTCCTCGTCATCACCGTCGTCCGGGTTGCGTCGCTTGGCGATGATGCTGCTGACCAGGGCGATGCCGATGAAGACGAGCCCGATCGAGCCGGTCGCCCACTCGGGCGCCTCGACGTGGTACAGCTTGGTAACCATCACGCCGCCCAGGAACAGGATCGCCCACATGGCGCCGTGCTCCAGGTACTTGAACTTGGCGAGCGCGCCGGCGCGCAGCAGGTGGACCGTCATGGCCCGAACCCACATGGCGCCGGAGCCGAGGCCGGCCATGATCAGGACGACCGACGTGGTGATCGCGAACGCGCCGATGACTCCGTCGAAGGAGAACGACGCGTCCAGGACCTCCAGCCGGATGAACATGCCGAACGCGGCCACGCCGACCAGCAGCTTCTTCTTGTCCTCGGGCTCCAGGATGGAGCCGAGGAGGTCGAGGCCGAGGTGCAGGGCGAGGGCGATGATCGCGGCGAGGAAGACGGATACGCGGGTCGCGGCGTCCTCCGGGACCGTGAAGTACATCGCGATCGCGGCGAGGACCATCAGGAAGGTTGCGACGTTGTCGTACCGGCCGAGGGGCGCGAGGCGCCGCTCCAGCCAGCCGATCCAGTGCTCGTCCTTCTCCTCGTCGAGGAAGTAGGCGATGCCGAGCATGACCAGGAAGGTGCCGCCGAACGAGTCGATGACCGGGGCGGCCTTGGTGAGCTCGTGGGCGTAGAGCTGCGGGTCCTTCAGCGCCAGGTGGATGACCTCGGTGAAGCCGAGATCGGCCGTGAGCTGGACGATGAAGATCGGCAGCGCGAAGCGGACCAGGAATACGGCGATGAGGATGCCGATGGTCATGAATAGGAACTGCCAGCGCGGGCTGAGCCGCTTGAGCAGCCTGCTGTTCACGATCGCGTTGTCGAAGCTGAACGTCACCTCCAGGATCGTCAGGATGACGACCTGCAGCGTGTCCGCGAGACCTCCCCGCCAGGCCACGGCACTCCAGATGAGGAGCGTCGTGGTGAGGGCGAACGCGTAGGTGCGCCACAGGGAGACCCCAGCGCCCTTAGCGGTTGTGCTATTGGCGGTTGCCATGGGAGAATACCTCTCTCCGGTAGTAGGTGCGTTGTGTCGGTTTTTTCGCGGCGGATCCGCGACCAGACGATGATTATCGTATAATATAAATGTATATTTGTAAATATTAAATAAGAAAAACGGATAACATTGGATTATCTTGCTTGCTATAGTTTTTGCCACTTGAGGAATTCCTGTTACTTACATTGAGGTGTAATACCTTGGCAAAGTGGAGGATTATTGTTATAATAAGCGGGTAATAACTTTTAACGAAACAACTCTTACCACGATATCCTGTTAATCCAGGCGGTAAGGGTGAAGGGAGTAAGGATATCATGGCCGTTGAGGTAGATATCAAGGCTTTGCTCGAAGCTGGTGTTCACTTTGGACACAAAACGAGCCGTTGGCACCCAAAGATGGCGCCATACATTCACAGCAAGCGCCAGGACAGTCACATTATTGACCTGACTAAGACAGTTGAGCAGCTTGACGTTGCGCTTCCATTCATCACGAAGGTAGCAGCAAGTGGCAAGCAAGTTCTGTTTGTTGGTACTAAGAAGCAGGCAAAAGCAGCGGTTAAGGCTGCAGCTGAGCAGGCTGGCCAACCATTTGTAACTGAGCGTTGGATTGGCGGTATGCTTACTAACGTTGCAACTGTTGCTGCACAGATCAAGAAGCTTAAGGACCTCGAGCGCCGTATGGCGAGCGGTGACCTTGAAAAGCGCTACAACAAGCTTGAAGTACAGCGCTTCCAGGAAGAAATCGATCTTTTGAACACTAAGTACGGTGGTATCAAGGATCTTAACGGTCGTCCTGGTGCAATGGTTGTTATCGACACACTTGTTGACAAGAACGCAATTGCAGAAGCTAAGAACCTCGGTATCCCAGTTGTTGGTGTTGTTGACACAAACGCTGATCCAACCACTGTTGATTACGCGATTCCTGGTAATGATGACGCAATCAAGGGCACATCACTTCTATTAGACTACTTCGTAGCCGCAGTCGCTGAAGGCCGAACTAAGAAAGAGGAGAAATAATCGTGGGCGTATCAATCGAAGATATTAAGAAGCTCAAAGAGCTTACTGGTATTGGCTTGACTGATGCTAAGGCTGCACTTACTGAAGCTAACGGTGACTTCGATAAAGCACTCGAAGCTATGCGCAAGAAGGGTCTTACGAAGGCTGAGAAGAAGGGTGACCGCGAAACTCGTGAAGGCCTCGTAGAAAGCTACGTACACTCAAACCGTATTGGCGTTGTGGTTGAAGTAAACTGTGAGACTGACTTTGTTGCGCGTCTTCCAGAATTCAAGGAATTCGCACACCAAATCGCTATGCAGATTGCTGCAATGAACCCAAGCTATAGTACTATGGAAGATATTCCAGCTGAAGTACTTGAGGCAAAGAAGACTGAGCTTCTTGAAAGCGAAAGCTTGAAGTCTAAGCCAGCTGAAATGCGCGACCAGATTGTTGATGGTCAGCTCAAGAAGCACTTTGCTGAGCAGGTTCTCTCTGAGCAGGCATTTGTACTTGATGACGCTATGACTGTTGGCGAGCGCATTAAGCAACAGATTGCACTTTCAGGCGAAAACATTCGTATTAGCCAGTTCCGTCGTATCGAACTTGGTGTGACTGAATAGTACGCATACAGCGACAGAGAAATAGCCCAGGAGACTGGGCTATTTTTGATAGTTTTGATGTAAAGCCTTGCGGCCACCGTCTTTTTGCGGGTACCGATTATGCGCCTTAAGATTTTTACGCTAAAAAATCTTAAGGGCTGCACTTCGCTTTTAGTACCACGCAAAAAGAGGTGACTGCAAGGCTTTTATTATTCAATAACACCTAGTGGTATAATGAGGGTATATGTTTAGTACTGATGACTATGAATTGAAAATGGCGAGTGCGCTGGAGCACTTTGAAAATGAACTTGGTAAGATTCGCACTGGCCGCGCACACCCAGGTATGCTTGATGGCATTAAGGTTGAGGCATACGGCACATTGATGCCACTGAACCAGGTCGCAAACATAACTGCACCTGAGGCGCAGTTATTGCAGATCACACCGTTTGATCCATCAAACATTCAGGTTATTGCTGCTGCGATTCGCAACGATCAATCACTTGGATTTAACCCGAGCGACGATGGTCGTATTGTGCGTGTACCAGTACCTGCGCTTACTGAAGAGCGCCGCCGCCAGCTTGTGAAGCAAGCGGGTGAGAAAGTGGAAGAAGTGCGTATTGCACTCCGTAATATTCGCCAAGATGGCTTGAAAGATGCGAAGTCTAAAAAAGACGCTAAAGAGATGTCTGAAGATGACCTCAAGATGGTCGAAAAAGAATTCGATCGCTTGATGGGTGAGCAGCAGGTGAAGATTGAACAGGTCTTTAAGGCTAAAGAGAAGGATATCCTTACAATCTAATGTCAGATGTGCCTGCCCATGTAGGGTATATCCTGGACGGCAATCGCCGTTGGGCAAAGCAACACGGATTACCGACATATGAAGGGCATTTAGCTGGCTATAATGCCCTTCACGACGTCATTGAGGCGTCGAGTGATGCTGGTGTTAAGTTTATATCACTGTACACATTTTCTACTCAGAACTGGTCGCGTGCTGAAGATGAAGTGCAGGGGATATTGAAGCTGATTCGCCGAATGTTTAAGGGTGATATTAAACGCCTGACAAAGAAGGGCTACAAAGTAGTTGTATTGGGGTCTCGCGAGGGGATTCCTGATGACCTCGTGAAGCTTATTGCGGAGGCGGAAGAGTTTAGTAAGAATGCTGACAAGGCTGTTGTTGCGATTTGTTTTAACTATGGTGGGCAAGAAGAGATTGTGCGTGCGGCTCGACGCTTGGTTGACCAGGGGGTCGGTGTTGAAGGCGTGACGATGGAATCGTTTGCGGGCGCACTTGATCACCCGGAAGTTCCGCCTTGTGACTTAATCGTGCGAACAAGCGGGGAGCAACGACTGAGTGATTTTATGCTTTGGCGGGCTGCATATAGTGAATTTATATTCCTCGATAAGTACTGGCCCGAGATGACAAAAGAAGACGTAACCAGTATACTGGAAGAATATACACGACGTTCACGCCGATTTGGAGGATAGATGAATATATTACTGGGGGTAATTGTAGGAATTATTGTTCTGACGATTCTTGTGGTTGCACATGAACTTGGCCATGCGCTCGTTGCGCGACGCTATGGCACGGTGGTTGAGGAATTTGGTATCGGGTTCCCGCCGAAAGCATGGGGTAAGAAGTTAAAAAAGAGCATCCTCGGCAAGGATGTCTTGCTTAGTATTAACTGGTTGCCACTCGGTGGATTCGTGAAAATGCAGGGTGAGCACGATGACGATACGGGCAAGGGTGACTATGGCGCGATGACATTCTGGCAGAAAACACAGGTGCTACTTGCGGGCGTTGTTGTGAACTGGCTGCTTGCTGTGGTGCTTATTACGATTTTGGCGCTCGTGGGAATTCCTAAGATTATGCCGAATCAGTTTTCGGTGCCTTCAGATACTTATGAGGTGAACCAACCGGTTGAGCTAGTTGGCGTAACGAAAGGTCTACCGGCTGCGAAGGCAGGGCTAAAAGACGGTGATCAGATTATTACGTTTGCAGGCAGAGCTGTAAAAACACCTGACGATCTCGCTAAACTTACCGCAGATAATAAAGGCAAGTCGGTTACTGTTGAATATAAACGTGACGGGAAAATGAACGACGCTCATATAACGTTGCGTAGTGAAAACGGTGATAAAAAAGGATTCCTAGGAGTTGAACCTGCACAGCGCGAAGTTGTGCGTGCAACTTGGTCAGCGCCGATTGTGGGTGTGTGTACAACTGCGCAGTTTACATGGCTGACATTGCAAGGGCTTGGACAGCTGGTGGGTAATACTGTCTCCGGGCTTGTAATGAAATTGAGCCCTGATCATGATACCCAGAAACAGGCGAGTGCCAATTTGGCCGCTGCGGGTAATAGTGTGGCGGGGCCTCTCGCAATATTTGGGATTATTTTCCCGGCTGCTGATAAAATGGGGCCTTCGTACGTGATTATGATTGCTGCGGTGATTTCATTGACACTTGCTGTGATGAACGCGCTACCAATCCCGGCACTTGATGGTGGCCGATGGTTTGTGACGGCATTATACAGAGTGCTGAAAAAACCACTTACTAAAGACATTGAAGAGCGTATTCATGGTACAGGATTTATCGTATTGATGCTTCTTGTGATTGTGATTAGTATTGCTGACATTGGAAAGCTAAATTCGTAATGGATACAGCTCAGCCGGCCCCTCCGCATGCAGCGCGCAAGTTGCAGCTTAGTGCAATGTTAAGTGGTCTTGCTGGTTGGACTGCGCTGCTTATTGCTGCGTTTATCGGTGCGCAGTATATTGTGAGTTTTGTGATTATTGGGCTCATACAGCTTGGACTTCCCTGGAGCCCGACTTCAACGGTGAATACATTGAGCTTTCGGGTGTATGTATACGTGGCGATGGCACTCATTATTGGTGCTGTTGCTTGGTATCGTTACCGTAAGTTGAGTTTTGAACAGATAGGTTTGCCGCGATTGCCCGAGTGGAGCGATATTGGGTTGAGCCTTGCGGGCGTGATCGTCTATATGCTGGCGTCTACGGTTGCATTGACGCTTGCGTCTAATATTCCAGGCTTTAGCCCTGATCAAGCGCAGGACCTTGGGCTTGGGCGCTTGTTTGGTAGTGACTTAGTCTTGGGATTTGTTGTACTTGTTGTGCTGACGCCACTATTTGAAGAGGTAATTTTCCGTGGATTTTTATATGGGCGCTTGCGTAATCTGCAATTTCCATGGTGGGTGTCATCACTTGTTGTGAGTATTTTGTTTGGTCTTGCGCACATGCAGTGGAATGTTGGCGTTGATGTATTTTTCTTAAGCATGGTGGCATGTATGCTGCGTGAAATGACGGATAGTATTTGGGCGGGTGTATTGCTGCACATGGTGAAGAACTTTTTGGCGTTTCTTGTGACATTTGTGTTTATTCAGGGTATGTAATTTGTGCCGAGGGGTGCCTCTCTAGTCAAGAGGGGTGAAAACAGTTACAATAGAGGTATTATGCGATTATCACAAAACTTTACCCACACCCTTCGTGAGGCACCTGCAGATGAGGTATCACGAAATGCACAGCTACTGATTCGCGCCGGCTTTGTTTACAAAGTTATGGCAGGTGTGTACGCTTACACCCCCTTGGGTTTGCGTGTGGTAGAGAATCTTAAACAGATTGTTCGTGAAGAAATGAACGCAATTGGCGGGCAAGAGCTTATCATGACTAATTTGCAGGCTAAGGAGCCTTGGGAAGAGACAACTCGTTGGAGTGACGAGGTTGTTGACATTTGGTTTAAGACAAAGTTGCAAGATGGCACTGATTTGGGGCTCGCATGGAGTCATGAAGAGGCGATTCTCGCGATGATGCGCCAGTATGTGCAGTCATATAAAGATTTGCCAATCAAGGTCTATCAGTTCCAGACCAAACTCCGCAATGAACTGCGCGCTAAAGCGGGCATTATGCGTGGTCGTGAGTTCTTGATGAAAGACATGTACAGCTTGCATTCGAGCGCTGAAGATCTTGACGCGTTTTACAACCAAAGTATTGAGGCGTACAAGCGCTGTTATGAACGGTTTGGCATTGGTGACGAGACATTCGTGACATTTGCAAGTGGTGGTGCATTTACAAAGTTTAGTCATGAATTCCAGACAATTTGTGATGCTGGTGAGGATATTTTGTATGTTCACCGCGGCAAGAACATTGCTGTGAACGAAGAAGTTCTTGATGAGGCAGTGAAAGAGCTTGGCATCTCTAAGGATGAGCTCGAGAAGGTTAAGAGTGCTGAAGTTGGCAATATCTTTAACTTTGGTACTGAAAAATGCGATCAGATGAACTTGCGCTTTACAGACAAAGACGGTACCGAGAAGTCGATTTACCTTGGTAGCTATGGCATCGGTATCACCCGCGTGATGGGCGTGATTGTTGAAAAATTCGCCGATGATAAGGGTATTGTTTGGCCAGAACACATTGCGCCTGCAAAGGTTTATATGGTGCAAATTGGGCAAGAGTCAAAGGCGGTTGCCGATGCGCTGTATGATGAGCTTATGGGTAAGGGCATCGAGGTCATTTACGATGACCGAGACGAACGACCAGGTGCCAAATTTGCCGATAGTGAGCTTATGGGAATCCCGTATCGAATTACCGTAAGCGACCGTTTATTAGGCGACGAGAAGTTCGAGCTTACCCCAAGGTCAACAGGGTTAGCGGAACTATTGACGCGTGAAGAGTTACTTGCTAAACTAGGCTAGATTCAGAGCCTTTGGAGGGGAATAACAACACTAGTCGAAATGATTAGGTCCCGCCATTTGGTTTGGAAGAGGTAAAATTATTATGAAGAAGACATACCAAATCACTGAAGATGGACGCAAAGAGCTTGAAGCAGAGCTCGAAGGCCTTAAGGGTCGTCGCGGTGAAATCGCTGATAAGATCGCGGAAGCTCGCGATTATGGCGACCTTAGTGAGAACGCTGAATATGATAGCGCCCGCGAAGAGCAGGGTCTTGTTGAAACTCGTATTGCTGAAATTGAAGACATCTTGGTTAACGCCGAAATCATCAAGGTGAAGAAATCAAGTAAGGTCCATGTTGGCAGTACTGTTGAGATTAAAACTGGTAGCAAGACTGTGAAATACACGATTGTTGGCCCAGTTGAAGCAGACCCAATGAATGGCAAGATTAGTAACGAATCACCACTTGGCGTCGCTCTTATGGACAAAGAAGTTGGCGACAAAGTTACGCTGACGACACCTAAGGGTGACATAGCGTACACAGTTGTATCAGTGAACTAGTTTGTTCTATAACAAAGCAATACTCCGCTCTATGTAGAGCGGAGTATTGCTTTTGAGAAGCGTTAACAGTAGTGACTATGGTACAATGGTAGCTAGTTATGGCTACATTGAAAGAACTGCGCGACGAGCGCCTACGTAAATTAGAAGAGCTACGAGCGCTCGGGGTTGACCCATACCCAGCTGAAGCGCGTCGTACGCACAATATTGGTGATGTTACTGCCGAGTTTGAAGCCCTTGAAGGCCAGACGGTAACAGTAGTAGGACGCGTGCTTGCGACGCGTAAGTTTGGTAAGTTGGCGTTTCTTGTGCTGCGTGACATGAGTGGCCAGATTCAGCTATTTTTGAAGTCTGATACAGTGGCGCCACTTGATACAGTGAAATCCCAGATTGGTATGAGTGAGCTTAATTTGCTTGACCCGGGCGACTTTATTGAGGCGACTGGCCCAGTGATTCGTACGAAAACCGGTGAAATCAGCGTTGATGTGCGGGAATTACGTCTGCTCACAAAGAGCCTTCGTGGTATGCCAACTGAACAAGAGGGTTTCACGAACAAAGAAGAGCGTTTACGTCGTCGTTACGTCGATATGAACGTAAACCTTGAGGTTCGCGATCGATTCGTGCGTCGTAGCAAGTTCTGGCAGGCGACACGCAAGTTTCTGGATAACCGCGGGTTTCATGAGATTAATATCCCCGTACTCGAGCACACCACCGGTGGCGCCGATGCGAATCCATTTGTGACCCATATGGACGCGCTTGACCAGGATTTCTACCTTCGTATTAGCCATGAGCTGCCATTGAAGCGTCTGTTGGGTGCTGGGTTTGAGAAGGTTTATGATGTCGGGCCACGGTTCCGCAATGAAAACTACAGTGACGAGCACCTACCTGAGCATATTGCGATGGAATGGTACTGGGCGTATGCGGACTGGCAAGATGGCATGAAGTTTATGGAAGACATGTACAAGTACGTTTTGAAAGAGACATTTGGTACATTACAGTTCAATGTACGCGGTTTTGAAGTTGATATGGATAAAGAGTGGGAAGTATGGGACTATGCGACCGTAATCCGTGACCACTATGATATTGATGTATACAATACAACGATTGAAGAAGTGAGCGCGAAGTTGAAAGAGCACAAGCTCGAAGTTGAGAAGACCGATAGTATTCCACGCGGTATCGATAAACTATGGAAAAACATCCGTAAAGATGTCGTTGGCCCGGTTTGGCTTGTGAATACGCCGAAGTTTATTTCGCCACTTGCGAAATCTAATACTGAAAACCCAAATATCGTACAGCGGTTCCAGCCTGTGATTCTTGGTAGCGAGCTTGGCAACGGGTTCAGTGAACTAAATGACCCAATTGATCAATACAATCGATTCGTTGAGCAGCAGCAGATGCGCGACCAAGGCGATGATGAGGCGATGATGCTTGATATTGATTACGTTGAAATGCTTGAATACGGTATGCCGCCAGCGTGTGGATGGGGTAGTAGTGAGCGTGTATTTTGGATGTTTGAAGGTGTGACGGCCCGTGAAGGCGTGCCATTCCCTCAGCTGCGTCATGAAATAGACGATACAACTAAAGCATTGTATCCTGAAGCGCAGTTATAATACTGCGCTTTTAGTTGTCGCTGATCGCTTCGCTGTTTTCGGCGATTTCACCAAGAAGGATGTCGACTTCGTCGGCAACGATTTCGGCGACGTCTGGCACGTTGGCTTTTAACCAGGCAAGGACTTCTTCGTCGCCAGCTTGTTGTAGCGTAGCAAGTTGCTCTGCTTGCTCTGGTGAGAGTTCGAGGACGATTTCATTGATAACACGCTCATTGAGGGTGGTTTCGAAATGCTCGGAAAGTGCCTGGTAATGTTCTTCGCTAAGGTTGATTCCAAGGTTTTCGAGTAGAGTAGGGCTAAGTAATGGCATGGTTGTTCCTTTCGGGATTAATTATTCTGTTCCGGGGCACTGTCGGTTGCTTCGGCGGCGGCTTTCATAAGCTCGGCTTTATGTGCATCTGCGGTTGCACGAGCAGCGGTTGCATCTGTAACGGCCGTGTCTTTGGCGGCCGTGTTTTGGCTGAGGTTTGCTGTAAGCGCGTCATGATTCTTGTTGAGCGTTATGACACGTTGACGGTTCGAGAGGGCAACTTGTTTCCAATAAGGAACTTCACGTTGTTCGTATATCTTAATCTGCTCTTCTGTTTGTTGGATCTGCATTTCCAGGCTATCGCGATCTTGGTCGTCGTCAGTACGGTCCTTGAGTTTGTCTCGCAGCTCTGTTAGATGATCCTTAAGTTTGGGAATCCTGATTGTTTCGTATTCATTTACAGTCTTGTCGGCTTCTTTTGCTTGATTCGCCGCTTCGCTCATGCGACGGCGGTTGTCGCCTATAGCCTCAAGCGTACGATTTTCGTTGCGAACTGTCGATTTCTTTTGTTTGTCAGCTTGTGCTGCCTTGCGTTCACTTGCATATGCCGTTGCGGCAAGTTTACCGACTCGTTCGAGATGCTCTTTAGGGATGTCTTTAAGAACTGCGCGTGCTTCAAAACGACCCGCATCTTGAGCGCGTAATTCGCGGCGAAGGGCTCGGCGACCAAGTGCTGCCTCGCGGCGGACGCGGAGCTCTTTGCGGTAGTCAGCTCGACGTTGCTCGACGTTTTTGCCGACGTTTTCTTTGCGCGCGGCCATGCGATCTTTGCGACCCTGGTATTTAGCGTTTGCTCTGTCGAATCGGTCTCGAGCCTTTTGTAGCTTGCGCATACGACGACGCTTTAGCCAGTTTCTGTCGCTGAGATGGCTCACCGCCTCGGCTTTTCGCTCTTGGCGAGTGAGGCGACCCTTAGCGATTGATTGAGCTAAGCCGAGCCGCATTTTGCCGGGAGTGTCAAGCATGTTTTTCCAGCTTGCTGTTACACTTTCAACGGCGCGCATTCGTTGGTTGCCGATTTCATTAATCATCTGGCGAACAGGATAGTGTTTGCCAAGAATTTCAACATCGGTTGCTAACGTTTCGGTGCTTGTCGTTGGTTCGGTGTCTGGTGTCGATAGGCTGTCGGGTGAAGCTGACGACACTGGGGCTATGTCTCCTGAGGTAGGGGCTTCAGGGGAGGGGTGCGGCCCTGGTATTGATGCTAATTCTGGTGCCGGCTCGGCTGCAGCATCTGGCGCGGAGGTTCTTTCATTCGCGACTTCGTATGCTGATCGTAACTTTTCAGGCATATTACTTTTTAGTTTCCGTTTATTGTATACGCCTATCGTACCATAAGCTGTATGGGGTCACAAGGAGAAATTACGACCGTATTGACAATACCAGGTACCTTGTATAACATAGTAGCATGCAAGAAAGTGAACGATATGCTGAACAGATGGCGACGCAACTGCGTAAAGGCTTTTTGGTGTATTGCGTGCTGAAAGTTTGTTTACATGAGCCGAAATATACGAGTGATATTATTACGCGGCTTCGCGAAGCGCAGCTTGTAGTGGTGGAGGGGACAATTTACCCCTTGCTCGCACGGCTCCATCGTGACGGACTATTGCAGCACGAATGGCAAGAAAGCGAGCAAGGGCCGCCGCGTAAGTACTACAAGATTACTCAGTTTGGCGAGGAAGTAGTCGACGAATTAACAAAGAAGATTGCCGAGTTGGACCGGACATTAAAGAAGTTATAAGGAAGGATTATGAAAGAGATTACAAGAATTCATATTGCACGGACGCCATATAGTGCTGAAGTTGATGCTAAGAAGGCACTCGAGGAGTACCTGGCGGCAATTAAAAAGTCGTTCGGTGCTGATGACGACGCAATGCGCGAGATTGAGGCGCGAATCGTTGAGATTTTAGCCGGTAGAGGAATTGCCAACGAGGGAGTGATTACTCATAAGGATGTTGAAGCGATTGAAACTCAACTTGGCGCGCCAAGCGATTTTGCTGATGAAGATGCGACTGAAGCGCCTGTCGAACAAAGTCCAAGCGAGCGACGTTTGATGCGTGACACATCACGCGGGGCTCTTGGCGGTGTGTGTGCTGGAATTGCTGATTACTACGGTGTGAATGTGATGTGGCCACGACTTGTGGCGGTGCTCATTGCGCTTATTACGAGTGGAACGGCGATATTTGTATATATCGTGATGTGGATAGTAATTCCACCTGCACGAACCGCTGCCGAGAAGTTGCAGATGCGCGGTAGGCCCGTTACGCTTGCAGCGTTGCAATCTGAGGCAAAAGAAGAAGTTGCTGAGGTACCAGAGCGTTCAAAGCCGTTTGTTGTGCTGGTGCGCGTATTGCTCGGTATTGGTTTTATTGGCACGGCACTTATGGCGATTGCGGCATTGATTGCAGTTATTCTTGTTCGAGAGCCAATGTTCGGATATCCACTACATGACTATACGAAGGGTGGCATGCTTGCTTCGGTGGGCGGCGCGTATGTCGGCATGATTATTGCAGCCGTGCTGTTTATTGCTTTGATGGGGCTTGGTGCCTATGCAAGTTTCGCATGGCGCCTGACAAAGCGTATGGTTATCTTGGGAAGTGTAATTATCATACTTGGCCTTGCGAGTTTTGGTGCGGCAATTGGGCTTGGAGTGTATGGTGTAAGCCAGATTAATCAGAAGGTTGATCAGCTGAAAGTGTCTGATACTGTAACGCTTGCTGACTTGAAGGCTATTACTTCGGCAACTGTCGAGGACAATAGTAGTATTGATGTGAAGTATGTTGTTACAAGTGACGCCCCCTATGCAACGATTAATCATTTGCGCGGCCAGAATACCGTAAAAGTAGATGTAGTAAAAACAGGGGATGCAGCTAAGATTACGATTAAAGATGAGGGTAACTGCGAGTACAGTGCGTATGAGTGTAATGGTCGTTCGAGCGTAATGATTTATGGCCCGAGCCTCAAGCAGCTTACGCTGAGCCATGGTGCGCTTGATTACCAAGCGGTAAAAACAACTGAATTGAATGCGAATGTCGGTAAAGACGCGCAGCTTATGCTGCACGATTCAATTACCTCGCTCGTTGCAAATGTAGATGATTCTGCAAGTCTTTCAGCGGAGGATGCTGCGATTCAGCGTGTAACGCTCACGATGGCGGGGTCGGCGGGTGCTAACTTCGGCACGGTAAACGACTTGGCACTTACTGCGCCAACAGCCTGTGCGACAGGCAAACATGGCCAGCTGTCTACCGAAGGTGTGTCGCGCTTTACTATTAATGGGCAGACGGCAAATATATCAGGGCATGAATATGACACAACCATGCCGTGCATCATGATTAACCACTGGTAGTTTGCTATACTAAGCGTAAGAATATTGGAGGATCCTGAGTTGATTGAAGTAAAAGATATTACGAAAGTGTACGGGAAAAAGAAGAATACTTTTACCGCACTGAGTAACGTAAGCTTTGCTGTGCCAGACGGTGAAGTGACCGCAATTGTTGGAAAGTCTGGATCGGGTAAGAGTACCTTGATGCATGTGATGAGTGGGCTTGACCACGCGACCGAGGGCGCAGTGCTTGTGAACGGTGAGAACCTCAGTGAAATGAAGCAGAAGCACATTGATGCATTCCGTGCGCACCAGATGAGCTTTATATTTCAGAGCTTCTTTGTACAGGGGAACGAGACGTGTTATGACAATGTCAGCCTGCCACTGGAAATTGCGAATGTGCCACGTAAAGACCGCAAGGCGATGATTGAAGCTGCGCTTGAGGCGGTTGAAATGAGTGAGAAGCAACGCTCTAAGGCGAAAGATTTATCTGGTGGCCAGAAGCAGCGTCTTGCGATTGCGCGCGCAATTGTGAATCGACCAAAAATTTTGTTCGCTGATGAGCCAACAGGTAATCTTGATTCGATGACGGGTGACCATGTTGAAAAGCTGCTGTTTGATTACGCGCGTAAGAATAACGCGAATCTTATTGTTGTGACACACGACCCTGATCTCGCAGCGCGCTGCGACAGGCGGATTTATGTTAAAGATGGCAAGATCGAAAAGATGGAAGGAGGCAAGGCGTGAGGCGTGCAGATATTTTAGCCCGAGCAGGGCGAAACTTACGACAAGCGAAAGTTCGTACGTTACTAACCGCGCTTGCAATCAGCGTTGGTGCGTTTACGATCACGCTCGCACTTGCGGCCGGTACGGGCGGCAAGCAGTACACCGACAATCTTATTAAGAACAACGGTGATGCGAGTAGCATGACTGTGATTGCGAAAGACTCATCGCAAGATTCATCAGGACCAAAGAAATATGGCGCAGATGAATCAAATGCCGCACAGGGTCTTTTAGGAGACGAGGATATTAAAAAGATCCAAAGTGTAGCAGGCGTTGAGAGTGTGACTCCAATGTATAATGTGGGCGCGACATATATGGCTGGGCCGAACGGCGAGAAATATGACGCCTCGGTTTCAATCAAGGTTGATCAGACTGCAGTAACACTGGGTGCTGGTTCGCTGACACATAACCAGCCGGCGACGGGCTCGGTAGTTATTCCTGAGGACTACATTAAACCGCTTGGGTATAGCTCGGACGCTGCTGCTATCGGTAAGGCGATTACGTTGCATGTCGATAAAACGACGATTCCAGGTTTGTCGGCCGAAGGTAAGGACATGAACTTTACTATTGCGGCAGTAAGTAAGAAGTCTGATACAGTACTACATTACCAGGCTGAGGTATTGCTTAGCCCGGCTGATGGTAAGGCAATTTACGATTACCAAACGCCAGCGCAGGCGGCGAATCAGTACTACGGTGTGAATGTTCGCGTAGCGGATGGCACTGATGTAAAGACGGTGCAAACTGCGATTGAAAAGAAAGGCGATTACCAGGTATTCTCATTGCAAGATGTTCAGCAGGTGCTCTTTACCTTCGTGAATGTTGTGATGGGGGGTGCGGCAGGTTTTGGTGCACTTGCAATCTTGGCTTCAATCTTCGGCATTATCAACACACAGTACATTAGTGTGTTGGAGCGTACGCAGCAGATTGGGCTTATGAAGGCACTCGGTGCTCGCCGTAAGGACATTGGTAAGTTGTTCCGTTATGAAGCGGCATGGGTTGGGTTCCTTGGTGGACTGATTGGTACCGTGGGTGCATTGCTTGTCGGGCTCTTTAATCCTATGATTGCTAAGGCGCTGAATCTTGATAAAGGCACAGAGCTACTCGTGTTCCAGCCGCTTGCAAGTGTGATTTTGATTCTTGCACTCGTACTTGTGGCGGTACTCGCCGGGTACTTCCCAAGTCGCAAGGCTTCGCGGCTTGATCCGATCGAGGCGTTACGCGTTGAATAAGACTCTAGAGGTGGCTACGGCCACCTCTTATCGTTCAGGGGGGACTAGTGTATAATTTATGGTATGTTAGACATCCGATTCATTAGGGAGAATCCCGACCGCGTCCAGGAGGCGGCTGCACAAAAAGGTTATATGGTAAACATTGCCGAGCTTTTGAGTGCGGATGAATCGCGACGTGAACTTCAGGCTAAGGCAGATGACCTACGCATGCAGCGTAACGAAATTGCTGCGCAGATGAAGGGCGGCAAGCCAGCTCCGGAACTTGTTGAGCAGGGCAGAGTGATTAAGACTGAACTTAGCGAGGTTGAAGATCATCTGCGCGTAGCTGACGAAACTTATTTGGCGCTTCTTAAGGCAGTGCCTAATATGCCAGCTGAGGATGTGCCGGTTGGCGCAAGTGAAGATGAGAATGTGGTTGCTAAAAAAGTTGGCGAGCCACGTGCATTTGATTTTGCGCCGAAGAATCATGCAGAAATTGCTGAAGCGAAGGGTTGGCTTGATAAAGAGCGCGCCGCTAAGGTTGCGGGATCTCGCTTTGCGTACCTCAAGGGCGATTTAGTAAAGCTGCAGTTCGCGATTATCCAGATGATTATGGATAAATTGAGTGATCAGGCGTTTATCGATGAAGTGATCGCAGAGAATAATTTGAATGTGAGCAACAAGCCATTTATGCCAGTATTGCCACCATTCATGCTTCGTACTGAGCTGTACGATGCAATGGATCGGCTTGAGCCACGTGATGACCGCTACAAGATTGAGGATGAAGATCTTTGGCTGCAAGGTAGTGCCGAGCATGTGCTTGGTAGCATGCACGCTGATGAGATCTTTGATGAAAAAGATTTGCCTGCGCGCTACATTGGGTATGCGACAAGCTTCCGCCGTGAAGCGGGTACGTATGGTAAGGATATGGAGGGTATGTTCCGTATGCACCAATTCGACAAGCTCGAAATGGAGAGCCTTGGCGTTGCCGAGAAGGGCGCTGATGAGCATCTCCTGATGGTGGCGATTCAGGAAAAGATTATGCAGTTGCTTGAAATCCCTTACCAGGTATTGCAGAAGTGTACTGCCGATATCGGCAAGCCAAACGCGCGTGGTATTGATATTGAAGCATGGTTGCCGGGCCAAGATACGTACCGTGAAACGCATACTGCAGACTACATGACCGATTACCAGGCGCGTCGTCTTAAGACTCGTGTGCGTCGTGAAGGTGGTGAGGTTGAGCTGATTCACACCAATGACGCAACTGCGCTGCCACTTAGCCGTGGTCCGATTGCAATTTTGGAAAATCACCAGCAGGTCGATGGTTCGGTTCGCATCCCAGAAGCACTTCGCCCATACATGGGTGGCCGCGAGCAAATTTAAGCTGCTTGTGCTACACTATAAGTACCAATAACGGTTAAGCGAAGGAGGTCACCATGATCGCAAACGTCGAAATAACCGGAGTCGGGAGCTACTCGCCCGATGAACTTACTAAGAAATATGTGCGCCGCAAAATCGGCATGCTCGATAGGAAATTGCCGAAGCATGCACGCCAGAGCGCCTGGGCTGAGGCAAAGCTTGCACAGGTGAACCGTGACAAGGGTAATAAATATGAAGTAGAGGTCATCCTCCACGTGCCAAATAAGCTTATTACCGCACACGATTCGACGATGAACATTCTTGCGGCGACAGACATTGTTGAAGCGAAACTGACAAATCAGCTACGCAAATACAAAGAGGATAGTATCCCGCATGTAGGACAGCGTAAGCTACTCGATCGCTTTAAACGTAGCTACGCACGCGAAATGTAGCAATAAAATGAAAAGACAGCCTATAACGGGCTGTCTTTCTTGCTCTACCTCTTTTAATCGTGCTTGTAAACGGGTATAATGATGGGTAGTTTTTCTGATAGTCCACATGAGAGCAGAGAGGGTTTTTATCGTATGGTAAGTCAACAACAGGCGCTAACTAAGGTATTCGGTGATCCGCAGAAGCGGATTTTGCGCCGAATGCAAAAAAAAGTCAACGAGATTAATAAACTCGAGGACACCTATAAAAAGATGTCTAAAAAGGACCTTACGGCCCAAACTGAGGTACTAAAGAAGCGCCTTGCAAAGAAGGGCGGTACGCTCGATGCACTTTTGCCTGACGCATTTGCATTAACTCGCGAAATGAGCAACCGCGTACTCGGTATGCGCCCATTTGACGTGCAGCTTATCGGTGGTATCGCACTTCACGAAGGTAACGTTGCCGAAATGAAGACTGGTGAGGGTAAAACACTTGTTGCAACCTTGCCAGTATATTTGAATGCACTTGAAGGTAAGGGTGTACACGTCGTGACAGTGAACGATTATCTTGCACAGCGTGACGCTGGCTGGATGGGTGAGCTTTACGCAGCACTTGGCATGAAGACTGGTGTGATTATTAATGATGCGTCATTTATCTGGGACGGCAAGTACGATAACGAGAGCCATACTGATGCCCGTATGAAGAAGCTTCGCCCATGTACTCGCAAAGAGGCATACGAAGCAGACATTACTTACGGTACTAATAACGAATTTGGCTTTGACTATCTTCGCGACAACATGGTGAACGAAGTTGATTTGGTGCGTCAGCGTGGTTTGCACTTTGCAATTGTGGACGAGGTGGACTCAATCTTAATCGACGAAGCTCGTACGCCGCTTATCATCAGTGCTCCCGCTGCCGATAACCCTGACTCGTACTATCAGTTTGCAAAGGTTGCGGCAAAGCTCGTACCTAATGATTACGTGCTTGATGAAAAGCGTCGCAGTGTTGCATTGACCGATGAAGGTGTTGAGAAGATACAGAAGATGCTTGGCATTAAGAATCTTTATACGCCTGAATACGTTCGTAGTGTGTATCACATGGATCAAGCGCTCCGTGCACAAACACTATTCCACCGCGACAAGGACTACGTTGTTACTAATGGCGGTGAAGTGATTATTGTTGACGAACACACTGGTCGTTTGAAGCAGGGTAACCGCTACAACGAAGGCTTGCACCAGGCGATTGAGGCGAAAGAAGGCGTGCCAGTACTTCAGGAAAGCATGACACTTGCGACGATTTCGTTCCAGAACTACTTCCGCTTGTACGACAAGCTTTCTGGCATGACTGGTACAGCCCTCACTGAGGCTGAGGAGTTCCAGCAGATTTACGAGCTTGATGTTGTGGTGATTCCGCCAAACCGTACAATTGCACGTAAAGACCACGAAGATCTTATTTACAAGACTGAGAAGGGTAAGCTAAAGGCTGTTGCGCAGGCGATTAAAGAATATCACGCAGCTGGGCGACCTGTACTTGTTGGTTCTGGCTCGATTGCTAAGAACGAAATGATTGCAGCGTTCCTCGACAAAGAGGGCATTAAGTACGAAATCTTAAATGCAAAGAACAACGAGCATGAGGCAGCTATTGTTGAGCGTGCTGGTGAAAAGGGTGCAATTACCCTTGCAACCAACATTGCTGGTCGTGGTACCGACATTAAGCTTGGTAAGGGTGTTAAGGAGCTTGGCGGTCTTGTTGTGATCGGTTCTGAGCGTCACGAATCTCGCCGTATCGACAACCAGCTTCGTGGCCGTGGTGGTCGCCAAGGTGACCCTGGTGATACGCAGTTCTACGTGTCTACCGAGGATGACCTTATGCGTATTTTCCAGGGTGAGCGTATCGCAAGTTTGATGGATCGGCTTGGGGTTGATGAAGAAACGGCAATCCAAAACCGCGCTGTGAGCAAGACTCTTGAATCCGCGCAGAAGCGCGTGGAAGGTTACAATTTCGATACTCGTAAAAATGTTGTTCAGTACGACAACGTGATTAACCGTCACCGTAAAGTTGTGTACACAATGCGTCGTAAGATTCTTGACGGTGATAACATTAAGCCTGAAATCCAGCGTTTACTAGGTGAGCTTGTGACCGATCTTACGCTCGTTCCAGGGAAGAACAATCCTAAATTTGCTGAACAGTTTGAATCTGTTATCCCGATCTCTGATACAGAAATTGAGACGATTGGCTTAGAGAAGAAAGACCGTGCACGTCGTGATCTTGCACTCAAGGCGGCTGAAAAGCAGTATACTGCGAAAGAAAAAGAGCTTGGTACTGATTTGATTCGCCAAGTTGAACGTGAAGTGTACTTGCAGGTACTCGATACGCTTTGGATGCAGCACCTTGAGAACATGCAACACCTTCGTGAGGGCATTCACTGGCGAAGTGTTGGTCAGCGTGACCCGCTCGTTGAATATCGCTCTGAATCGCAGAAGTTGTTTGAGAGTTTGCAGGTAACGCTTCGCGAAGAAGTACTTCGTGCGATTTACCATGTACGTAAGACCGATGCGATTAGCCGCACTGCACAGGAAGAAGAGCATGACACAGAGCTTACAAAGCTTGCAGAGCAATCAGTTGAGCATGGTGTAAACGAAATCACTGGCGGTGAAGAAAACCGTGACAATGACTTCAGCGACTCAATCAAGAAGGCGAAGACTACAACTGAGGTAAATCACCAACGTAATGTTGCTCGCAAAAAGAAAAAGGCACAGCGCCAGAATCGTAAGAAGAGTCGTTAGGGATGAAGCACACCACCACAGAAGTACGGTTGAAAAATGGTGCGCGCGGTTTGTTGATTGATGTTCCCGGCGCGACAGTGATGAGCTTTCAGTTCCAGTTTCGCGCTGGCAATCGCTACGTAAAGAACAAAGATATTTACGAGACGGCTCATATTATGGAGCATATGGCATTTGGTGCAAATGCTGATTTTAAGAGTGAGCACGCCTATGAGGCTGAGTTTACTAAAAACGGCGCATACCACAACGCTTGGACAAGTGATTTGTCGATGGTTTACATTGCTGACTGTGCTGACTTTGAATGGGAACGTATCTTGCAGTTGCAACAGGTGGCGATTTGCCAGCCTAAATTCCGCGCGGAAGAGCTTGAGGCGGAAAAAGGGAATGTGAAGAGCGAGCTTACGGGTTATCTTAATAATCACAACCGTGTGCTTTGGCCGAAAATCCAGCAGCTACTCGGTGAAGATGTGTATAGCTACTGGCAGCGCATCCAGACTATTAGTAATGTGACGATTCGTGATATCCGTGAGCATCACGCGCGTACTCACACGAGCGATAATATGCGCTTTGTGATTGCGGGTAAGCTTGATGGTCGTAAGGCGCAAATTAAGCGCGCACTTGAATCTTGGGAGTTGCCGCGTGGTGATCGCTTTGACGTACCAAAAGATGAACTAACGAGCGGTAACCCGACACAGATTCGCCGTAAAGAGGCGAGCAACCTGACGTTTGGTTGGAGTATGACACTCCCACGTGAACTGAACGACGAAGAGGCTGAGGCAATGGCGTGTCTTGATCAGATCTTGACAGGTACGCTTCATTCGCGTATTTACGGTGCGGCCCGCAAAAAGGGCTTGGCGTATGGCATGTTTAGTGAGACCTCTGTTGGATTCCACGATAGTAGCTGGGACTTCGGTGGACAGGTGAATCTCGATACGGCTGGCGGTTTGTTTGATATTATTGTGCGTGAAGTTAAGGCGGTGACTGACGGTAAGATTACCGAAGAAGAACTTGTGGCTGCGAAATCGTATGCACTTGGGCGTCACCAGATGGGTGCACAAACAGTATCGCAGATTAGTAACTTCTACTCTGGTCGTTACTTCGGCGATGGCTTTGTAAAGGATTACGACAAGGTGCCGGATGCTATTCGCAACATCAGCCTCGAGAGAATGCTTGCGACGGCACGTGAATTTATCGCACACAATACGTGGGTGCTTGCTGGCGTGAGTAGTGGCGACAAAGAGGATATCGTGGCACTGAGCGATAAGCTTGGTAAGGTTTTCTCCACTCCTGAATCGTAAAAACTGGTACAATATACGTATGAAGGTTGCGATTGCGGGCTACGGAATTGAGGGGAAGGCGAGCTTTGATTACTGGTGCGCCAAAGGCGCCGAGGTAACGATTGCCGATGAGCGTGATAGCCTGAGCGTGCCAGCCGAGGCTGCGGGCGCGATTTTGGGCGCGGATGCGTTTGCTGAGCTTGGTGATTTTGATTTGATTGTGCGTTCGCCAAGTATTAATCCGGCGAAGTTACCCTATGGCGATAAAGTCTGGTCGGCGACTAATGAATTTTTAAAAGAGTGCCCAGCGCCAATTATTGGTGTAACGGGGACAAAAGGTAAGGGTACAACCTCGAGCTTGACGGCGGCGATTTTGAAGGAATCGGGCCGAACAGTCCATTTGGTTGGGAATATCGGTGTACCGGCAATCCAGGAGCTTGCGAGCATCAAGAAAGACGACATTGTCGTATATGAGATGTCGAGTTTTCAGCTGTGGGACGCGCAGAAAAGCCCGCACATTGCGATTGTATTGATGCTTGAGCCAGATCATCTAGATATTCACGCAAGCTTTGAAGAATACGTAGAGGCGAAGTCGCAGATTGTACGCCACCAAAGTGCTGAGGACGTCGCACTTTATCACCCGACAAACCAGTGGTCGAGCGAGATTGCACATTCTGGCGCATCACAACCTGTGCGCTATGGTGTCCCAGACGATGGGCAGGTGTATGTCGATGGTGATGCATTCTACATTGAAGATACGCGTATTTGCCCTGTTGATGCATTACAGCTTGTGGGTGAGCATAACCGTGAGAACGCCTGTGCTGCTATTAGTGCGGCGCTTGCTGCGGGGGCTGAGCGCTCTGCGGTTGAAGCTGGGCTAAAGTCGTTTCATGGTCTTAATCATCGATTGAAGTTTGTACGTACAGTCGATGGTGTATCGTACTACGACGACAGTATCGCTACAACGCCAGGAAGTGCTATTGCAGCGCTACGCTCGTTTACGGCGCCACGATTTATCATTTTGGGTGGATCTAGCAAGGGCGCGGTATATGATGAAATTGTTGCTGAGTGTAAGGCTGTGAATGCGACGGTGATTGCTATTGGCCAAACAGGTGAGACTATTGCGCGGCTGTGTTCCGAACAAGACGTCGTGTGTCACCGCGTTACTGGATTGATGGATGAAGTTGTTGAGAAAGCACATGAGATTGCACCAGAAGGAAGCGTGGTGATGCTGAGCCCGGCAAGTGCGAGTTTTGACCAGTACGATAACTATGGTCATCGCGGCGATCAATTTGTTAATGCGGTAGAGGCGTTATAAATGGCGAAAGATATAGCAAAGGGACGCTTGGCTGTCCAGCGGGCTTTTTCGACAAGTGATATTGTGGTGCTTACGGCTACATTTATCGTTTTCTTTCTAGCATCGAGCGCATATTTCATCATCGATTATTTTACGAATGATATGTCGAGTAGCGATCCAGCTGAGGTGGTCATGATCGGAATTGTTGGGACTATTATTGGCGCTGGTGTTCTTTTCGGTATAGCGCTTGCAGTTGGTATGTTTATGGTTCGCATGCAGCGCCAAGTGATGCTTGGTAACTCACTGCAAGTTGAATATAGTGCGTATGCATGGCTTCGCGACTGGGCAAATGAGGTATCTGCAGATCTTGAAATGCCACGCGTAGAGATATTTGTGACACAGGATCCAGTGATTAACGCTTATTCGTTTGGATTTGCACGGCCTTACACGATTGTATTGCAGTCTGGTACGATTCGTTACCTTAGCAAAGAAGAGCTCAAAGTTGTACTAGTGCATGAGATGGCGCACATTAAATATGGACATGTGAACGCATCCGTGTACTTGCAGCCATTTATGGCGTTGCCTGTGCTCGGTGCTATCTTTACTTGGCTTGCTGGATTTTGGCAACGTCGTGCTGAGTTTACGGCGGATCGGCTTGCGTTGATGTATATGCAAGATTCAGAGTTAGTTAAGCAAGCGCTCATTAAAGTGCATGTTGGGCCCGATGTCGCGAGTAGTATGAATGATATCGCTCGCCAATGGTTGCAATATACTGCCGAGCGACCGATGAATCATTTCGCGCAGACGTTTAGTAACCATCCATTCCTCGTGCGTCGACTTAGTAGGATTGACGAGCGAAAGCATATTATTGAGCCAGCTATTCCGCAAGCTCAAGAGCCAGTCGCGTAACCTGACGAGCGATTGCCTCAGTTGGTTCCAGGATATTCACGCTAGGGAAGTGTGTTTGCAAATGACTTTTTAGTGTGATGTAGTGTGTGCAGGCGAGGATGAGCGTATCGCTGCCACTCGCGATACTTGCAGCAACTTCATCGAATGAAATGGTATCGGTTTCGTTATGTTCTATAGCGGCAGCCCAGCCGGCTGCATTAGGTTGGTCGATTGTGAGTTCGCTGGCGTACTCGCGAAGCAAATGCTGGTAGCGATTGCTTTTCAGGGTAAGTGGAGTAGCAAGTACGGTTGCATGATGTGTCTTGGATATCGTTGCTGCTGGTTTTACCATTGGTTCAATACCGACGAATTTTGTTCTGGGGAATTGTACACGTAAGGAGATAATCGCGGCCATTGTTGCGGTATTGCAGGCAATTACGATAATGGGGCAGCGAGCTTCAAGTAAGGGTTGGATCGCTTTTGTTGTGAGCTCAATAATTTCGTTATCTTCGCGTGATCCGTAGGGCACGTGCTCGCGGTCATTCACCACTATAAATTCATGTTCAGGTAATAGCTTACGCAGACCCTCAGCAATAAATTCACCGCCGCGGCCAGAGTCAAATACCCCAATCTTCATATGCTCAGTGTACCACTAATGCTAGAGGTGATGATACAATAGAAGGAGATGCAACCACTGAAGAAACGGGCAAACGAGTTACTCGCCCATATCACTGCCGACCGCGACTCACTTCATATCGACGCAAAGTCTGAGGAATTAGAAGCCATCGATGCACAACTTGCTGACGCAAATGTTTGGGCTAATTTAGAGCGCGCACAGAATTTGTCGCGCCATTCGGCCGCATTGAAAGGGCAGGTGGAGCCATGGAATATTTTATACTCGCAGGCGAGTGATATCGTCGAGCTGATGGAGCTTGGGGATGATAGCATGGCAGCTGAATTTGGGAGTCAGCTTGATGTATTTGAGGCTGAATACGCAACGCGCCATAAGGAGCTGCTATTGAGCGGTGAATATGATTCGCATGCGGCAGTGTTGAAACTCAGTTCGGGTGCTGGTGGTACTGATGCTCAGGATTGGACGGAAATGCTCGAACGTATGTACTTGCGCTGGGCTGAAGCGAATGATATGCAGGTAGAGATGGTAGAGCGATCGACGGCCGATGAGGCCGGGATTAAGAATGCTACGTATATTGTGCGAGGCGCGTACGCATATGGCCGCCTGCGTAGCGAGCACGGCGTACACCGCTTGGTGCGCTTGAGTCCATTTAACGCGGATAATCTGCGCCAAACAAGCTTTGCACTCGTCGAGATTATGCCAGAGATTGATGCACCTGATGAAGTGAAGCTCGACGATAAAGACTTGAAGATTGATGTGTACCGTAGCGGCGGCCATGGTGGTCAGAGTGTGAATACTACTGATAGCGCAGTGCGTGTTACGCATATCCCGACAGGGATTGTGGTGGCAATCCAGAATGAGCGTAGCCAGATACAGAATAAAGAAACGGCTTTGAAGATTCTCCGCAGCAAATTAGCACAGATGCTTGCGGAGCAGCATGCTGATACGCTCGCTGATTTGCGCGCAGGGGAGTCTGCGAGCTGGGGCGCGCAAATCCGTAACTACGTGCTACACCCGTATACGCTTGTGAAAGATACCCGCACAAAGTATGAGAGCAAAGATGCGAAATCGGTGCTTGATGGCAACATTGACGGGTTTATCGATGCATATCTTACTGTCCAAGCAACTAAGTAATAAAGTACCTTACCTACGGTGGTTTAGCGCTTATTCTTATGCTATACTAGGCTAAGTAATGATTCTGCTAGATAGGGTAACCAAGTCGTACGGTAAGGATGGCAAACCGGCATTAAACCGGGTGTCTTTGCATGTTGAGCCGAACGAATTTGTGATTATTGTTGGTACGTCTGGAGCGGGCAAGAGCACGCTGCTGAAATTGTTGACGCGTGAAGAGAAGCCAACCAGTGGTAAGATTGTGGTTGGCGGCATTGATTACGATACATTGAAAGATAAGCACATTCCGCTACTGCGCCGTAAGATTGGCGTCGTGTTCCAGGATTTTAAGCTATTACCGCAGCGTACTGTATTTGAAAACGTGGCATTTGCGCTTGAGATTGCTGGCATGACTAACCGTGAGATTAAAAATACCGTTCCAAAGGTGATTGAACTCGTGGGTCTTGCTGGCAAAGAAAAACAGTTCCCGCACCAGTTATCCGGTGGTGAACGCCAGCGCGTCGCGATTGCTCGTGCAGTGGTTCGCCAACCAAAGATTTTGATTGCCGATGAGCCGACAGGGAACCTTGACCCAAAGCACAGTTGGGACATTGTGCGACTGCTTGAGAAGATTAATAAGTACGGTACTACTGTTCTTTTGACTACTCACAACGTTGAGATTGTTAACAAGCTGAAGCGCCGTGTGATTACGATTGAGCATGGTAAGATTACATCCGACCAAGCTCAGGGGAGTTACCGACAATGACCAAGGATAAGAATACTAAGGCTTTTGCGCAAGCTAAACATCATCGGCGTCAGTGGATTACGTTTCTTCGCATGTGCCGTTACGGTGTAAATAACTTTACCCGTAACACATGGCTTACTATTGCAGCGACTGCTGTAATGACCTTGACGCTTATTACTGTGCTTACCACTGTTGCTGCACAGAATATTCTTACTGATACGGCAACGCATATTGCGCGCAACATTGATCGCTCTATTTACCTTAAGACGGGTACAACTGAAAAGCAGGCTGGCCAGATTATTAACGATCTTAAGGGGCTTTCAAATGTTGAATCTGTCACTTTCATCAGTACCGATCAAGGGAAGGCCGACTTTGCCCAAAAGAATAAGAGTGATCTTAAGACGCTGAGTGCACTTACTGAGGCGACCGATAAGATTCCGGCAACTATTCGCATTAACCTTAAGAATGTGAATGATACGAGCCAACTTGTTGATTTTGTAAAAACGAATAAGCCACTCAAACAATATATTGATGAGTCAACTCCTCCAAGCTTCATGGGTGATCGCAAGTCGGCGACTGATACGATTGCAGCCTGGACGCACACCGCACAAGAGGTGGGTATTGGTGCGAGCGTTATCTTTACTGCGATGTCGATGCTTATCATCTTTAATACCATACGCATGGCTATCTTTAATCGACGTGATGAGATTGAGATGATGAAGTTGATTGGTGCCGACAAAGGCTTTATCCGTGGCCCATTTGTTGTTGAGGCGATGGTATATGGATTTATCGCAGCAGTGATTGCAACGGTACTGACATTTGCTATTATGATGAGTATTCACGATAAGGTTGCGGCGTGGGGTGTGTCTATTCAGCCTACGATGGAGCTTTATACTACATACATTGGTTTGGTATTGCTTGGCGCTATCTTTGTCGGTGCGCTTATTGGTACGATTTCGTCGCTGCTTGCAACACGACGCTATCTGAAGATTTAGGTGCTTACTCGCTTCTCTAGGAGGCGATAGGGCAAGGAGGTTTTATGACACACAGACGATTTGACATGCAGCTTATGCTTATGCTAAAATCTAAAGTAATGAAGCTACGGTCCACCACACCAGTTTTCACTTCATCCCGACGAGGGTTAGCTACGAAGTCAGTTATCGTAGCAGCTGCTGTAATAACAGCTGTAAGTTCTCCTTTTTCGATTATTTCTCAGGCACATGCTGATCAGTTTGACGATCAGATTTCTTCGTTACGCTCGCAGATGAGTCAGTACCAAGCTCAGGCGAATGTATTGGATGCTCAGGCAAAGACTTACCAGGCGGCACTCGATCAGATTACTGTACAAAAGAATGCTATCTTGGCACAAATTGATATTAGCCAGAAAGAGTACGATCAGCTACAGAAGCAGATTGATGATACGAAACAGAAGATTAGCGACAATAAAGATGCATTAGGGCAGATTATTGCTGACATGTATGTCGACGGTTCGGTTACGCCACTAGAAATGCTTGCGAGTAGTAAGAATATTGGCGACTACGCTGACCAACAGGCATACCAGTCTTCGATTCAAGATAACCTTAGCAAGACGATTGAGCAGATTAACCAACTGAAAGCTAAGCTAGAGAAAAGCCAGAAGGATGTTCAGGCTGTGCTTGATCAACAAAACGTACAAAAAGCGCAGCTTGCAGCTAAAGAGTCTGAGCAGCAAGATCTTGTAAATAAGACAAAGGGTGACGAGGCGGCATATCAGCAGCTTGCTGCCAGCGCACAGGCTCAGGCCGACAGCGCAGCAGCGCAACAGCGTGCATACTACGCCGCTTTGCAGTCGTCTGGCGCAAGCTTTGACTCTGGCACGGTTGGTAGTTTTGTATACACTAACTGGAGCGGCAACATGGGTTGTGGCACTGGCGGTTACCCGTACTGTGGTCCTCAG
>Ga0207679_10000189_pt1 | contig 49415 bp, 36 predicted proteins | sample KBSC73metaG_FD_184320 | JGI IMG/M metagenome (GOLD analysis project Ga0207679, IMG submission 184320) | Corn rhizosphere microbial communities from Kellogg Biological Station, Michigan, USA - KBS C7-3 metaG (SPAdes) (version 2) | ecosystem: Host-associated > Plants > Roots > Rhizosphere > Soil ... | reverse complement strand
CGGTCAGTGTCTCGATCCACCGCGCAACGGCATATCCGTGCGCGGGACCCCACGACAAGGTCTTGAGGATCAGGAGGTCGAGGGTTCCCTGGAGGAGATCAACGGTCCGCGGCATATACCCATCGGCGTTCGATGTATAAGCCACGATACTGCCTGCATACATCGAATGTCAATGGGTATGCCGCGGTGTATCGCGCTAGATGTAGCGAAGGATTCCACCCGGGCGCCGCGCTTTCAGGCTGGCGTACCAGCGGCACACGGGATAGAGCAGAGCGATCGCGATCGCGAATACCAGGTAGAGCAGCGCGAGGCTCCATCGCTGACCCTGGGGGAGCTGCACGTACGGCGCGGTCGCGAAGGCGCCGGCGTGCCAGGAGCCGTCGCGTAGTCGCCAGGTAATGAGCGACAGCGCGTGGATGAGCGGGATGTGCAGCAAGTAGTAGAACATCGGCACGCGCCCAAACGTTTCGAGGGCGCGAGCGATCCGGCCGCGCGCGTCGTCGGCGAAGGGCAACAGCGCGATCATCGGGCCGAGCGTCATCAACAGGAACAACTGCGAGTCCCGATACTTGTTCTGGTCGAGCAGCCGATAAACGAAAGCGCGGTTGTCGCCGCTGCGTAGTGCCGTGATCGTGCCGGCGATCAGAAGAAACGCAACCGTGGCGCCTAGTCCGATGCGGAGGCACAGCCGACGGCGTTCGTCAGGATCACGGAGCAGGATCAGGCCGAAGCCGTAACCCGCGGCCATGATGCCGATCCAGGGGACGATGTTGTAGAGAATCTCCAGACTTGGCCCGCCCTTCCCCAGCTCGATGCTGCCGCCCGTATAGAGAAAACTCCATAACGGCCCGAGCGACGGCAGAAAGTGGGCGGGAACGCGCATCAACGTCTGAACCGCCATGACGACGATGCCGAACACGCCGACACTCGCCGGCGAAAACCGCACGAGACCCGCCATCAGGATCATGCACCAGCCGAACATCCATATGACGCCGCCGAGCACGAAGCCCCAGTCGAGCGTGAAGGTCCAGCTGACATGGATGAGCGTGAGCTCCAGTACGATGAGCAGCAGTCCTCTCGTCGCGAGGTAGCGCGACAGCTTCTTCGGATCGCCGAGCCGATGGCCGTAGAGAAACGCGGCGGTGCCGGCGAAGAAGACGAACGTCGGCGCGCAGAAGTGCGTGACCCATCGCGTGAAGAACACGCCCGCGGTCGGGCCGCCGGCCGGCACACCGGAGTAGACGCGGACATGGTCGATCGCCATGAGCACCATGACGAGTCCGCGCAGCACATCGAGCCCCGCGATGCGCCCGACGCCGGCACTCGGCCGCGCCGGTGGCGTGTAAGTGGAGGCGGCGGCGAACGCGGTCGTAGCCATGGTCTCTCCCGGAGCGGACGCTCTAACCTTTCGCCCGCCGGTCGCGGGTGCAAGCCGCCGCATCAATAGAGGCCGGCTTCTTTCGCGGCAACCACTCTCGCCGTCCGGGCATCTAATACGTAACCTTTTATCCCGCCCCGCTGCCGGGTGCACACCTTTCTTCGACTCTCGACCGACCCCCACCCATGCGCTTCCGTCGCTTTGCGCCGGTTCTCACCGCACTGCTGCTCCCCACAATCGGGCGGGCCCAACTCGATTCCGTCACCCTCGCGGGGTTCCGCTGGCGGAACATCGGACCGGCAAATTTCGGAGGGCGCGTCGCGGACATCGCGGCCATCCCGAGTCCTTCGAAGACCTTTTATGTCGCGACCGCCGGCGGTGGGATCTGGAAGACCACCAACGCCGGGACGACGTTCCGACCGATCTTCGACAATCAACGCGTCGTCTCGATGGGGGCGCTCGCTATCGCGCCATCCGACACGACCCAGGTCTGGGCGGGCACCGGCGAGCAAAATTCTCGGAACACCATCGAACCCGGGATGGGGATCTATAAATCCACGGACGGCGGCAAGACGTGGAAGCTCATGGGGCTCGAGAAGACGCAGCACATCGGCCGCATCGTCGTCCATCCGACGAATCCCAACGTCGTTTATGTCGCCGCCCTCGGGGCCGCGTGGAAATCAAACCCCGAGCGTGGGCTCTACAAGACTGAAGATGGTGGCGCTACGTGGAAGTTGATCAAGTTCGTCGATGACAGTACGGGGTTCATCGACGTCGCGATGGATCCGTCGAACCCGCAAGTGCTGTTCGCGTCGGCGTACCAGCGGCTCCGCGGTCCGTACTTCCTCAATTCGGGCGGTAAAGGGTCCGGTCTGTGGAAGACGTCGGACGGCGGCGCGACGTGGACCGAGATCAAAGGCGGCGGATTCCCTGAGACGAAGAAGGGCCGCATCGGGCTCGCGATCGCGCGCTCCAATCCACAGATCGTCTACACCCTCGTCGAAGCGGACACGAACCCGAATCCGAAGCCGGCCCCCGGCTCGAAGGCACAGACCAAGAGCGGACTCTATCGCTCCGATGACGGCGGCCAGACTTGGAAATTCCAGAACGACCAGGACACGCGGCCTTTCTATTACTCTCAGGTCCGCGTAGATCCAAAGAATCCAGAGCGGGTGTATTGGTCGTCGACGCCCGTGCTCTTCTCCGACGACGGCGGCAAGACCGCGCGCTCGGCATCGCAGACCACTCATGTCGATCACCACGCGATGTGGATCGACCCGAATGACCCCGAGCACATCATCGTCGGTAACGACGGGGGCGTGGCGCAGACCTGGGATCGCGGCGGCAACTACGTGTCGAGCACCGCGCTGCCGATCGGGCAGTTCTATGGCGTGAGCTTCGATTTCGCCGTGCCGTACAACGTGTGCGCCGGCGCGCAGGACAACGGCTCGTGGTGCGGCCCGAGCCGCCACCGGCAGGGCAGCGTCGGCTCGGCGTTCTGGTTCGGCTATTCCGGCGGCGACGGATTCTGGACCGCGCAGGATCCAACGGATCCGAAAATCATTTACGGCGAGTCGCAGAACGCGGGCATCACGCGTTGGAATCTCGCCACCGGGCAGACGAACTTCGTGGGCGCCGGCGGGTCTTCGTTCATCCGCTATCGCCAGTACGAGGATTCCGTCATCCTCGTGCGCGGGGACACGACGCAGACCGAGACGCGTGACGTCCGCAATCACATCGCCGACCTGCGCGCGCGCCAAAAGCAGGATTCTCTCAATTCGATAACCCGGTTCAATTGGGAAACGCCGTTCTTCCTGTCACCACACAACAAGGACGTGGTGTACGTGGGCGGCAACCATGTCTTCAAGTCCACCCAGCGCGGCGACAACATGTTCTCCGTCTCGCCCGATCTGTCCAAGCAGGACATGAAGAAGATCGAGGTGAGCACGAAGACGACCGGCGGCATCACCGTCGACGCGACGGGCGCCGAGACGTACGGGACCGTCGTCGCGCTCGCCGAGTCGTACGTGAAGCCGGGTCTGCTCTACGCGGGCACCGACGACGGCAACGTGTGGGTGACGCCGAACGACGGCGCGACGTGGACGCAGATCGACTGGAAGAAGTTCCCCGGGCTTCCGAGCAACGAGGTGTACGTCAGCCGCATCGAGCCGTCACACTTCGACACGCTCACCTGGTACATCTCGTTCGATAATCATCGCAACAACGACTTCACACCGTACCTCTACACGACCACGGACGGCGGGAAGAACTTCACCTCCATCGCCGCGACGCTGCCGACCGGCGGACCGGATCACGTGCACGTCGTGCGTGAGGATCCGTTCAACAAGGATCTTCTGTTCGTCGGTACGTCGGTCGGGGCGTATGTGTCGACCGATCACGGCGCCAACTGGCGCAAGTTCATGAGCGGCCTGCCGACGGTCCCGGTGTTCGATCTCAAGATTCACCCGCGCGATCGCGAGCTCATCGCGGCGACGCACGGGCGCGGGATCTTCATCGTGGACGTCGCGCCGCTCGAGCAGATGGCGGGCAAGACGCTCGCCGATGTCATGCTCTTCGAGCCGAAGCGTGCATACCAGTATAGTGATCCGCCGCGCATGGGTCAGACGAACGACCAACAGGTGTACGGAGCGGCGAGCCCGCAGTACGGCGCCGAGATCGTCTATCGGATCGCACCCAGCGCACAGCCGCCGGCAACCACGGTGGCCGGCGCTCCGGGAACGCAGCCACCTCCAGCAACCGTGGCCGCCGCGCCCGCGACGACCGCGACGTCAGCAGCGCCTGCGACCGAAACGCGCGCCGTCGTCATGGCCGGCGGGGCCGGACCGACGCGCGGCGCGCCGGCGAATCAGGTGAAGGTCGTCATTCAGGATGCGAGTGGAGACACGATCTTCACGACGAACGGGCCGGGCAACCCCGGACTCCAGCGCGTGGTGTGGCCGTATCGTGGGACGCGCAAGCTCGCGACCATTCCGGCGCTCAGCCCGTCCGCGCTGCGCGATAGCATCGTGCGTGTGCGAAAGACGACGTTGGTGTTCGATTCCGTCGCGAAGGCGGGTGGGGACACGGCATTCATGCGCCACGCACGCGAGCTGCTTTTGCCGGCCGGCGCGGCGCCACAGACGAACATCAACTGCGGTGGCGGTGGCGGCCCCGGGACCAATCCCGATCGTCCGGGCGAAGGCGCCGTCGTGCGCGGCGGCGGCGGCTTCTCCGGCTGCACGATGACCGTGAACGGCGCGAACATCGACATGGACAAGTACCAGCAGCTGCAAACGGCGATCAACCGCGCGATCAACCCGAATGCGAACCCGAATGTGTTCTTCTTCGGTACGCCGGGAAATCGCGGCACAGTCGGATTCGAGGCGTCGACCGGGGATTACCTGGTGACGATCAACGTCGCAGGGAAGGTTTATAAGCAGGTGCTGCACGTCGATCGCGTACCGCTCGGTGAGGTGAGATTGCCGTAATGATGAGGCGTTCCTGGATCCCCTGCGTAATGGTGATGATCTCAACGATGACCGCGTGTTCCGAGCCGATTACGGGAACGCGGCTCGTTGAGACGCCTGACGGCCGGATCCTGCCGCAGGAAGATGTCGATCCGCTCTTTCGGACGGATTCGTCATCGTACGTGCTGCGGGCAACGGACATCGGCTGGCAGGTGCGAATCGGCGCGACATTTACAAATCGAACTAACGGCACGGCATTCATCGTCAACTGTCAGGGCGGAACGAACGTTCAGCTCGAGAAGTTGGTCAGCAATGGATGGGTCTCGGTCTGGTCACCGTTTCTGCTCGCGTGTCTGAGTGCGCCGATCAGGATCCCGGTTGGCGGGGCATACCAGAGCTCCGTGTTCGTTTTTGGAGGATATCCGGACAACAACTACGCGCCGAAGTTTCCGATCACCGATCTCGACGGCGTGTACCGACTGAAATGGACCCAGATCCTGTCGTCCTATGACTCCGAGGCTCTGAAGTTCGGCAACCCGCTGCCGGACGAATGGAGGGTTTCAAACCGGTTCCGGCTAGTGGCGGAGCGACGGCCTTAGCACTCATACTGAAGGGGAGTAACGGCGAGGCGACGGTGCAGGACCTGATTCGACGCGACGACGATTCCCTGTTCGTGATCCTCGCGCGCCACGCGCGCGAGCGATCGCCGATGGAGCTGTGGACGACCGCCGTCGGCGGAGTCGTCAACACCGCGTTCATCTGGTGGCGATTCCCCGCCCTGCACTGGCTCGCCGCGGGATTCGGCGCTGTCGCCGCCTATGGGATTGGCGGACTGTGTGAGCGCCTGCTCGCGGCGCAACAGTCAGGCGAAACGCCGTCGCGCTGGCGTAGCCCACTCCTCATCACCGTTCGCTCCATCGCTCTCGTCGGCGGACTCGGCGCCGCGGCGCTCGCAGTCCTCGCGTTCATGGGCGCTGCACTGGGCGGCTGGCAGCATTGACCGGCGATGGGCGATCCAGAAAAAAACAGAGCGCGTGATGCCTGACGTGAGTATCGCTATCCTCTCACGACTCGCTGCTCGTTCCTGACATCTCGATGCTGGACTCGCTGTCAGACTCGAGATATCAGATCGACTGCGAAAGCCTGTCGTGCCCAAGCCGACATCTCAGGGCTCACCGCGAGTCCAGCATCGAGATGTCAGCTTTCGAGTTTGCGAGACGTGAGAGGAAATGTTGTCCCGCCATCGTATTCTATGGCGCCGGCGGCCGTTAGACCCTCACCAGATGCCGGCGTTCTGCCAGCTCGGCGATCGCGTTCTCGGTCACATGCAGGCAGCGTCGCAGTCCCTCGAGCGTGTGATCGCCCATGTGACCGATGCGGAACGTCGTCTCTTTGAGGTCGCCGTAGCCGCCACCGATCGTGAAGCCGCGCGCCTTCACCGCTTCGCAGACGTCGGGACCGCGCATGCCGTTCGGAACGACGACGACCGTCACCGTCGGAGAGCGTGCGCCCTCGGGCGCCATGATCTGTAGGTCCACACCGCGACGCATCGACACACCCTGGACCCACTCGATCGTCGCGTCTCGCATTTGCAGGTGACGGTCCCAGCGGCGCTCGATCCCCTCGCGCCCGATGTCCTCCATCTGCGCCTCGAGCGCGTACATCAACGTCGTCGCCGATGTGCTCGGAGTCTGGTTCTTCTCGGCGTACTTGTCGTACTGGAAAATGTCGAAGTAGTAGCCGCGGTTCGTCGCTCGCTTGGCTTGTTCCATGTAGTCGGGCGACGCGACGGCGAAGGCGAGGCCCGCGGGCAGCGCGAGGGCTTTCTGCGATCCCGTGAACACGAAGTCGAGCGCCCAGGCGTCGACCATGAGCTCAGCGCCGCCTGCGCCGGAGACGCTGTCGACGAGCAAGAGCGCCCCATGCCGATGCGCCAGCTCGGCGACCGCGCGCACGTCGGTGATGACACCCGTCGACGTCTCCGAGTGCGCCACCGTGACCGCGGCGAATCGCTTCCGCGACAGCGCCTTCTCGATCACGTTCAAATCGAATGTGCTGCCCCAGGGAACGACGACGCGCTCCACGGTTCGCGCACACGTCTCGGCGACCACCGCGAATCGCTCGGAGAATCCGCCGTTGACCAGCGAGAGGATCGGGCCGGCCGCGAGGTTGCGGATCGCCATCTCCATGAAGCCGGTCGACGACGTCGCGCCGATGTACACGGGGCGCGCGGTGAGCAACACGTCGCGCAGGCCGGCTTCGATCCGCGCGAACATCGCCTCGAACGCGCGGTTCCGATGGCCCATGATCGGGCGGGTCAATCGTTCCAGGATCTCGGGTCTGATCTCGGTCGGACCCGGCACGAAGAAGGTGCCGAACTGTGGCGGGGGAGTATCGATCATGCGCCTAATCTAGGCGCCGGGCGCGTTCGCGCGGCGGAGAGCTTTGCCGGCCGTCGCGCCGGTGTATGTCCCGCCGTCGATCGTGAGAACGCCGTTGACGAGGACGAACCGCATGCCCGTCGCGCTGAGCGTCGGCTGTTCGTACGTGGAGCGGTCGGCGAAAGTGTTGTTGTCGAACACGATGATGTCGGCGAAAGCGCCCTGTTTGATCACACCGCGGTCGTTCAGTCCCAGGATCTTGGCGGGTTGCGCGCTGCTGCGTTGTACGGCGCGCTCGAGCGTGAGGACGTGTTTCTGGTTGACGTACTCGTGGAACAACTTGGGATACGTGCCGTACTTGCGCGGGTGTCCGTCGCTGCCGTCGGAGTCGGTGACGATGAAGTCCGCCTTCATGAACTTCTCGATGTCCTTCTCGTTCATGTTGAACGACGCCACGCCTGGATCCTGTCCGGCCACGACGATCTCGAGCGCCGCTTCGACGGGAGATTTCTTGCGCGCCGCGGCGATCGCGTCGAGACGCTTGCCGAGGATCGACGTGTCGCGCGTCGAGGAGATGAGCAACGAGTGCGCCCCATTCCGACGACGGAGATTGTCTTCCATGTCCTTGATCAGCCGCGCGCGCGTGGCGGGATCGTTGACTCGGGCGCGCAGCGAATCCCGGCCGCCGGCTTCCGCCCAGCGCGGCAGCAGCGATGCGCCGAGGCTCGTGCCGGAGGCCGTGTACGGGTATTGGCCCGCGGTGATGTCGATGCCCGCGGCACGCGCGTGCTTCATGAGCGCGATTACAGTGTCGCTCTGACCCCAGACGTCGGTGCCCAGCGCCTTGATGTGTGAGATGTGAATCGGCAGACGCGCTTCGCGGCCGATGCGTATCGCTTCGTTCACCGCGCCGATCAGTCCGATGGTGTACGAGCTCTCGTCGCGAATGTGCGAGTCGTACAATCCACCTTTCGCCGCCGCGACTTTCGCCAGCTCGATCACTTCCTCGGTCGTCGAGTAGCTGCCGGGCGCGTAATACAGTCCTGTGGACATGCCGATCGCGCCCTGATCCATCGCGCGGCTCACGATCGCCTTCATTGAATCCAGCTGCGATGCGGTCGGCGCCGCCGCCGACATGCCGAGAACCATACCCCGCACGGAACCTTGGCCGATATAAACCGCCGCGTTGGTGCCGATGCCTTGCTTCGACCAATTGTCGAGCAACTTGCCGATCTCGGTGCCGCCGCCGCCGTCGTTGTTCGTGATGACGGTGGTCACGCCCTGCATCAGATACGGAAGATTCGCCTTGCGCTGCGGCGACGTGAGGTCGCCCTGCGTGTGCGTATGCGGATCGATGAAACCGGGCGCGACGACGAGGTTCGTGGCGTCGATCGTCTTCGCGGCGGTTACGTGCGACGCCGCGGCATCACCGACGAACGCGATGCGGTCGCCTTTGACGCCGACGTCCGCCCTGCGGCGCGCGGCGCCCGTCCCGTCGACGAGCGTGCCACCACGAATGAGAACGTCGACCTGCTGCTGGGCGCCGAGGTGAGCCGCGGAGGTGCCGAGTAGAGCGAGCACGACGGCGGCACGAATCGTCATCGAGGAGGATTGAGAAAGCATCCCCAAGAATGGCCTCTCACACCGGTTCGCGCGAGCCCGAGAACGGTGGTTCAGCCCGGCGCAGAGTCGACGATCACCCGCCACTCGTCAGCTGCAACACGCGATCGAGCACGGCGTCGCGCTTCCCCACCCCGGCGTTGCCGCTTCGCGGAACTACGACGTTCGGCGCGATGCCGGCGTCTTCGACGACCTTGTGATCGATCGTGTATTCGATCCACGTCGACAGCTCGTACGTCCATCCGTTCGCCAGCTCGCGCGTGACGGGCCGGCCCGAAGCTCCGCCCGTCGTATCGCCGACAGCGATGACGTTCGGCAACTGCCGCAGCGCGAGCGCGACGTTCTCCGCCGAGCTGAAGACGCGACGATTGGTGAGCAGATACACGGTTCCCGTGAACTTGCGCCTGCCGGTCGGACGAAGCGTCTCGGTGATCGGGTCGGTGAAATCGTCATGCTTCGGGCCGTTGCGAATGCGCACGGAGCCGAAGTCGCGTGATTGTTCCGTGAATCGTCCGGCGACATCGAGAGCAAGCTCGTAGTTACCGCCCGGATTGCACCGCAGGTCGAGGACGAGTTGGCTCGCGCTCTGAAGCGAGTCGAGCGCGGCATCCATCTCACCGTCCCACCCGCCGCCGACGAAGTTCGGAATGCGAATATAGCCGACGGAGGGAGAAAGCCAGCCGACGTCGAGGTGCGGCGTGACGGCGGCGCTCAGCCGACGTGTGAGGTACGTGCGCTCGACGAGCGTCGAGTCGAAGTCGAGCGGCTGCAAATCGGACGCCGCCGAATACGTCGTCATAGGCATCGCGCCGTGGCCCGGCGTGAGCGTGACGTGCCGATCGTGGAGCGTGGACAGCATGTCGGACAGCACGCGCGCGAAGGCGAAATCGGATTGCGCCGCGACGGCACGCGGCCGAAAGACCGCGCCGACGGAATCCCAGTTCACGTGCTTGACCGCGAACATCGAATAGGTGAGATCCGTCTCGTGCCACAGCTGGTCGAACATCGCCGCGTAGCTTCGATCGGCCGGCGCCACGAGGGTCGGATCGGCGCACGCCGTTGCGAGGAGCGCGGCGGCGCCGAGGAGAAATCGGCGGCGCATCATCGGTGCTCCGTGGGACGCGTGAGTCGGAACCCGAAGGTCAGCATCTGCGATAGCACGCGGGCGGGGCGCGCGTCGTCGTAGCGCAGGCCGCTCGCCTGATACGCGAGCGTTCCAGTGAGATAGCGCGAGAGCGCGCGCTCGTAGCCGACTTGTCCACTGCCACCGCGCAGCGATGACCACGTTGCGACGCGGAGGCCGGGCATTGGGTCGAGCGACGATGCGGCGACGTACGGGTGATCGACGACGGAGACCATCGGCACCGTCGCGACGGCGAAGACGCGCCCTCCCAGCATGCGATACGAGGCGTCGAACGCGGGGCCGATCGAGCCGACGTTGAATCGGTATCTCGATGTTGAGCTGAGTCCGTCGGCGAACGAATGCGTCGTCCCCGCGAGATTCGCCTGCGCGGCGAGACCAACGGCGAACGTCGCGCGGTTGTCAGCCGACGACGCGACGGGTTTCAGCAGATAGAGATCGGCGCGACCGTCGAGCACACGCTCACTGCCGAAGCCACCGCCGAGCGGGCGCAAATAGTGCGCGCCGCCGGTGGCGAACGCTTCGAGGCAGAGGCCGCGCACGTTTGCGGAGGCGCCAAGGCTGAGCTGTGGACCTCGTCCTTGATATTGGGTGTTATTGATCGCGGCATCGGCTCGGTCGTTCTGGCTGATTCCCAGCGACGCTTGAACGGACGTGGGCCGAGCGCAGGGCTCGCTTTGGGCGAGCGCGGCTGCTGGAACGGCGGCGAGAACCACGAGCGCGAGCCGTACAGCGTACGTCACAAACATCCTACTGCTACCTGAAAAAAAGGGTGACGCGGAGGGAACTACGAAGCGGGCCGAGCGTAGAGGCAGGGTACTGATCAGCGGCGGGCACGGCCCGTCGGAAAAACGCTCGATATCAAACGCCGATCACGACTTTAAATATAGACTCGATACGCCCTTCGTACAATTGAATCGCGCTATCGTCGAGCAATAGACACAGGCGTCGTCGCGATCTTCAGATCGACGCCGGCCTGCCGAAGCAGTGCCGCGAAGCGAGGGCTGCGACGCACGAGATCATACGCGGGATCGCGCAACGGTAAGAAGAACACCCATATCGCGCCGCTCGTGCTCGCCGAGCGTTCCAACGCGTTCAGAGCTGCCGCCGAATCCCCTCTCGCCAAGGAAACACTCGCCGATGTCACGTCGACGAACCACGGTCGCGGCGTTCTCGCGTCCATCTGGCGAAGGAGACGATTCGCCGTCGCGGTGTCGCCGGCCTTCGCGTAGACGAACGGCCCATACGTCATCTCCGCGGGGGACTGCCCGGCGACGAGACGGAGGGCCGCGTCATTTTTGCCGATGTCCACGTTGAGCAATGAGCCGATGTTGGTAACAGGCAGCGGTGTGGAATCGAGCTGCACGGCCCGCGCAATCTCGGCGAGTGCCGAGTCTGTGCTGCCTTTGAGAAACAAAGCGTAGGAAAGCCAAGCCGAGACGAGGGGAGACGTCGGTTCCAGCTTGCGAGCCCGCGCGAGCTGATCGAGGGCTTCATCGGCGTAGCCGCGCACGATCAGATGCCGGGCGAAGGCCTGTCGTATCAGCGCGTTGTCGGGCTCGAGCTCGATCGCGCGGCGCATTTCCGCGTCGGACCTCTCCCATTCTCCGCTGAAGCTGTGGGTCACGCCGAGCGCGGCGTATCCGTCAGCCAAGGCGCTGTCGAGGGAAAGCGCGCGGCCCGCCTCGGAGACGGTCAGCTGCCTCACCGCGGTTGGCGGCGTACCCATGAAGAACGGCTCGAGCGCCAGCGCATTGGCCAACGCGGCGTGGGCGCGCGCAAAATTCGGATCGAGATCGATCGCCCGCTGAAAACTCTGAATGCTCTGAGCCACGCCGGAGCCGCGACGGCGGAGCTGCGCTTGCCCGACCAGGTAGTGGTCGAGTGCTGCCGGGTTGGTTGTTCCAGCGGACGACGCGTGACGCAGGACGCCGACACGCGTGCCGAACTTGGCGCGTAACGCGTCCGCGACGCGGCGCACGACGTCGTCGGTGATCGATGCGAGATCACTCGACGCGCGCGTGAACGATTCCGACCAGATCTCGCCGCGCGAGCTCGAGTCATTGAGCTGCGCCGAGATGGTGACCCGCCCTTCGGTCTCGCGAAGCGTTCCGGTGAGCAGCAGTCGAGCGCCAAGCGCGCGCTCGATCGCGGGAACGTCGGGCGCATTTGCCCCGGTTTGATCCTTATAGCGAAATGCCGCGCTGCGTCCGACGATCTGAACGCCTCTGACCTTGGCGATTCCGTTCAGGATCTCATCGCCGATGCCGTCGCTGCGATAGTCGAGCGCGGTGTCGCGCGCCAAGTTCCTGAACGGCACGACCGCGAAGGTGAGCGGCTCATCGACCCGCGTGCCGTAGTACGCCCACGCGGCGAGCGCGGCGACTACCACTATCGCAGCGGCCGAAAGCATGACGGTCATGCGGCGTGATCGGGTGACCGGTGTGTGCTGTACTGGTTGGCTCGTCGCGGCGTCGAGCGCGAGCAGCACGTCGTCGGCGCCTTGCGGGCGACGAGACGGATCTTTCTCCAGACATGACGCGACGAGGCGCGCCACGGCTTGCGGCGCGTCGGGCCGAAGCTCCGTCACTGGCCGCGGCGTTTCCTGGAAATGCGCGGCAATGACGTGATGCGGAGCGTCGCGGACAAAAGGCGGCTGGCCGGTCAACAGCTCGTAGGCGACGCAACCGAACGCGTAGATGTCGGCTCGGTGATCGACGTTGGGATCTCCCGCGGCCTGTTCGGGCGCCATGTACGCCGGCGTTCCGATGCTCGTTCCCGTTCGCGACACCATGTGGCTGGTGTCGCCTGCTCCGATCAGACCGCGCGCCGCGCCGAGCGCTTTGGCGATGCCGAAGTCGATGACGACCGCCGTGCGGTCCGAAAGGAGAATGTTGCCTGGCTTGATGTCGCGATGGACGACGCCGCGGCTGTGCGCGAATGCGAGCGCGCGCGCGACGTCTCGCAGAATGCTGATCGCGTCGCTCACCGGCAGCGGGCCGTCGCGCAGCAGGCGGTCGCGCAACGAACGCCCCTCGACGAACGGCATCGTGTAGTAGGGAAATCCGGCAGCGGTGCCGGCGGCGAGCACGGGAACGATGTTCGCCTGTTGCAGCGAGGCCGCGAGCTTGATCTCGCGCGCGAATCGTTCGGCGCTGATCCCTTCCGTCATTTCGGGCGGCAGCACCTTGATCACGACTTTCCGTCCGAGCCCGCGCTCCTCGGCCACGAACACCCGCGACATCCCACCGCCGCCGATCTCACGCTCGAAGACGTAGGTCGCGGCGAGCGACGCTTGCAGCGTCGTGTCCATGTCGCTCGACCGCCGGGCGTCGTTGGATAGCAACTCCGCGCGTTCTTTTCCCGCCAGCTCGAAGATCGAACCGTCGCGACGTTGCGATTTCGTGTCGTCGCCATATGCCGCGACGAAACGACCCAGCTCGGCGGCGAGGGTCGCGTCGCCGCCGGAGATCTCGCTGATGTACGCTTGCCGCCGCTCGACCGGCTGGTCGAGCACGGCATCGACGAGCGGCGCGAGGCGCTCCCAGCGCTCGCGCGTCATCGGTCGCGGCGGAGTGTCCGGCGTATCGCTCACGCGGCGAGCAAGTCTCGAAGCAGGACGCGCGCTTTCGCCCAGTCGCGCTCCACGGTGCGGACGGTGACGCCGAGCGCGGCGGCGATCTCGTCGTGCGTGAGCCCGCCGAAGAATCGGTATTCGACGATGGATGCCAACCGCGCGTCAACGCCCGCCAGGCGATCGAGTGCTTCGTGGATCTGGAGCAGCGCGCCGGGACGCTCCTCCGACGCAACGACCGTGTCGTCGTCGAACGTTACGACGTCGTGCGCGCCACCGCGCTTCGCCGCGAGGCGCGCGCGCGCGCGGTCGGTCAGAATGTGCCGCATTGCCACGGCGGCGAGGGCGAGAAAATGCGCGCGGTCGGTCCATTGCGCCCGCGACTGGTCGACGAGCTTGAGGTACGCCTCGTGGACCAGTGCCGTCGTAGCCAGCGTGGCCTCGTGCGACTCGCGCGCGCGATGCCGGTGGGCGATCTCGCGGAGCTCTGCATAGAGAACCGTCGTAAGTCCGTCGAGGGCTTCGCGGCGTCCGCTTCGAAGCGCGTCGAGCACATCCAAATCGGGCATGTCGGGTTTGCAGCGCGTTTCCCGCTCACTCTGACAGGGGGCACTCCCCGTCGCCCCAACAATGCCGTCCACCGGAGGGGATGGCAACTCGCGCTATCCCCCCACTCCATGTCCCGAGGAGGTAAACTCGCATGCGCACGCTGTTCAGGACTCTGCCCGTCTTCGGCCTGATGGCCCTCTTTGTCGGGTGCGAGCGGCCAGGCCCAGTCGACGTCCCCCTCCCAGCCACGGCCGCCGGGTCGCACGCCAACGCCGACTCACACGGCGGCGGCAAGCCGGAGCTCGATCCGACATACGTGGACGGCAAAGTCGTCTACATGGTCGGCCCGCATCTCATCGTCAACGCGCGCGAGACGCAGCCGAACCTGTACGCGCACGCGCCGGAACTGTACCTGCTCGTCTACCCACAGCAGGACGTGCCAACAATCGATTCTCCGCCGATCACGTTGCCGTCCGGATACGAGCCCCAGTGCGACCCCTGCTTCCACCCCGGACTCCCGGCACCGTTCGTGTTTCACGACCACGTGATCACCGGCGCGCCGGGCATGGGAAACGATGGAACGGCCGGCGAAATGAAGGCACCGTGGAAACTCATTCTTCTCGTCTACAATCCCGCGTACGTGTCGTCGCCCCACTTCACGCCGATCAAGAGCGAGGATGACATCGACGCGGCAGAAGCCGCGGGAAACGTTTTCCTGCCGATCAACCCGGGCGGTGAGAATCCGTATGAGATCGATACGGGGAACGTGTTGATCTGTCCGATCGTCGGGAAGAAACCGTAGAATCGGCAAGGCTTCTCTGAAACGTGGTCAGGCTAGCGGCCCACCGAAGCCGGTGGGAGATTCGTTGCCTGGCCACGCATGTCTTCCGACGACAGGACCGTAACGCATTCCGAACCGACGCCGCTCGATCGTCGGGCTTCGACGGCGCTCGCCGAGCGCTATCGCGTCGATCGCGTGCTCGGCCGTGGCGGGATGGCGACCGTGTACGCCGCGGACGATCTCAAGCACGGCCGGCGCGTGGCGATCAAGATTGTCGATCCCGCGGTAAGCGTCGCTCTCGGACCCGAGCGGTTCCTGCGCGAGATCCGCGTCTCGGCGTCTCTCCAGCATCCGAATATCCTGCCGCTGTTCGACTCGGGCGAGGCGGGCGATTTGCTCTACTACGTCATGCCGCTCGTCGAGGGCGCGTCGCTACGAGAGCAACTCAAACAGCAAGGCCAACTCCGGCTCGACGAGGCCATTCGCACGACCGAGCAAGTTGCGGCGGCTCTCGACCATGCGCACTCACACGGCGTGGTGCACCGCGACATCAAGCCGGAGAATATCCTGCTCGACGGCGATCGCGCCGTCGTCGCCGATTTCGGAATCGCGAAGTCGCTCGACGCCGCAAGCGAGTCGTTAACGGCTACCGGTGTTGCCGTCGGAACACCGACGTACATGAGTCCGGAGCAGAGTACAGGCGAGCGGATCATCGACGGGCGAAGCGACGTGTACTCGCTGGCCTGCGTGCTGTTCGAGCTCCTGGCCGGCGAACCACCGTTCACGGGAGCGTCCGCGGCGGCGGTGATCGCCAAGCGCTTTGCGGGCCCGCCGCCATCCGTTCGCGTCGTGCGCGACGGAGTGCCGCTCGCGGTGGATCGTGCAATCTCGCGCGCGCTGGCTCGAGCGCCCGCCGACCGGTTTGTCACCGCCGGTGAGTTCGCGCGCGCACTCCGATCCGACGGCACGCGTCGCTTCGCGCGGCCGAAGCTATTTCGTGGCGCCGTGATCTTCGGAGTGCTCGCCGCCGCAGGCGTCGGCGCCGGAATCTGGATGAGCAGCCGTCCCGGCAAAACCGCAACTCGCGACAGCGTTGCTGTGTCGCTCGTGGCCCGCGGAAACGCCCAAGTCGATCGACGGAACTCCGAAGGCGTGCAGCGCGCGGTTCAACTCTACCAGCAGGCGATCGCGCGTGACTCGGACTACGCGGACAGTTGGGCTGGACTTGCTCGTGCGCTGTGGATGGCGAACAACTGGCGATTTCCCATTCCAGGGCTTGCCCCCGACTCTATCGTTCCACTGATGTTGCGTGCGGGTAACCGCGCCGTGGACCTGGACAGCAACAACGTTCAGGGACTCTTGGCAAAGAGCCAGGTTCTTCGTGCCGTCGATCCGACAAATCTGGTTCCGCGGTTTGCAATCGTCGAACGCGCGCTCAAGCTCGACTCGACTTCGGTCGATGCATGGTTCCAGCTTGGGAGCTTGTGGCAGGACAGTCTGGAGCTCCGCCGTGCCATCGATGCCTACCGCCGTGGCACGAGAGTCCGGCCCACGCACGCCAATTCGGTCGCGTTCATGGGCTTCGTGTACTGTTGGCTGCGACAACCTGATTCGGCGCTCGTCTGGGCTGACAGCGCCGCAAAGATCGATCCGGCAAACGTGCTTGCGCGGCAAGCCGTCGCCTTTGCGCATCGTGGGCGCGGAGAGTGGGAGGCGACCCGGCTTGCCTACGACGCCGTCGTCCGACTTGGCAACGGACCGGAACAGGTCTTTGGCTTCGCCGGCCTCGCCGAGCTCGCGTGGCGTCGCCACGATCGGAGCGCGGCGGAGAATATCATGAGGCAAGCCACGGCGCACGCCGACACGCTGAACCCGACGATTCACGACGCGGCGTACCTCGCCTGGGGCTACGCGCAGACGGGACAGCCGGAGCGAGCGCTCCGTCTACTCGAGCGCTACGAGCCGCGCTCGGATAAGCATTTCCAGCTGCATCTGAAGCGCGAGCCGATGCTCGATGCGCTTCGGGCGCTTCCGCGGTTCCAGGCCTTGTTGCTGGGTCCACGTCAGTAAACGCGATGCTCGGCGAATACCGGTCAGTCCGGGCGTCGCGTCCTGACGAGAATCACGCCGTTGCGGCACCGGCAGTTCAGACCGTAGCGCATCTGTCCGTCGTTCGGCTGAAGAAACGCGATCTCGAGGATCGCTTCGAGCGGAATGCTGTCGATCAGCGACGGCTCGCCGTTGTAAATATCGTCGACGTAGAGCGCGATCTCCGGCTTTCCAATTGTCGCTCGCCGTCCGGAGCCGATGAGAAACTCCGGTCGCAACCGCCGAATCACGCTGAGCGTCGACATCGTGTTCGGTATCGCCAGATCGCTCGACGTCAGCGTCGCGGAGCTCGCGCGCTTCATTGGTGTCACGTCGGCCGCGGCGTCGAAACCGAGCACGCCTTGCTGCGCGATCCCCGTCGCACACGCGCTTGCCAGCACGACGAGCAAAGGAATCGAGAGCGCGGCTTCGCGCGAACGTGCGTACATCGTCATACCCACCTCCCCTCTCACTCGATCACTGTGGGCAACGGTTACGTGCGCTCGAGAGTGATGAGCAAGGGAAACGACTCCGGGTGTCCAGCCCGCGGTGCGAGCGGGCTGCGTCGGCGTTCGGCCTTTTTGATCAGGACGTTGGCGCCCGTGGCGCACCGCATTGGACATGGTCGACGTCAACGCGCAGTGGCCGAAGGTCGCATAGCGCCAGTGAGTTGCGCACGGGATTTCAAGACGTTGCGGTCGTAGCGCTAGCGATTGGGGTCGTTACCAACCTCCGAGCCAGCGAGCGCGCCGTGACCGTTGCTCCGGTGTGACGTTCGCCACGTCGACGAGCCTCACGCGCGGCCGATCGTAACCCCGAAGAATCATGTCGACGTGAACGGGCTTGCCGTTGCGTCGCAGGTCGAGTGAAACGGTGTCGCCGGCGTGCAGTGGGCGAAGCGTCGCGAGCAGTTGGCCGACAGTCGACGGGCGCGCGCGGTTGACCGATTCCACGACATCTCGCGTGCGAACACCCGCGCGAGCCCACGCTCCGCGGGGATACGTGATCGCCAGCGCGACAGCCGAGTCGCCGACCGATCCAATGTTGAACCGAAGGTCGGGCACCGGCTTGCCGGCGGCGTCCATCGCGGGCACCGTGTCCACGACGATGCGCCAACCGAGGCGCGCGGCGGCCGGCGCGAGATCGATCAGACCCGCCGCACGGATCTGACGGTCGAAGAACGCGGCGAGCCGGCAGCCGCACACCGCACCGGCGACGTGCTCGACGTCCTGGCTCGAAAAGCCTTTGCCGCTTCTGCTCCGGTCGTAGAGCGCTCGCATGACATCATCCAACGACCTCTGATCGTGTGTCGAATCGCGAATCGCCGCGTCGAGTGCCTCACCGAGCAGCTCGCCCTGCAGGTAGTAGCCGCTCGTCGCGTTCGGATTCTCGACGATCGTCTGACCGAACGCCAACGAAGCGGCCTCCGGCGACACGGTCGTCGCCCACGGCACGCCGTAGTAACGCGACAGTAGCCCTTCGAGGTGGCCGGCACGCGTATCGGCGCTGTCCGTGAGCTTCGCGCGACGAACCAACACGTCGGCATAGTGAAGCGTCACGCCCTCGCCGAGCCACAGACCGCCGTTCGCGGGCGAGCGACGGAAGGTCAGCTCACCGTAACTGTCAGGATGGATCGCCACGAGGTTCCATGTATGAAAGAACTCATGGGCAATCTGTACGGCGTGGGCCCGCGGATCGCGCGCGAGCGCCGCACTCGGCACACCGATCGCCACCGACGACTGATGCTCGAGGGCGTCGTCGGCGCCGTCCTGGAGAAGAAACCAGAACGTGGAGGTCGGTGCCGATCGGAATACGCCGAGAGCCTCACGCGTGATCGCCCGAATGTTCCCGAGGAACTCCGTCGTGTCGAACTGCGTCGCGTTCGGCAGCGGCCAGTATGCGACCACGAAGCGCGTACCACCGGCGTCGAACGCCCACCGGCGTAACCGGCCGAGCATGATCGGCGCGTCGAGCATCACGGCGGCGTTTGGCGCCTCGAGCATTCGCGGCGCCTTCAACGAGAGCGCGGTTGCGAGCTGCCACGACGCGGGTGCGTGAATGGCGATGGTCGTCGGTGCATCGGCGAACTGCGGCAAGTAGAGCAGCACGTCGGGCGGATTGACGAACGCGCCGTCGCGTCGCACGACACACTGCCAGGCTCGGCGTGTGCCAGTCGTATCGGGTGGAAGATGAATGGTGTAGCGAATGTCTGCGGTGCCGTTCGGCATCGACGCTTCCCAGAGCGTCGTGTCGGCGCGCCGTACGTTCGGCGTCTGAAACTCGACGTATCGCCAGAACCGCGCGTCGTATTCGGGATGCACCTTCATCGCGAGCTGAACGCGCGCGGGAGCGTTCCGCAGGTGAATCGTCACTCCAATCGCGTCAGTTCGCGCCGAGTCGATGTTGATCTCGTAGCTGATCGACGGACTCGGCGACAGTGCGCCAGTGATTGCAGCGACGATCAGAGCAAGGACGGAGATTGGCATGTGCGGTCGATGTTGGTGGCCATGACGGTCGCCTTCACCATATGAGATGGTCGCCGGCCCCCGGCTGTTTACAAGGCCAGTCGATTCCCGCTGGTTCGGATGCTTGCGCGGGAACGGGGCACACGTGAACCTTTTTGGTACCCCGCTGTCCTCCCGGTTCAATGCGCTTCAGCGACGTCCTGGCGACCGCGATCACCCAGATCCGCGCCAACAAACTCCGCTCGTTCTTCACGCTGCTCGGCGTCATCGTGAGCGTGGCGTTCCTGGTCGCGGTCGTCGCCGTGATCCAGGGGATGAACGCGTACGTCAAGGAAAGTGTGGCCGACGCGCTGATCGGATCGAATACGTTCCAGGTCCGCCGGCTGCCGATCAACTTCGCGTTGATCGAAGACGCGGAATGGTTGCGCATGCAGCGCCGGCCGAAGCTCAACGCGTGGGACGTGGACTTCGTGCGCAACGCACTGCCCGACGCCGCGGGAATCTCGGTACAATCCGGCTTCCCCACGCCGCGCAGCGACGTCGTGTACGGCAACAAGACCCTCGGCTCGGTCCAGGTATTCGGCGTCACGCCGGAATACCAGACGATTCAGGATTACAAGTTCAAGTACGGCGAGCCGCTCACCGAGGTCGACACGCGCGAGCGGCGCTATGTGGGCGTGGTCGGCGCGGACATCGTCGACAAGCTGTTCAACGGCATCAACCCCGTTGGTCGATCGATCCACGTGCACGGCATCCCGATCACGATCATCGGGACGATCAACGCCAAGGGAAAAGTGCTCGGCCAGTCGTTCGACGGATTCGTCATGCTACCGATCACCACGTTCGAGTCGATGTATGGACGCCGGCAGTCGAACACGATCTCCGTGAAGATGACGGAAGCGAAGGACGTCGCGCCGGCGATGCAGCGAGCCGAGGAGGCGATGCGCGTCGCGCACCGGCTGCGGCCCGGTGATCAGAACAACTTCTCGATCGAGACGGCCGATGCGCTCGTGAATTTCTGGAAGCAACTGACGCAGGTGTTGTTCACGGTCATTCCCGCGATGGTGGCGATCGGCATCGTCGTCGGCGGGATCGTGATCATGAACATCATGCTGATGTCGGTGCGCGAGCGGACGCACGAGATCGGGCTGCGGAAATCGGTCGGCGCGCGGCGCGCCGACATCCTCAAGCAATTCCTCGCCGAGTCGGTAATGCTCGCGGTCCTCGGCGGAGCGATCGGCGCGGCGGGAGGCTGGGGCTTCTCGGCGTTGATCGCGGTCGCGTCGCCGCTTCCCGCGCGCGTGACGACTTGGTCGATCCTCGTCGCGCTCGGATTGGGCGCGGGCGTCGGCGTGATTTTCGGCGTGTATCCGGCGAACCGCGCGGCGCAGCTCGACCCGGTTGCGGCGATGAGGGCCGACTGATGCCGATTCGAAAGCTGTTCCAGCTCGGCGATCAGTTCCGCGAGAACGTGTGGTCGGCCGTCGATTCGCTGAACGCGGCCAAGGGACGGTCGGGCCTCACCGTGCTCGGCGTCGTGATCGGCGTGTCGACGGTGATGGCGATGGCGACGATCGTGTCAGGGATTCGCGACCAGATCGTGGAGACGATCGAGATCGCCGGCCCGACGACCTTCTATGTGTTGCGCGCGTTCTCGCAGACGCCGGTGAATCCGCAAGACCTGCCGGCCTGGATTCGCAATCGTCCCGAGCTGACGATGGACGAAGCGGACATCATTCAGAAGCTGCCGGAGATCAAGTACGCGGCGATCTGGGGACAGATCAACAACAAGGTCGAATACGCCGGCGCGCACACCGGCATCGGCGTGATCATCGGCGCGGATGACGGCTACTCGGAGATCTATGGTGGCGATCTTACGGAGGGCCGGTGGTTCACGCACACGGAGGAAGCGAGCGGAACGCCGCTGGCGGTACTGAGCGTCGATGTGGCGACGAAGATCTTCGGGGCGATCCAACCGATCGACAAGGTCGTGCGAATCGGCGGCCGTCCGTTCAAAGTGATCGGCATCTATCAGGCGGCGGCGAACATTTTCCAACCGCCGGGCCAGTCAACGCACGCGATCATCCCGTATCGTGCGATGGACCATCAGTTCTTTGTCGATAAGACGAACGCGGTGTTCATCCCGGTGAAGCCGCGCGCCGGCGTGACGGTAGTAGCGGCCGAGGAGGCGGTGACAATCGCATTGCGCGAGAGGCGTCGGCTCCGGCCGGCGGATCACGACAGCTTCGATCTCATCACGCAGGATCAGATTCTCGATTCGTTCAATAAGATTACGGGAGTCTTCTTCCTGGTAATGGTCTCGCTGTCCTCCGTCGCGCTATTGGTTGGCGGGATCGGGGTGATGGCGGTGATGATGATCAGCGTCACCGACCGGACGCGGGAAATCGGCATACGGAAGGCTGTCGGCGCGACACGGCGTGACATTCTTCAGCAGTTTCTGATCGAGGCCTCGGCGCTGACCGGAACGGGCGGCTTGATCGGAGTTGTGATTGGATTGCTGTTGGGGCGGTTGGCGAGTTTTGTGATGAAGGTGCATGGGACGACGCCGGTGAATCTGACCCTGCTCGCCGTTGCGGTTTCCGTCGGGATCGGGTTGGTCTTTGGCGTTCTACCAGCGAGGCGCGCGGCAAGCTTGGACCCGATCGAGTCGTTGAGGTACGAGTGAGACCGCGCGATTGAACTTGTGTCGTCAATCGTAAGAAGGCGGACCGACCAATGAGTGTTTGGGACCTCCTCACACAGCGCGGCCAGGATCTGCTTCAACACGTCGTGACGCGGCTCCAGTTCGAGCTTCCGGCCGAACCGGCGCCCGCGGCGTGGCAGGAAATCCTCGCCCGCAACGTGCCGCTTGCGCGGGACCTGAGCGCGCCTGATTCGGATCTCCTGTTGCGCGTGGCCCGAGTGCTGCTCGACGAAGTCCCGTTCGAGGGATGCCGCGGCCTCGAGATCGACGACGAGATCCGTGTCACCATCGCGGCGACGGCCGGTTTGCTCCTGTATCGCCTGCCATATCCGCGATTCACGAAGCTGCTTCGCGTTCTCGTCTATCCCGACACGTTCGTTCCGGTAAAGGCACCGTCGCGCCACGACGTGATCATCGCCGAGCCGGATCCCGCGCTCGGCCAGGCGTGGATCGACGGGATGGTCGTGTTGTCCTGGTCCGACATTCTGGACAATGCCGCGAGTCATCCGCGGGGCGGAAACGTCATCCTTCACGAGATGGCGCACATCCTCGACGCGGAAGATGGCCGCTTTGATGGAACGCCGCTGTTCGACGACTCGAGCCAAGGCCCCGGCTGGGCTCGCATCCTCGAGCGCGACTTTTCTCGCCAGCGCGAGGCCGTCGATGCCGGCAACGATGGCCCGCTCCGTGATTACGCCGCGACGAATCACGGCGAATTCTTCGCTGTCGCGACTGAAGCGTTCTTCTGTGAGCCTCTACGACTCCGCGCTGAGCTGCCGGAGTTGTACGACCAAATGCAACGCTTCTTTCGACAGGATCCCGTCGCCGGTTCCTCGTCGAGCTGCCGCGAATAGCGTGACACCCGCGGATTGAACCACGCCACTGGTTACAACGGTGGACCGGGAGCTGGAAGCGTTGCTGGACAATCCGCACCTGGGGCAGCTCGTGCGTCGGTTATCGCCCTACTGCGCGAGCCCCGCGGTTTAGCTCAGCGACGAGCGCCGCGAGCGAGCGATACACCGCGGGCCAACTCGATGAAGCCGGATTGATCATCTCGAAGTGCCCCGACTCCGGCAGCTCGACGAGGTGCGCCGACGAGTCTCCAAGCGCGCGCGTGCGCGCGAAAAAAGCGCGACCAACCGGTCCCCAACCCGCGTCTTTCGCGCCGACGCCCAAGGTCTGCGATACACCCACCGGCGCGAGTCGCATCGCGGATGCTGCCGCGTATCGATCCGCGTGCGCCGCCGGCGAACCGCCCATCAGCTTGTCGATCACGTTCTGGCAAACACCGCTCTGATGGAGTTGCTCCAAGTCCGGGGCCGGCGCGAGCGCGAAAACCGCCCGCACCCGTAGCGGATCTTTGACGTAGAGCTCACTCGACGCTGGAATCTTCGGGCGAGCGGCGAGCCAGAGCGCGAACGCTCCGCCGGCGGAATGTCCCGCGGCGATGACGCGACGCAGATCCAATTGGTATTGCCCGGCGATTTGGCGCAGATGGTCGGCGCCGCGCGCGACATCGACAAACGTGTTCGGCCAGCCACCGCCGTCGTCACCGACGCGACGATACTCGATGCTCCACACAGCGAAGCCGCTGTCCGCGAGCGCTTGCTCGAGTTTGCCGACGTGGGCGATGTCGAATGCCGAGAGCCAACACCCGCCGTGGACGAAGATGACGACGGGATACGGCCCGGGCGTGCGTGGCAGTCGCAGATTCGCGAATTGGAGCGGCGACGCCCCGTACGCGATACGCGCGGTCGGGGGGCCGGCCGCGAGCGACGCAAGGTCGTTCGAACCCATCAGACGCTGCGCGCCGAGCGGCGACGCGACGAGTACGGCTAGTACAAGCGCCTTGATGCTCATCGGTTGAAATAGGAGGCACGGCCCCGCGGCGCGCAATCCAGCTCGAGCTACTGGCCGCTCGGAACAGTCACCGCGAGTGAGAACGTCCTCCCTTCACACGTCGCCGTGATCGTCGCGTAGCCGGGTCCCGTCGCCGAGACGAGTCCTGTCTGACTGACTGACGCGACCTCGGGCGAGTCAGTGGCCCACACCACTGCCCGATCGGTGAGGCGATTCCCATCTGCGTCGAAGATGAACGACGTCAGCTGGCGGGTCGCGCCCACGTCGAGCAGGAGCGCCACCGGCGCGACGGCGATCGACGCAACTCCCGCTCGCACCGTCACCGTCGCCTCAGCGACCTGATTCTCCATCCTCACCGACACGATCGCCGTGCCGACCGCCTTCGCGAGCAGTTCGCCGTACGGATCTACTTCAACGATCGACTCGTTGCGGCTCGTCCAGATCATCGCGCGTCCCTGCAGCTCGCTGCCGCTCGCGTCGAACGCTTTCGCGACGAGCGTGGCCGACTCACCCGACTCGAGCGTCACCGCCGACGGCGTCACGACCACTCGCGCGATCGGCGTTGATGGTGCAGGCACCGGCGATCCGGTCGAATAGTCGCCGCATGCGACAAGCCAACTTCCGAGCAGCCCTATTGTCAGCGACGCGAGTCGCCGTGTTCTCCAAGTAGACATTTTTGTGTTTTGAATGGCCCAATCAGTTCGTGTTTCCCGGAACATGCCGAGGGCCGCTTACTAGGCGCTTACGGGATTCCGCGGAGCCAAAGGGAGGCCATCGACCCAGAGAAGCGTTCACCCCGGAGATGTTGCACCGGATCCGAGCCGTTCAAAGCCGTTGACGCGCGCGAAAGTTCCCGCGCAGTCGTCACTCGTCTGATTCCAGCGCGGCGATCATGCGCGCCGCAACACGGCCGACGAGGACCTCCCAATCGTATTCCCTGGACCTGCTTTGACGCTCGCGGATGCGCGTTTCTTCTTTTGCCTCGGAGCCGACCGCCGCTACAAGGGCGTCCGACCATGCGTCCACGCCGGAACACAACGTGACCACGTCGCTGAACTCCAGCAGCGTCCGCATGGGGATGCCAATGCTTGGCAAACCTGCCGCCAGGTACTCGTGCAGCTTCAAAGGAGAACCGAGGTTGGCATAGTCCGTCATCCTGTACGGCATGATGCCCACGTCGAAGTGTTGAACGTATCCAGGGACATCGCGCGACGGCTTATCGCCCAAGAAGAAGACGTTCGGCAACTGGGCCAACGCCGCGATCTCCGGTTCAATCTCCGGATGGGGCTCGCGACCGCCGATGAACACGAAGGAGTAATCGTGGTGCCGCGCAGCCAGTGTGCGCAGTAGTTGCCAATCCAGGTGCAGTTTCAGATGTCCCGCATATCCGACACGGGGATGGGGCACGGCCGTCAGGTCGGATGGCTCCGGCGCTGGACTCGAGAAAGCTTTGAAGTCCACGCCGAGCGGCACATAGGTGGTGTGAGGGTTGAGGTGGCCCTTGCGAGCCATGAGGCCTGGAGAGTGGATGAAAACTTCGTCCACGCGCTGGATCAATCGTACCTCCGCCGGGTCCAGCGACACATCGTCATCCGAAAAGGCGTAGTCGTCGTCGATGTGGTAGCACACAGCGTCCCACTTCGCATAGTCCAGAAACGGAGCGAACTCCGGGCGCCAGAGATACGCAACGATTCGCGTGCATCCACGCGCGGTCAGAATCTGGCGTGCGCGGGTGACACGAAGCCGAACCAGGGCACGCGCGATTGGCGTATCCCGATACAGGTGCGGCAGCCAGAACTCAGGCGTGTACACCGTAAGACCGGGGGAAACTTCGGTGATGGCTGGTTGTCTCCGTTGGTCCCGCGCTCGCTTGGCAATCCCACTCCGATCATGCGGAGGATTCACCCAGACGACGTGAAAGGCTTGGGACAAGCGGCTGATCATATGATGTCGTGACGCCCAGTGCGGCGACCACCGCTCTGGAACGAATGCAACAACGCCAATATCCGGATATCGCGGGGTAGGTTGATCCATCGTCGAGAAATATGCGGTCGAGAATTCGATGACGCATGGCCGGGCGGCGAGATTTTCTAGCATGACCAACGGCATGACCGTAACTTTTGTCCATGTCTCCCTCAGGTCTGCGCACGCTCGCGCTGGCTGTTGCGATCGGGGTTCCGGCGACTCGCTCGCCGATTCGGGCTCAGGTCTCCACCGGCGTCATTCCGGGTGTCGAAGTGCTGCTTAGCGACTCGCTGCACCTGATTCGTGGCAAGCGAGTCGGATTGCTGACGAATCATTCGGGGCGCGATCGAAAGGGCACGAGCACGATCGATCTCCTGTTCAAAGCGCCCGGCGTGAAGCTCACCGCGCTCTTCGCCGCGGAACACGGAATCCGCGGCGTGGCGCGAGCGGGCGAACGCATCGGCACGACGGTCGATTCCGCGACGGGCATCACGGTCTACTCGCTCTACGGCGAAACGCCGATTCCGACCAAGGAGATGCTGGATCAGATCGACGTCCTCGTCTACGACATCCAGGACGTCGGCGCCCGCGTCTACACCTTCGAATGGACCTTCGCCAATGCCGCGAACGCCGCGGGGGCAGCCGGAAAGCCCGTGATCGTGTTGGATCGGCCCGATCCGATCCGCGCCGATCGTATCGAGGGGAACATCCTCGACACGGCATTCGCGTCGCTCGTCGGCCAGCACACGGTCGCACTGCGCTACGGACTCACCGTCGGTGAATTGATGCGCTTTCTCGCCGGTACGAAGCGGATCAACGCGAAGATCACGGTCGTTCCGATGAAGAATTATCGGCGGTCGATGTGGTTCGACGAAACCGGGATCCCACGGGTGAACCCGTCGCCGAATCTGCGTTCGCTCGAGGCGGAAATTCTGTATCCGGGAACAGTCCTCTTCGAGGGAACGACGGCCACCGAGGGTCGCGGCACGGACTCGCCGTTTACGCTCATCGGCGCATCGTGGTTGACGGACAACGCGGCGCTCGCCGCCGAGCTCAACGCGCGTCGGCTACCCGGCGTCCGCTTCGACACAGTGACGAGGAAGATCGATTCGGGCTACAAGTTCGGCGGTCAGACGATTCCGATGGTTCGCGTCAGCGTCACCGACCGGAACGCCGTACGGCCGGTGGAGCTCGGAATTCGCATGCTCCGCGCGATGTATGCTCGCCACCCGCAAGACTTCCAATGGCGGCAACGGCAGATCGATCGGCTCGCCGGAACGGACAAGCTGCGAGCGGCGGTCGAGAGGGATTCGGTCGACGCGTTGATCCGGGAGTGGGATGCGGACGCGGCCCGGTTTGCGGGGATGGTGAGACCGTTTCTCATCTATCGGTGACGCGCCGGGCTGGCCACGCTATCGGGATGCCCTGCTCAACTACCTAACGCAGAGGCGCAGAGAACGCAGAGGAGCTCCGAAGGAGCTCATAGTCATAACTCAACGAGCCCGGACGAACCTTTTTTCTTTGGAACCGACGCTCGGGACGCTACGAAATCTCCCGAGCGGCTGTTCCCAAAAAAACAATCGACTCGTGGAGCGAGGACCTGTACCACCACACGGAACAACTCTGCGTTCTCTGCGCCTCTGCGTTAAGTAGTTCACATGGCCGACCCGATAGAGTGGCCAGCCGTTGCGAGTTGAGCTCTACGGACTCTGATAATTCGGATTTCCCGTCTTCTCACTCCTCGGCACGATGAAGCATTGCATCGTCCCGTACGGATCCGGGAATACCGGATATTTCCCTGTCGGGAACAGGTTGGTGCCGGTCGCCGCATACCGACGAAGATCGCCGAGCCGCTGGCCGGTGAGGTAGAAATCGTAGGCGCGCTGCCAGCGGAACTCAGCGGTCAGCTCCGCGCCCGACAGATTCACAGCCGCCTTGCCGCCGACGGCGCGGCGCGAGTTCACGAACGCCAGCATCGCCGCGTTCGGGCCATCGGCCTCGAGCGCGTCGTACTTCGCCTCGAGACCGCTCGCGAAGCGGATGTTGCTCGTGATGTCGATGATCTGTGTCGGGTTGGTCGCGACCCAACCGCTGTACTGAGACGGACGGAACGGCACCCAGATCGGATTCGAGTTCAGTCCGGCGCGCGACGCCGTAGGCTGCGGCAGACGCGGATCGTTGAGACCCTGGAACACCGGCGTCATACTCAACCACGCGCCCGTCGTTCGCGCCGCCGAGTTCACGATGTTGTTCTCGCGCACTGAATTCGCGGAATAGTACGCCAGCTTCTCGTACGTATCGGGAACGAGGATCGCGTAGCCCTTGGACTTCGCGAAATCGTTCATCTTGAGCGCGGCACGAGCGGCGCCGACGCGCGCCATGTTGATGATGTCCTGGGCCGCTGTCACCGTCGCCGCCGGCGCGCCGGCCGACGCGGCGGTGGCAACCGCGATCGCGCTGTCGAAGCGCACGATCGCACGCCTGAACAGCTCGGCCGGTGGTAGCCCGGCGCTCAGCGCCACCGGTGCGTCGCAGTATCCTTCGCCGAGCAGCACGTACGAGTAGCCGCCGTAGGCGAACACGCGCGCCACGTTCAGGCTCTTGCCGTAGCCGGCGCCGAGAATCGCTTGAAGACGAACGAGGCCGTCGTCGGCCGACGCCCGCGCACGCGACAAGTTGCCGAACACGTCGGTCGTCTGGTCGTTGAGATCGTCGAAGTTGTGCAGCGAGGTCTGACGGACCGACACGTTGGTGTGATCGGTGAACGTCTCATCGGCCAACACGCCGGACCAAAGGGCGTAAAACCCGTAGGCATATTGAAACTCGCCGATGACCCCGTTCACCACGAACTGCTCGAGCGCCGGATCGGTGAGCTGCCCTTCGTCGAGCGCGCCGGGATTCGTCACCGTCAGAACTCTGTCGCATGCCGCGAGCGAGATGCAAAGCGCTCCAGCGGCCACGCCCATGACTGCGAATGAGGTCTTCATTAGAAGCCCACCGTGAGTGAGGCCGAGTAGCGTCGCGTCATCGGCACGGTCCACGAGTCGTTGCGATTGAACGTCGAGACACCGTTGAAGTTCACCTCGGGGTCGGCGCCGCCGTACTTCGTCCAGACCTTGAGGTTGTGGCCGGACACGCCGAACGAAGCGCGGTCCACGTATCGCTTGACCCACTGCACCGGCAGGTCGTAGGTGAACGACACGTCGCGCAGTTTGAGGAAATCCGCTGGTTGGATGTGCAGGTAGGTCTGCGACGCGAACTGCCGCACCAGCACTTCGTCGGGATCGGCCTTCGGATCGACCGTGTCCCACGACACTCCGGCGCGATCGCGGCGCCAGTCCTTCACGTTGAATTGGTAGTGCCCGGCCTTGTAGTCGAAGAGGATGTGGCCGTGCAGTCGTTGCATGAACGTCGCGTCGCTCGTGAACGACAGCTCACGCGTCGGCACCGATGGGCCCATGTAGACGCTGGCGGTGTCGAGCACGGGGCGTCCGGCCACCTTCACGATCGTACCGTCGGCATTGCGCTGCACGCGCTGCGCCCACATCGCGCCGAGCGGGTACCCGACCTGGTAGCGCTGCGACGGCGCGTACGAGCCGAAGATGATCGGCGCGCGCCCGTCACCGAACGACACGAGCTCGTTGCTGTTCGTCGCGAGTGCGATGCCCGTCTCGAAATTGAGTGAGCGACGTTGAATGAGCGTGAGATTCAGCTTGGCTTCGACGCCCTTGTTGGAGATAGTCCCGAGATTCACGAGCTGATTGCCGACGAACCCCGTGGATGGCGCGGCCGCCACCTGCATCAGCGCGTCCTTCGTCGTCTTCGAGTAGTACGTCAGGTCGAGATTGACGCGCCGCTCGAGCGCGCTCGTCTCGAACCCGAGCTCGATCTCCGAGCCGCGCTCCGGCTTGAGATCGGGATTTCCCACCGACCCGTACCGCAGCGCGGAGGACGTTCCGGTTGGCGTCGTCAGAACCGAAGAGACGTAGGTCCGCTGAGCGTCGAGAGGACCTGGAGCGTTGCCGGCTTGACCCCACGCCGCGCGAAGCCGCAGGTCGTTCAACAACGGCACGTGGAAGAATGGCTCTTCAGAAATGACGTACGACGCCGAGAGCTTCGGGTAGAACACACGATTGAGCTTGGAACCGAAGGCAGAATTGTTGTCCATGCGGACGGCCGCGGTCCCGAACAGCCGGTCGCGCCAGCCGATCTGCTCCTGAGCGTAGACGCCGAACGACTTCTGCATCGTGTCGCGCTCGGTGCTCGACGTCACCGCGGCCGACGACACCGATCGTACGCCTGCCGCGCCGAGGTCGAGACCGATCGCCTCGGTCCGACGATAGATGTTGGAGAGGTATTGCATGCCGAACGACGTGTTCGACGTGATCGTCGACGTGAGCGTCCTGGTCGCCGTCGCGTCGTAGTTGATCGTCGCGTCGGTGGTGAGCGGCCGCCCCTCGGCGATGAATCCCTTCGAGTTGTCGAGGTCGAGGCTGAAACGGGCCTGGTACGGCACACGCGCATCGGGCGCGTAGTACAGCTGCGCCGTACCGACATTGACGTCGAGTCCTAGCCGAATGCGATTCGTCAGCCACTCGAACGGCTTGTACTCGGCGCTTCCGCCGCTGAAAAATCGGTTCGCCCAGGTCTGGTTGTCGTAGATGTTCGCCAGCTCGGGCGTGATCGTGGAGTATTCCGGGCCGGCCGGGAACGCGTAGGTGCGTCCAGGTATGGCGAGATACGAGCTGATGATCATGCCCGCCGCGACGTTGTCATTGAGCGGCAGACGAATGTGATTGTTGCTCAGGCCCAAATTCGCCGTGAAGCTCAGCTTGTTCGACGCGAGGAAGCTGAAATTGCCGCGCGCGGAGTTGAGGTCGGAGAAGCTGTTGTAGTACACACCCTCTTCCTTGTCCTGCGCTGCCGAGATGTAGAACGTCGCTCGGTCGCCGCCGCCGTTCGCTTCGATGCTGTACTTCGAGAGGCCACCGGTGCGCAGCGCGCGCCCATCGGACATCGGGCGGAACGAGATGATGTCGCCCACCGCCTTGCCCTTGAAACCCGGCCAGGTGACTGTGTCGGCGATGCGCGCCGCCGTCGCGATCGCGTAGTTCACGGGACGAAGGCTTGCGTCCCACTCCGAGTTTCCATTCTCGCCGCGAATACGCCACCGAATCGGCCCCGCGCGCCCCTTCTTTGTGATGATTTGAATCACTCCGGCCGCCGCTTCCGCGCCGTACAGCGTCGACGCCGCGGGTCCCTTGATCACTTCGATCGATTCGATGTCCGAGGGGTTGATGGCGTCGAGCGCCGAGGTCACCTGGCCAAATGTGTCGAATGATCCCTGCGAGCGCTGACTCACGCGCACGCCATCGAGATAGATCGTCGGCGAGTTGCCGGCGTAGAGCGAGCCCGCGCCGCGCAATCGGAAGTTCGCCGCGGTGCCCACCGTGCCGGATCCCGGCATCAACGTGAGCCCCGGCGTCTTGGCCTGGAGCACTTCGGTGATGTTCTCGACTGCAGACTGCTCGACCACCTCGGCCGCGGTCACCGTGGCCACGGAGTTTCCGATCGCGCGCTTTCGCGTATCGCCGGTCACACCGGTGATGACGGTGGCGTCGAGCGTCATCGCGCTCTCGGTGATCGCGATCGTCACGTTCGCTGCTCCCGACGCATCCATCGTGAAGCGCACCGTCTGCGGCTTGTAGCCGATGCGCCGCGCGGTGACATCGCGCGCGCTGGCCGGGACGTTCGCGATGCGGAAGCGTCCCGCCTCGTCCGTCTGCGTCGCCAGCGATGTGCCGGGCAGCGTGACCTGGACGTTACGCACCGGTGCACTCGATGCGGCATCGAGCACGGTGCCGTTCAGTGTTCCGGTTTGCGCGGTGAGTGGCGGCGCGGCGGCAAGTGCGGTGAGCGTCAGCGCGCGCACGAGCCTCCACGCGAGAGGCGAGGGTCTGCCGAGGAACCGTGTTGTCATGTGCTCCTCCGTGCGGTAACGCGCGATGGCGACCGCCGTCGATGATCGTTCGGGTGGAACGACTAGAGAGGATGCGGGAAGATCTGCTGGTCGACGTTACCGGCCGGATGTGCCGGCGGCAAGATGGATACTAGGGCAAACGGATACCGTCGGGCAGCGAATCGAGCGGATAGTACCGGTGGATGACGCTGTCTCGAGTAACGATCACGACTCGGAATCCCGACGGGTCGGTCCCGAGCGGTTTGCCGACAGGCCCCGTCGTCACCATCTCGAGATCGTGCTCGCGAGCGAGCGCGTTCCGATGATAGTGACCGGCGAACACATATCGCACGCCGGCGTCACCGAACAATTTCATTACATCACGGCGTTTGGCGACGGGCAGGTTGTAGTACTGATCCGGCTCGCCAACGGCGGTGAGGAACCAAGGATGATGCTGAAACACGATGACGCGGCGCTTCGCCGCTCGCGCGTCGCCGATCGTCTTGTCGAGCCATCGCTCCTGCGCCGCCGTTTCGTCCGGCGCGAGATTCGGTTCCTTGAACAGCGATGAGTTGATCACGACGCCGAGCACTCCGTTGCGCTGGAACGTGTAGTAGTCGGGCCCGTAGATCGCGCGGTAAGCGGCGACACTCCGCGAGCTCAGTGGCAACGCCAGGTCGTGATTCCCGGGAACGTTGTACAAGGGGATGGAAGGGTCGAGCGTCGACGCGATGCGTCGATACTCGGCGATTTGTGCGCTGTCGCCCTGCCGGTTCGTGAGGTCGCCGGTCACGACCACGAACGCCGGCCGCAACCGGTTTGCCGCCTCGATCGCACGCGTGAAATTCGCCGTCTCGCGCGAGAATTCTCCGTTGGCGGTGAACATCCCGAACTGCGGATCCGACATCTGGATGAAGAAGAAGGGCGACGGGCGGGGGGCGGCGGGCGACGCGCGACAGCCGCCGCAAAGCCACAGCAATGCTGCGAGGAGTGTCGATGCTAGCCGGAGAGGCCGTGCCGTCATGTGACAGTTGCGAGAGGACCGCCGCGCTCGCGTGTTGCGAGAGGGTTCGCGAGATTATGGCAGCCATTCACACGAAAGGCCACATATGCGCCGCCGGCGCATCACGTTCGGATACAGCATCGTTTCGTCGTTGTGCTTCGCCGTCGCGTGCCATGCGACGGCGACGCCGCGGGCCGGCCCATCGACCGGCAACGGCACCGTAAGATCGCTCGCGCCCGGAGTCACCTATCAGCGCTTGGTGGATTCTTCGGGACCGTTCGTCATTTACCTCGTGACGGTCGATCTTCGGCGTTCCGACGTCGAGCTCCGCCACGCACGCGCGCACGATGCGCTGCGGGGGCGCGAAAAGCCGACCGAGATGGTGAAGCGCGCTACTGCCGGCGGCGCAACCGTGCTCGCGGCGATCAACGCCGACTTCTTCAACCTCGGCACCGGCGAAAACGAGAATAACCAGGTGATCGCCGGTGAATGGTGGAAGGGGCTCAAGGTCACCGACTCTCCGTACGACACGTATGACAATGCGCACATCCAGTTCGGGATCGACGCCGCGCGGCGGCCGTTCATGGATCGCTACCTGCTCGACGCGAAAGCGATCGCGCGCGGCACGGCCACGCCGATCACGACGCTGAACTTCAATCCGTCTGGCAACCCGGAAGGCACCGCACTCTATACGTCTCGCTACGGAGCCAAGGCTCCGGTCGACACCGCGCGGCAAACCGCCGAAGCATCGCTGATCGGCGCCGGACGGCGCGGCGACACGCTTCTTTACGTTCGTCACGGGCCGGTGTCGGCGTCGTCGGGCTCTCCCATTCCCGCCAACGGTGCGGTCCTCGCGGCGTACGGGCCGGGCTCTCGGCTCCGTGAAGTGCAAAGCATGCGCGATGGAGACACGATTCGCGTTGTCCTCACGACGCTTCCGCGCACCAAGCTGGGAGCGCCGACGATTCTTCTCGGAGGCTGGCCGCGGATTCTGCGAGACGGTCAGGACGTCGCCGTGGACGCGCCGACGGTCGAAGGCACGATCTCGAGAAACGCCGAAACGCGACACCCGCGCAGTGCGATCGGGTTCTCTCGCGACAGCTCCACGCTTTTTCTGGTCGTCGTCGACGGCCGTGCGCAGAAGAGCGTCGGGATGACGTTGGTGGAGCTCGCCGCGCTCATGCGCCGAATCGGCGCATGGCAGGCGATGAACTTCGACGGCGGCGGCTCGTCGACCATGATCGTGGGGGGCGCTGTCGTGAACGTGCCGAGCGATACGACGGGCGAGCGCGCAGTCGGTGACGCGCTCCTCGTCGTGAGGCGATAGAACATGCAACGCCCCCTCCGCATCGCCGCGCTGTGTGCAACGAGCATCTTCGTCGCCGGATTCGGACGCGCGCTGCATTCGCCGCCCGCCGACGACGTCGGCACGATTCGGATCCACCTGCTCGGCCACGCCATCGGCACCGAGCGCTACGCGATCCGGGGCGAGAGTGGCGCGCTCGTCCTCACCGACACGTTCGAGTTCACCGATCGCGGCGGTCGCGTGCAGCTCGCGTCGTCGCTGCGTCTCACCTCAACGCTCGAACCGATCAGCCTTCACTCGTCCGGCCGAACGTATCGATTCGTGAATGTCGATGCCGACGTGAACGTCGACGGCGACCGCGTCCACGCGCGCAGCCTCGGCGACTCGGTGACGTTTGCCCGACCGGCGAGCTTCTTCGCCATAGCCGGCTACGCGCCGCTCCAGGCACAGGCGCTGCTGATTCGCTATTGGCAGACGCACGTGCGTCCGCCCGTGATCGTCACCGCGCCGGGCAATCCGACGACGACGGTGCGCGTCGAGGATCTCGGAGCGGTGAGCCTACGCTTCACGTCCGGAAGCGACATCAGCCTGCACCGTTTCTCGATCGCGGGCGTCGCGTGGGGTCGCGAGATCGCGTACCTCGATGACGCCTCGAGATTCGCCGCAATCGTGACGCGCGCGAACCTGTTGCCGCTGGAAGGCGTTCGCGAGGACTTGGCGGCGGCGCAACCCGCGCTCCTCGATTCACTGCTCGCCGACGCCGCGCGCGCCGAGTTGGCGGCGGCGTCGCGAACGGGCGCGTCTATTCCGGTTGTCGCACAAGGCACGTTCGCGCTCGTCGGCGCGCGAATCGTCGTCGGCACACCGAGAAAGCCGATCGAGGAAGGCGTCGTGATCGTGCGCGATGGTCGCATCGCGGCCGCTGGACCGCGCGCGAGCGTGAGGATTCCGACCGGTGTTCGTGCGATCGATGCGCGTGGCGCGACGATCATCCCCGGCCTATGGGACATGCATGCGCACGTCGCGCTCCCTGAGTGGGGGCCGGAGTACCTCGGCGTCGGCGTCACGACGATCCGCGACATGGGCGGCGAAAAGCAGTTCCTCACCGCCTTCCGCGATGCGATTGCGTCTGGTCGCGTGCTCGGCCCGCGGCTTTTGCTCGCCGGATTGGTCGATGGGAGCGGACCCGAGGCGTTCGGCACTGTCACGGCTGACACGCCCGCGCAAGGCCGAGCGGTCGTCGAGATGTATCACGCCGCGGGCTTTCAGCAGATGAAGCTGTACACCTTCATCAAGCCCGACGTCGCCGGCGCGATCATTCGACGCGCGCACGAGCTGGGAATGAGCGTGACGGGACACATCCCACGCGCCATGACACTGGAGTCGATGATCGACTCCGGCGCCGACTACGTGGCGCACTTGCCGGTACGTGGCGACCCGTCCAACACGACGGTCAAGGCGCAGATCGCGATGATGGCCGCCGAGCATTTCCGCGTCGATCCGACGGTCTCGTGGAACGAGCTTCTGAGCCGGGCGCCCGAGACGCCGCTCACAAGCTTCCAACCCGGATTCGACGAGGCACCGTGGCCGCTCCGCGCCTCATATGGTAGCGTGCGGAACAACGGCGATTCCGCGACTGCCGGCCGCGCGCTGCGCTCCCAGCTCGCGATCATCAAGGCGATGCACGACGCGGGAGTTCCGATCGTGGCCGGAACGGACTACGGGCTACCAGGCTTCAGTCTGCTTCGCGAACTGGAGTTGTACGTTCAGGCGGGTCTTTCTCCGCTCGACGCCATTCGCGCGGCATCCGCTGTTCCCGCGGAGCTGACGGACATGATCCGAGACGTGGGAACGGTCGAAGCGGGCAAGCGCGCCGATCTCCTCGTATTGGATGAGAACCCATTGGCCGACATTCACAACATTCGCGCGTCGCGATGGGTCGTGACCGGCGGGCGCATGTACGAGACGCAAGCATTGCGCGCCGCCGTTGGCTTTCACCGGCCAATCTTAGTCCGCTAGGTCCAAACCGCCGGTACTCGGCCGGATCGTTTCGATGCCGGAAGTGTTACAGGGGCGTTCCGTCATCGGAGATGTCGTGAAGCGCTTTCGATTGGCCGTTGCCGTATTGATGATCCATTCGACCGCGGCAGTCGCGCAGAACGAGGTCGTCATGTCGTTCAAGTTCTTTGCGGTGCAGTATGGCACCCGGCTGGTCGCGGCATTCGACTCTATTCCGGCGACAAGGTATTCATACCGGCCAACGCCCGCGCAGCAGTCGATCGGTTTCATTGCGCAACACCTCGAAGCCGCCAATTACGGCCTGTGCGAGCGGCTCGGCTCCCCGCGACGAAACCGCTCGTCGAAAGATGCCGTCCCGGACACGGTGAAGGCGGCGTGGCCGAAGGATACGCTCGTCACTCGTCTTCGCGCGTCGCTGGCATTCTGCGACTCTGCTGTATCGAGGTTGAGCGATAGCCAACTGACGGAACCGATAGCCTACGGGCCGCCGGCGTCGAACCTGAAGGCGGTCCCATCGCGGACACTTCTCGGATTTGTGACGGACCTCGCCGAGCATTACAGCCAGCTCGCGTCGTATATGCGCTTGATCGGACTGACGCCGCCGTCGGCGCTGCCGCCGAAGCCGCGCAAGGCGATCGACCTGCCGACGAGTGTTCTCTCAAAGTACGTCGGCTCGTACGATCTTCCGCCGAGCGCTTTTCAGGGCTCGCCCGGCGTGCGGCTCGATGTCACGCTCCGCGATGGAGCACTCTACGTCAAGCCGGTGAACCAGCCCGAGGCGCGCCTGTGGCCGGAGACCGAGCGCGACTTCTTCGTCAAAGAGGCGGACATTCAGGTGACGTTCATCGATGGCGCGCTCGTCGTCCATCAGAACGGCGAGGACCGTCGCGCGCCGAAGATCGGGCCGCGCTAGGACGTCAGGAGGTCTCGCCGAGCCCGCTGGTCCCTGATTTCGCCCGTCGACGATTCGACCTCTTGACCTTCTACAGGAATTGTCGTATCGTCTCCTCTCAAGCTTCTACAGGGATCATGGATCCGGTCACCGTGCGCCAGGGCACCCTGGACATGCTCGTCTTGAAAGCACTCTCGCTCGAGCCGATGCACGGGTGGGGAATCGCCGAGCGAATCCAGCAGGTCTCGCGCGACGTCCTCAAGGTTCAGCAAGGATCCCTCTATCCGGCGTTGCACCGGCTCGAGGGACGCGGCTTGCTCGAGGCCGAGTGGCGGCCGTCCGAAGACAATCGCAACGCCAAGTACTATCGCCTCACCGCGGCCGGCCGGAAGCTCCTCGCCTCCGAGAAAGCGGACTGGGAGCGTTTCATGACCGCGGTCCAGCGGGTAATGCAGGCGGTTTAGCGCCATGAGCCTCGTGCGCGCCGCCTGGTACCATCTCCGCGCTCTCGTCCGGCGCAGTCGCGTCGACGAGGAGCTGGACCTGGAGCTGCGCGATCACATCGCACGCGAGACGAAGGCGAACGTCGCGCGCGGGATGTCGGAGAAGGAAGCACGGCGGGCGGCGCTCGTCGCGTTCGGTGGCGTCGAGCGGTTCCGCGAGGAGACGCGCGACACCCGCGCGCTTCGGTGGATCGACACCACGCTTCAGGACCTACGCTACGCGCTGCGCGGACTGCGGCGAGCGCCGACATTCGCGTTCGTGTCGATCGCTACGCTCGGGCTGGGCATCGGGGCGACGACCGCCGTGTTCACCGTCGTCGATCGCGTGCTGCTGCGTCCCCTGCCCTTCCGTGACCCAAGCCGGCTGTACTCGCTCTCCTATTTGCCGGAGGTGCCGTTCGTCATCCCCCCGAGCCTCCAAGATCGCTTCTACCTGACGTATCGCGACCAGCAGCGTTCATTCGAGCGGGTCGTCGCGTATCGACGCGCCGAGTTCTCGCTGAGCGGCAACGGAGACGCGGCTCGCGTTCAGGGCGCGTTCGTCGCCGCGGACTTCTGGCCACTGCTCGGAATCTCTCCGGCGCGCGGACGTGCCTTCCTCGCCGCAGAGGATCGTCCGGGAGGCGAGCACGTCGTCGTGATGAGCGACCGACTATGGCGCGACCGGTTCTCCGCTGACGAACGCGTCATCGGACGAGCGATCACACTCGACGGCGATCCGTACGTCGTCGTCGGCATCGCGCCCCCCGACTTCGTCTTCCCCTACGCGGCCGAACTATGGGCGCCGCTCACGATTCGTCTCGAGCTGAACAACTCGAGTTTCCTCCCGGTGGTCGGGCGGCTGCGCGACGGTGTCACGCTCGAGCAGGCACGCGCCGAGCTCGACGCGCTCGGTAAGGCGATGCCGCGCGACCGACGCGATCCGGGGAACCGGCGCAAGACCGCGGCGGTCGTTCCGCTCAAACAGCTCATCACCGACGACGCCGAACGATCGCTCTACCTGTTCGCGGGGGCCGTCGCGCTCGTGCTGCTCATTGCCGGCGTCAACGTCGCCAATTTGCTCCTCATGCGCGCGGCCGCGCGGCAGCACGAGATCGCGCTGCGCGCCTCGCTCGGGGCGAATCGCGGGCGACTCGTCCGTCAGCTGCTGACCGAGAGCCTCGTCGTCGCCGGGCTCGGCGGAATTCTCGGGACGGCGCTCGCGTTCGGCGGGGTGCGCGCGCTGCTCGCGACCGCGCCGGCGGGTAGCATTCCGCGCGTCCACGAAGTGCACGTCGATGCAAGGGTGTTGGTGTTTGGGATTCTCGCCTCGCTCGCGTGCGGCGTGATCTTCGGACTCGTACCGGCGCTCGACGGAGCGCGCGCCGATCAGCGTGCCGCGTTGTCACGAAGCGGACGAACGCTCAGCAGCCCGCACGGCGGTCTGCGAAGCCGGTTCGTGATGGGGGAGATCGCGCTCGCGTTCGTCCTCCTCACGTCGGCCGGTCTCATGATCCGGAGCTTCGCGCGCATGCGTGGAGTCGACACCGGGTACGACGCGTCCGGTGTCGTCACGATGTCGGTCGACCTGCCGTCGCGCTCGTACCCCGACGCGACGCGGATACGACATTTCCATGCGGGCGTTCTCGATCGGTTGGCAACTGTGCCTGGCGTGCGCGCCGTCGGAGCGGTGTCGTACCGTCCCATGGGCAGCGTCGGAATCATGGGCGATTTTGCCGTCGAGGATGGCACGGCGCTCCGTGGCTATCCCGTCGACAAGCCAACCGTCAGTCCCGGCTACTTCGGCGCAATGGGAATTCGCCTCGTGCGCGGGCGCGACTTCACGCCGCGCGACGACCATTTGTCACCGGGCGTAGTGATCATCAGTGAATCGGTAGCGCGACGGGTCTGGCCCAACCAGGAGGCCGTCGGCAAGCGCATCTCGATGAAGGACAAACCGGGTCCGAACGACTGGCTGACGGTCATTGGCGTCGCGCGCGACGTCGTGCAGGACCGCGAGCTCAAGCCGCACTCGACGGTCTACCTGCCGTATCTCCAGACGGACCCGGTGTTCTTCATCAACCACATGACGTACGTCGTGCGCACGGCGCCCGGAGGGGGCGCATCGAGCGTCGCGCCGGCGATGCGTGCCGCGCTCGGCGACGTCGACGCGACGATTCCCGTTCAGGCGCTCCAGACGATGGACGCCTCGATGCTCGACGTCGTCGCCGAGCCACGCTTCCAAACGAGGCTGCTCACAACCTTCTCGCTCCTCGCGCTCTTGCTCGCCGTGATCGGCACATACGGCGTGCTCGCCTACGACGTCGCCGAGCGCACGCGCGAGATCGGCATCCGTATCGCGCTCGGCGCGGGCACGCGCGACGTTCGCCGTCTGGTGATCGGCCGCACGCTGGTATTCGCGACTGTCGGCATCGTGCTTGGCTCAATCGGCGCGCTCGCGGCGACAAGATTGCTCAGTCGTTTCCTGTTCGGGGTCACTCCGACCGACCCGGCGACATTCGCCGGCACGGCGATCGTCCTGGTCGGCGCGGCGCTCGGCGCGGGCGTCGTCCCGGCCCTGCGCGCGACGCGCGTGGACCCGATTCTGGCCTTGAGGCAGGACTAGCGGCCTGGGTCGTCCCCGGCGGGTGCCCGCAAAGAACTCGAGGGTTGCGGGAAAGCGAGCATTTTCGAAAGTTCATTTCGCTCGCCTTGACCTCTCGGAGCCACCGTGCGACTCATCACCGTTCTCGCCTGTATGATCCTCAGCGCCGACCTCGGAGCGCAGAGCGATTCAGCGCGCGCTGCAGCGAACACCCTGCACGGGGCGTGGAGCGCGACGAGTGGAACGATGGCGCTCATGGGATCGTGGACGGCGGTGCCTGACAGCGCGCACGGCTCGGTCATCGGCACGTGGACCCTCAATGACAACGAGGGCAAGATCGTGATGTCAGGCCTGTGGTCGGCGAGCAAGGCGGCCGACCGATGGTACGGCAACTGGCGCGCGAACGTCGCGGGCCGCGGCGGCGAATACACCGGAACGTGGGACTCGAGCACCGATCTGAAAAAGGGCCTGCAGTTCGGCGACCTGTTCGACAAGGCTATCTATGCCGTGGTCAACGGTACCTGGCGATCTGGCGGCAACAGCGGTGCATGGGCAATCCGGACGGCGAAGAATCCGCCGTGACGAAGTTGAATTAAGACAACGAAGGCGGCTCGTCTCACGGACGAGCCGCCTGTCGTTTGTTCCTGACGGTTTCGCTGCAGTCCCGACTATTTCGATGCCCGCGTTCCGAAGTTGAACGCAAGAGCAATTCCGAAACTCGTCTTCGCGTCATCGAGACCGACCGGAATGTGAATCGTCGGTTGGATCGTCAACGCTCGATTGAGGACGAAGCCGCTGCCAAGCGTCAACTCGCCGTAATTCTGATTCTGCGTATCAGAGAACCCTGCGACGCTCGCCGTGCCGGACGCGAGAAAGTAGGTGAAGCCGGCAAAAGGGACGAAGTCAAATCCAGGCGACGTCATCGCCACTCCGCCAAGCGCGCCGCCGATGCCGAACGCGTGCGCCGACACCGAGACGTCACCGAATGACGAGCTGATATTCGGCCCGTTCTGGTACGAAAAGCCAACGAGTGGACAAAACTGCGCCTTGCTCGTCGGAACGAGATCGATCGCCCATCCGCCGGTCACGTCGACGATCGCACCGGTACCGGAGACGTCGTCGTACTGTACTGTCGAAAGCCCTGCTTGGGCGAAGCCACCTGTTGCGCTTCCCGTCGCGAACTGCGCGCCGTAGCTCTTCGCTCCATCTTCGAATCGCGCGCCCGCGCCCAAGCGCATGTTCCCGTCTTTGAATGACGGCCCGCCAACGCAGGCCTGTCCGGCAAGCGTCGTCGGTGCGAGTAGTACAGAAACAACGAAAGCGCCGATCATTCTCCGCATCAGTCGATTCCTGTTTGAGGTTCGCTAATACTTTCCGCGCGGCGGCCGATAACTATTGCCACCATCGCTTCGGATAGACTGTTCGCGGAGTTGCTCGTCACGCTGACCGCGGTGCCTTTCGAGATAGTCCAGTGTTCCCCTGCAGGCGCGAGTGAACAACGGCTCACGCGTTGCCGTCGTTCAGGCCAACGGAGGCTTGATGAAACGCTTTGTCGTTGTATTCCTGGCAGCGCTCGTCGGTTGCGGCCCGGACTTGGCGGGACTTTCAGCGATAATCTGGGCAATGACATCGTTGCCAACGGTCAGATCAACGGCGTGGCCGTTCAATTCGACATTGGCACTCAGGACGTCCACAACGTCGGCACGCTGAGCGGCAACTCGATGTCGGACACCGTCACGCCGCGTAGATCGTCAGGCGCAGCAACGATCGTCCTGACTGGAAACTTCGGAACCGCAGGTTCGGGTGCTGCAGGTTCGCCGTCACCCGAATCTCGGCAAGGGACCGCTCGACGCCGAGGACCGCGCCGAGCTCGGGATTGAGAATCTTTAGCGCGACCGGCCGATTGTGCTTGGTGTCGCGCGCGAGGAAGACCGTAGCCATCCGCCGCGGCCGATCTCGCGGCCGACGGTGTATCGACCGGCGAGCGATACAGCCAGTTGAGCCGGGTTCGTCATAAACGCCGGGCTCGGCGAAGTGGATAGTCGCGCACCCTCCAGCGTGCGGGCCGCCGTTCAACGGCGCAAGCGAACCTACGAGTCCGCTCTGTTGGCGGCCTCCGGTATGTGTCTTGAAAGCTGTGGCTGCCAATTGGCCTTTGGGGGGCATCATGCAAACGGATCTCAGCAAACTTCTCGTACCGAGCCTGGCCGCGATTACCTGGCTGGCGAGCGTATCGAGTGCCGTACAGGCGCAGGTGCGGCGAACACTGCCGGAAGGCACCGTCATTCTCGTGCAAACGCGGCAGCCGCTCGCATCACAAAATGTTAAAGCTGGTCAGACGTTCGATACGCAGGTGATCGACATGGTCGACGCGGACGGGTTCACCCTCATCCCGCGCGGCAGTCGCATTCGCGGCGTGATCACCTACGCGCAGGCGGCAACACGTAATCAGTCGGGCGTGATCCAGGTGACGTTCGATCAGATCACGGTGATCGACGGTTCTGTGTATCCGATGTCAGCAAAGCTCACGAGCACCGACTCCGCCGAGCGCCGGCAAATCGACTCCGATCCGAATGCCCGCGTGGTCCTTTACGGGCCGCGCGGCGGATTGGGCGCCGCCATTGCCGCGGCCGGATCGACGAACCGTCCCGCTTCGGGGATACTCGGCGCGCTCGGCGGTCTGCTTTCCGAGGGGCGCGACGTTCAACTACCCGCGGGAACGACCTTGGCGGTCCAGCTTCTGCGCCCCTTGACCCTTCGAAGCCGCGGAATGGCCGTCGCGATGAACCCGAACTCCGTGTTCACGGCGACCGATCGCATTCGCGCCGCGCAGCAAGAGCTCGCGCGCTTGAACTACTATCGAGGTGTCGCGACCGGCCAAATCAATGAGGCAACGCAACGCGCACTGGTCGAATATCAGATCGACAAGGGCATCGTCGCGACTGGCAACCTCGATTGGCGAACGGCGCGTTCGCTCGGCCTCGTGACGACGACGACCGCGGGCGGCGACGTTGGCTTCAGGGTGATGCTGTCGTCGTCGGAGGCCGCATCGCTCCGCCGGGCCGCGCAAGCGCTCTCCGCCCGCGAACGCGGCGACCTTTCGATCGGCGCATCGGGCGCGCTGAGCTCCCGTCGGCAGTACGCGGCGAGCGACATCGAGCTCTGGTTCGCGCTGTCGGCGTTCGCCGACAATGCATCCGTCTACGAGCAAGTCGTGACGAATGGGCCGAACAGTGACGGAGCGGCCGGGGCGACGCGCGCGTTGGTCTCCGCGGCACGCCGAGTCGATACCGCGTTGGCTCAGGCAAACACAACTGGCCAGGTGCGGACTGCATGGTCAACCATTCGCCAGCAGCTCGGGGCGATCGCGTCAGACTATCGGTGACGTGAGCATTCGTAGATCGGGGCCGAAAGTCGATAGACTTTCGGCCCCGATTTCTTTGTGGTTGACGAAGGATCGACGGGATGGGTCGGGCGGTGGGCGGTGTTTGGATACGATATCCGCCTCACCGGGATGGAGCGGCCTCTCATAGGGGAAACAGGGCCTCGGCTTGCGGTTGGTCGCCGACGACATATTGTATCCCGCGCGACGCTGCACGCTCGTCGGCACCCGACTTCATAGTTCACTCATGGTCGCGGCACCGTCTTGCCTCTTCAACCACGAGGTAAATCCCCTCATGCCGAGACACTTCACACGGTTGGCGTCCGCAACGGCCTTCCTCCTGCTCTTCGCGCCCGTCGCCGCTCACGCGCAACAAGCGACCACCATCTCCGGGCGCGTAATGACCGACGGGAAGGCGCCGCTCCAAGGTGCGAGCGTCACCGTCCCCACCACCGGACTCGGCGCGACCACGGACGCGGAGGGGCGATACTCATTCACCGTTCCGACGTCGCGGCTTCGCGGCCCGTCGTCGCTCACCGCCCGACGCATCGGATTCGTATCGAGGACCGTGTCGATCGAGCTCACGGGCTCGGCGATCACCCAGGACTTCACGCTGACGCAAAGCGCCGCACAGCTCACCGGGGTCGTCGTCACCGCCCTCAGTCAACAGCGCGAGAAATCCACCATCGCCACGTCACAACAAGAGGTGAGCGGCGACGAGCTCAATCGCACGAAGACCAACAGCGTGGTCAGCGCGCTCTCCGGCAAAGTGTCGGGTCTCCAGATCAGCCAGTCCGGCAACATGGGCGGCACGTCACGCATCGTCATCCGCGGCGCGAGCTCCATCCTCGGCCAGAACCAGCCGCTCTTCATCGTCGACGGACTTCCGGTCTCGAACCAGGACTACTCGACGGCGAGCGCGAGCGGCGGCCGCGATTACGGCTCGGCCATCCAGGACATCAACATGGACGACGTCGAGAGCGTGACGGTGCTGAAGGGTCCGAATGCGGCAGCGCTGTACGGCTCACGCGCTTCGAACGGCGCCGTCGTCATCACCACCAAGACGGGCCGAGGCTGGTCGCGCGGCACCCACATCAGCTTCACCAGCCGCTTCACGAACGATGCCCCATCCGTGATGCCGAACTATCAGAATCAGTACGGCCAGGGATTCGGCGGTGAGTTCAACTACGTCGACGGCGCCGGCGGCGGCACGAACGACGGCGCCGACGAATCGTGGGGACCGAAGATGGACGGCCGCACCACCGGCTGCGTCTTCAAGCACGACGCCAGCGGCAATCCCATCGTCGGGCAATACGACACCAGCGTCGGCTGCGACCAGTTCACCGGGAAGGCGATGCCGTGGATGGCCCACCCCGACAACGTCAGCGGTTTTTTCCGCAGCGGGAGCACCGTCTCGAACAACTTGACGGTCTCGCAGTCATTCGATCAGGCGGCCGGCCGCCTTTCCATCACCCGAGACGACATCAAGGGTATCGTGCCCAACACGACGCTCGGCCGCACGACGAGCGCGCTCTCGGCGAATGCGACGGTCTTCGAGAAGCTCGATGTGACCGGCTCGCTCCAGTACTCACAGCTCGCCGGCATGAACCGTCCGGAGAACGGCTACACGGAAGGCAATCCGTTCATGACCTTCACCTGGTTCGGTCGCCAGGTCGACGTTGCGGCGCTGAAGCGACAGTACTTCAACCTGAACAGCCCGTACGGTTTCGCCGACGGGAGCTTGTACAACTGGAACGACAACTATCACCGGAACCCGTACTGGCAGTTCTACGACAACGCGGCGCCCGACACGCGCGATCGGATCGTCGCGCAGGTCTCGGCGAACTACACCTTCACGCCGTGGCTGACGGGCTTGGTGCGCGGTGGCGCGGATAACGCCCGGAACACGACCGAAGAACATTTCGCGAAGGGCAACATCGATCGCGCGAGCCCGGCGTACAACGGCGGCTTTACCAACAATACGGGCCGCTTGCGCGAGATGAACTTCGAAGGCCTGCTCACGGCGAGAAAGACCGTGAGCTTCGCCGACATCACCGCGAACCTCGGCGGCAACCGCCGGCGGAACGACAGCTACAACAACGCGTTCTCGACGAACGGAATTCTCGTCGAAGGCATCTACAATCTCGCGAACGCGGGTGTCACGCCGACCGCCACCAACTCCGAGTTCCACTCGGCCGTCAACTCGACGTACGGCTCGGTGATCGCAACGATGAAGAAGCACTGGACGGTCGAAATCACGGGCCGCAACGACTGGTCGTCGACGTTGCCCAAGGACAACGCCTCGTACTTCTATCCGTCGGTCAACTCGTCGTTGATCCTGTCCGATCTGTTCCCGTGGATCACGAGCGGCCAGAAGGTGAGTTACCTAAAGCTCCGCGGAGGTTGGGCACGCGTCGGATCGGACGCCGGCCCGTACCAGTTGGCAACGGTGTACAACGGAAGCTCGCGCAAGTTCGGCAGCCTCGCGCTCTTTACGCTCGCCGATCAGTCGGCGAACGCGCAGCTCAAGCCGGAGCAGACGATCGGTTCCGAGGGCGGCATCGAGGCGGCGCTGTTCAGCGATCGCGTCACCTTCGACGGTACGTACTACTCCAAGATCAGCCGCAACCAGGTGCTGGCGCTGACGACCGCGCCGGCCACCGGCTTCAGCTCGACGATCATCAATGCCGGTCAGATCAGCAACCGTGGCTTCGAGGGAACGCTGTCGGCGCGCGTCCTTCGCTCGAGCACCGGTGTGTCGTGGACGTCGACGTTCAACTACCTCCGCAACCGCAACAAGGTCGACGCGCTCGCGCCGGGATTGGCGGCCACGCGGTTGTCGGCGCAGTGGAGCTCGGAGATTCAGGCGCGCGAGGGAGAACCGTACGGTGTTCTGTTCGGTTACGCGTTCCTCCGCGATTCGGCGACCCACAAGATCCTGACGGCAAACGGTCTGCCGCTCAAAGATGGGACGAAGCGCATTCTGGGAAACGTCAACCCGGATTGGACGGGCGGCTGGATCAACGAGGTCCGCTACCGGGCGTGGACGCTCAACGCGCTCCTCGACATCCGGCGTGGCGGACAAAACTTCTCGGTCGGCAACTGGTTCGGCACGCAGTCCGGAGTTCTCGCGAACACACTCCGCGGGCGCGAAGTGGATTGGAACAATCCCGGTCTAGTGGTCGATGGGATCGACAAGGCCAGCGGCAAGCAGAACACGACCACTGTCATAGCCGAGGACTACAACCACTCGCTGTTCGGCATCAACGAGGCGGGCATCTACAACACGGGTTTCGTGAAGCTGCGCGAGGTTCAACTGGGCTGGGAAGTGCCGTCGCGCTTCGCGAACCGCGTACGGGCGCAGTCGCTCAATATCGCGTTCGTCGCCCGCAACCTTCACACGTGGACGGATTTCCCGAACTACGATCCTGAGAACGCGGCCAATGCCGGTAACGGCGGCCAGGGCTACGACATGGGCGCTCTCCCGACGCTGCGCTCGATCGGCCTCAACGTGACCATCGTCCCGTGACCATCAACCGCGAGAATCATTCAATGAGACACGCCAAAGGATTGGCAGTTCTGCTCGCGCCACTCGTGGTCGCGGCCTGCCAACATGATCTCACCGGGTTGAACAGCAACCCGAACAGCCCCACCACAGCGCCCGCCGGGCCGCTGTTCACGCAGGCCGTGCAGTCGGGAATCGGACGGTACTACGGGTCGTTTCAGACCCTCGCGATGTCCGAGTTGTTCGCGCAACACATCGCGCAGATCCAGTACGTCGAAGAGGACCGCGGCCACATCCGGCCCGACGTGATCGACGGGCTGTTCACCGGCTCGTATACAAGCGAGCTCGAAGACTGGCAGAAAGTCATCGATCAGGGCGACGCCGCGAAGTCGCCGAATACCTCGGGCCCTGCGCGCGTCATGCAGTCCTGGGAGCTTCAGATGATGACCGACATCTGGGGCGACATTCCCTACAGCGAAGCGTTCAAGGGCGACGTCGCCGGCGGGGCGCTCAAGCCAAAGTATGACGCGCAGAAGGACATTTATTATGGTTTGCTCAAGACCGTGACCGACGCGGCCGCCGCGATGAAGCCGGGAAGCACGGACCTCGGACTCGGCACCGCCGATCCGCTCTACAAGGGCGACCTCGGCAAGTGGCAAAAGTTCGCCAACTCGCTCCACGCGCGAATGGCCATGCGACTGTCGAAAGTGGACGCGACAAAGGCGGCAGCCGAGCTGACCGCGGCGTTCTCGGGCCCCGGCGGCACGTTCACGTCGAACGCCGACAACGCGATGCTCGCCTGGCCGGGCGACGGCATCTTCGACAACCCGTGGGCCGCGACGTTCGCCACGCGCGACGACGACCGGATGTCCAAGACACTCATCGATACGCTCGTGGCGTTGAACGACCCGCGCCTCAAGGTCTACGCGCAGCCGACCAAGGCCGATCCGACCAAGTATGCCGGGTTGCAAAACGGTCTCGACAACACGACGGTCGCGCCGTTCTTCAACACCACGTCGCGCCCGGGCACGGTCTTCTATCCCGGCGCCACGTCATACGGGACGTTCGGCACGGTCGCCGGCAAGAAGACACCGTCGTACCTCATGACGTACTCCGAAGTAGAGCTCCTCAAGGCCGAAGCAGCCGAACGTGGGCTCGGCGGTCAGACGAATGCCGCCGGCCACTACAACGCGGGCGTTCGTGCGTCGATGCTGCAGTGGGGGCTTACCGACGCCGACGCAGACGCGTATCTCGCCCGCCCGGGCGTCGCGTACGTCGCGGGCGCAGCGGGACTCCAACAGATCGGACTTCAGAAGTGGATCGCGTTGTTCACGACGGGGTTCGAGGCGTGGGCGGAGTGGCGTCGCACCGGCAACCCGGCATCGATCAAGCCGGGACCCAAGATGTACGCCGACGTGGTGGGGATTCCGCGGCGTCTGACGTACCCCAGCCAGGAGCAGTCGGTGAACAGCGCGGCGTTGAACGACGCCATCTCGCGCATGGGTACCGACACGTATCTGACGCACGTGTGGTGGGACAAATAGACCCAGTCGCGGACGAAAGAAAGCGGGGCGTGTGTTTCTCACACGCCCCGCTTTCTTTACTTACCGATCGTTCGGACGAGGATGACAGGACCCTCGCGGGCCGCACCACCGAAGCGTTGCATGGCCGCCGCGGCATCGAGAAAGCGAATATCGAGCACGGACGCGACGTGCATGTTGCCGAGCTCCTCGAGGGGAACTATGCGCCCGCCGTCGATCGAGGCGTGAGTTTTTCCAGCGTCGTCGTCGCTGTGGCTGTTCTTCCCGCGCTGCGTCAGAAACTGCGGACGCAGCGATCGAATCGCATCGAGTACGCTCTGGGCGTTCATCGTGGGATTCTCGGACAGCTCGTCGCGAGTGATGAGACTCCGGTCGCGCGTCCGCGCGGATTGCACGGCTCCGGCACCATCGTCCGCCGTCGCGGGTACGCCATGGCCGGCGCACGCCGCGGTAAAGGCAAATGCAGAGCACACGACGATCATTCGTTGCCGCATACCGAGCCTCTCACCGCCGCTGACTCCAGAATACTGATCGTTCTGTGCTCGGGTGGCAATACGGCGAGCGCCCCGCGACTCAGGCCTTGAGCTTCCCGCTCTGAATCTCTTTCGCGACGCGCTCGCACTCCTCGAGCACGCGAAGGAGGTTGCCGCTCCAGATCTTGCCGATCTGCTCCTCGGTGTACCCGCGCCGCACCAGCTCGAGCGTGACGTTGAACGTCTCGGCCGCGCTGTTCCAGCCGTCCACGCCG
>Ga0207679_10000188_pt1 | contig 49505 bp, 49 predicted proteins | sample KBSC73metaG_FD_184320 | JGI IMG/M metagenome (GOLD analysis project Ga0207679, IMG submission 184320) | Corn rhizosphere microbial communities from Kellogg Biological Station, Michigan, USA - KBS C7-3 metaG (SPAdes) (version 2) | ecosystem: Host-associated > Plants > Roots > Rhizosphere > Soil ... | reverse complement strand
CAGGCCGTGCGCCGATGCGACGTTCAGCACGCGTCCCCAGTTGCGGGCCTTCATGCCCGGGATGGCCAGGCGCGTCGTGTGGAACGCGGAACTGAGGTTGATGGCGATGATGGCGTCCCACTTCTCGATGGGAAAGTCCTCGACGTTCGCCACATGCTGGATGCCGGCGTTGTTGACGAGGATGTCGACGCCGCCGAAGTCCTTGTTCGCGTACGCGATCATTTCCGCAATCTGGTCGGGCTTGCTCATGTCGGCGCCGTGGTAGCCCACCTTCACGCCGGTGGCGGCAACCTCCGTTCGCGCCGCCTCGAAGTCGCCGAACCCGTTGAGCACCACGTTCGCCCCCTGGTGTGCAAGCGTCAGCGCAATTCCCAGGCCGATGCCGCTCGTGGATCCCGTGACAAGGGCGGTTTTCCCATTCAACATGACAATTCTCCCGGGGTTGATACAGTGCAGGACATTATGTCGGCCCATCGTGAGAGACGTCACCTCGCAGGGCCTTCGGAACCGAACAGGAATTGCCATGCAAGAACCCCGACTCCACCACGTTCCCGTCCTTCGCGGACGTGCGGTGCAGCGCATGGCGTATTGGGAATGGGGCGATCCGGCGAACCCGCGTGTCCTGGTGTGCGTGCACGGCGTGTCCCGTCAGGGGCGCGATTTCGACACCTTCGCGCGGGCCATGCAGGACCACTACCGCGTCGTCTGCCCGGACGTCCTCGGCCGAGGCCAGTCTGACTGGCTCCCCGATCCGGCCGGCTACACGGTGCCCGCGTATGCGGCCGACATGATCACGCTGATCGCTCGCCTGAACGTGCCCGAAGTGCACTGGGTCGGCACGTCGATGGGTGGCATGATCGGCATGGTGGTGGCGGCGCTCGCCAATTCGCCAGTCTCCCGCCTCGTGCTCAACGATGTGGGCCCCGCCATCCAGGCCGATGCTGTGACCCGCATCAGCGCCTATCTCGGCCAACCCGCGCACTGGGAGACCGAGCAACAGGCCGCCGAAGCGCTGTGGGCCATCTCATCCGGCTTCGGCCCGCACACCTCGGAGCAGTGGCTCGCATTGACGCGTCCCATGCTCCGCCCTGACGGCAATGGTTTCAAGCTGCACTACGACCCGGCCATCGCGATCGCCTTTCGCAACCTCACGGCCGAAAACGCAAAAGCGGGCGAAGCCGCGATGTGGGCCATGTACGACCAGATCAAGGCGCCCACGCTCGTGCTTCGAGGTGCCGAATCGGATCTGCTGTTGCGCGAGAGCGTTCAGGCGATGGCGCAGCGCGGCCCCAAAGCCCAGGCGCGCGAATTCGCTGGCGTGGGCCATGCCCCGATGCTGACCAACGATGAACAAACCGGGGCCGTGCGCACCTTTCTTCTCGGCGAATGAAAACTGGATTGCTGGACCGCACAGAGACCGCCGCCCCCATCGTTCAGTTGACGGACGAAGACGGCAGTGGGGTGGCATCGGCCGAACATTCACAACTGAACCGCGCGCGGGCTTTCGCCGAGCCGCTGCTCCATGGGCGGCCCCTCGGCACCGGCGAAGATGCACTCGCCCATGCCGACGGGGTGGCAGGGATCCTCGAACGCATCGGCGCCGCGCCGTCGATGCGTGCCGCGGCTTACCTCGTCTATGCGGGCGACTTCCTGAACAAGCCGGAGGAAGTTGTCAGCAAGGCCTTCGGACCGTCTTATGCCGGGCTGGTGATGCACACCCGCAAGCTCGTGCAGATCGAACGCGCCGCCCGCGAGGCTCAGGTGCACGAGGAAAAGCGGGCCGAACAAACCGAACGCGTCCGCAAGATGGTGCTCGCCTTTTCGCGCGATCTGCGCGTGGTGCTGCTGCGCCTTGCATCGCGCCTGCAGACCTTGCGCCATTTCGCCGCCACCAAGGCGCCTTGCCCGGCCGCGCTCGCCCGCGAATCGATGCAGGTCTTCGCGCCGTTGGCCAACCGCCTGGGCATCTGGCAGATCAAGTGGGAACTCGAAGATCTGTCGTTCCGTTTCCTGGAGCCCGAGCAGTACAAGACAGTGGCGCGGTTGCTCGATGAAAAACGTGTCGAGCGGGAGCAGGGCATTGAGGACTTTCGCCGAAGGCTTGCCGATGAGCTGGCGCGCCATCAAGTGCATGCGGAAGTGCAGGGCCGCCCCAAGCACCTCTACAGCATCTGGAAGAAGATGCGAGGCAAGGGGCTGGACTTCGACCGCGTTTTCGATGTGCGTGCAGTGCGCGTCATCGTCCCGGACATCCCCGATTGCTACGCAGTACTCAGCCACGTGCACGAACTGTGGACACCTGTCCCCGGGGAATACGACGACTACATCGCCCGGCCCAAGCCCAATGGCTACCAGTCTCTGCACACGGTGGTGTACGACGAACAGCAGCGGGCGGTGGAGGTTCAGATCCGCACCCAAGCCATGCACGACCATGCCGAACACGGTGTTGCCGCGCATTGGGCGTACAAGGAGGCCGGCGCGAAAGGTTATGCGGGCGTGAGCGCTTCCGGCGATTTTGACGCGCAGATCGCCGAGGCGCGCAAGACCGTGCTGCGCCAACTGCTCGCGTGGGAACGCGACTTCGCCGGCGATGCGCCCAGCGCAGATTCAGTGTTCGACGACCGCATCTATGTTTTCACACCCCAGGCCGCGGTGATCGACCTCCCGGCCAGCGCCACGCCGATCGATTTCGCCTACGCCGTGCACACAGACCTCGGCCACCGCTGCCGGGGCGCCAAGGTGGACGGTGTGATGGTGCCCCTGAACACACCACTTGAGAGCGGACAGACGGTGGAGGTGATCTCGGCGAAGGAGGGCGGGCCGTCGATGGACTGGCTCAATCCTGAGCTCAACTACCTGCAAAGCCATCGCTCGCGTGCCAAAGTGCGCGCGTGGTTCAACGCCCTGGCGCAGCAGCACACCATTGCCCGCGGCCGCGAGGCCGTCGAAAAACTGTTGCAGCGTGAAGGCCGGACGGCGATCAAGCTCGACGACCTGGCGTCCAGACTGGGGTTCCGGCAGGCCGATGCCCTGTTCGAAGTCATCGGCAAAGACGAATACTCGCTGCGCAACATCGAGACGCTGCTGCGACCGCCGGAAGTGCCGCCGGAGGCCGGCGAACTCATCCCATCGCGCCGCACGCGTCCAGACGGCGAAGCTCCGAAGGATGGCGTCTTGGTGGTTGGCATGGAGTCGCTCCTGACCAACCTCGCGCGCTGCTGCCGGCCGGCGCCGCCCGACGCCATCGGCGGCTACGTCACCCGAGGCCGCGGCGTTGCCATCCACCGCGCCGACTGCACCAACTTCCGCGAGATGGGCCAGCGCGTGCCCGAACGCGTCATTGCCGTCGAATGGGGCATCCCACGCGGTGACAAAAGCGTGGTGTATCCCGTCGACGTGCAAGTGGAGGCGGCCGACCGCCAGGGCCTGCTGCGTGACATCTTGGACGTCTTCACGAAAGAGCGCATGAACGTCACCAACGTGAACACCCAGTCGGGACGCGACCCGCGTGGCACCACCGCTCGCATGAGCGTCACCGTCGAGGTGGCCGATGCGGCAAGGCTCAACCATGTGCTGGGCCTGGTGTCGAAGGTCGAAGGCGTCCGTTCCGCCCGCAGACGGTGACCTGAAACTTGAATTGCAAAAAAATGGCGGTTGCCTATTCCCAAACGGCGATTCGGTGATATAGTCATGGGCTTAGCAGGCGCGTAGCTCAGCTGGTTAGAGCACCACCTTGACATGGTGGGGGTCGTTGGTTCGAGTCCAATCGCGCCTACCAAATTCGGTAGGAAAATCAGGCACTTAGCGGAGACGCTAAGTGCCTTTTTCATTCGCCGGGCGCAAAATTTTTTCCACAGTTCCACAGTTCTTCCACCGTCACGTTGCTTGAGTTGCCTCGACCCCAGTGGCGCGCTCAACCGGGGGCCGCGGACTGGGCAGTACGACCTGCTGATCTCCTGGCTCGGTCAGGTCCGCGACGTCGCCACACCGGTCATCATCGCGCAGCCCGCCTTCAGGAATTCCCCGGCCATTCCCGATCCCGCGGTGGACGGTGATCGAGGTTGAAGACACCGGAGCTGGGCCCGTCGCGGCAGCTCACCTGCTGCGGTCACATGGTCACGCCAGCGGAGTGACCTTGATCGTCTTGCGTCTGTCGTACACGGTGCGCATCGTCTTCTCGTTCTTATGCGTGTTCGGGTTGCGCTCCTGCTCCAGCATCTCAGACACGTACAGCGCGCGCAGGTCGTGGGCACGGAACCACTTGGCTGACTTCGTCCCTTCGGGGGCGTAGGCGCGCATGAGTTTCTGCCAAAGCGCCTTGAACCCGTGGTCCGTGTACGGCTGGCCGTCCCGATTGGTGAACAGGTACCCTGAGATGAGTGGCGGACGGTTCTTTGCCCGCCGGTGCTTGATGTTCATGGCCTCGGTGATAACCTGGCGCAGGGTCGGGCTCCACTCCACAAGGTAAAACCGCTCGGCCTCGCCGGCCTTGGTCTTGTTGTCCTTCACGTTGATGCCATCGTTGGTCATGGCCGTCTTCGGCAGTCGCAGTATTTCGCCGCGCCGGCGACCGGTAAGCGCCACGCAGCAGCCGATCAGCGCGACGAGGTAGCTCGAGCCCCCCTTGCTTCCGGCGAACGCCAGGAAGGCGTTGAGCTCGGCGATGGATACTTTGCGTGTGCGCGGGCGCTCCGGATTGCGCCGATAGCCGCGGCACGGGTTCGCCTCGACCGCGCCGCTTGTCATGCCGTAGTTGAATGCCGACGACAGCGCGCTCATTTCCTTGTTTGCGCGGACTCCGTGTCCTTGCTTGCGCCGCATCTTGAGGTATTTCGCAGCGTCGGTCGCCATGAACGCCCGCGGGTGCATCGCGCCAAACACCTTGCACACGGTTTGCAGGCACAGCTCGTAGTCGTCGAGTGACTTTTCAGCGAGAGCGGTATCGTCGCCATCGGCATGCATCTGGCGCTGCTCGGCGAGGTAACCGTCGCACATGGCGCGGATGGTTGTCTCGGTGCTCGGAAGCTCGAGCAGCGCGGCGAGCTTGGCCTTCGCCCGCGCCAAGTCGTTGCCGAGGTTCTCGCGCTTGCCGTTGAGGCGCGTGAAATAGGTTGTGAGGCGCGCACCTTGGACTGCGTACAGGTGCGGCTCAATCTTGACTTCCCTTCTCATGCGTCATGCTCCTGCGAGTGCGGCCCAATTCGGCGTGCCGCCGTCGATATGCTCCCCAGTCGCGGGCTTGCCGCCCATCTTGGTTTCGTAGTGAGCGAGATCGACTCGAGGCTTCCCGAGGCGGTCGAGCCGGAACTTGAACCCGTTTTCCTTGAGCCAGCGAGCCTGTTCGGCGCCACGCTTGTAGCCTGTTAGCTCGCACAGCTGCTCGGGCGATAGCGTCAAGCGCGACGAGCCAATGCCTTGCTGCCCCGATCTTTCGACGGGGGCGCTCGCTCGGGCGAGACGTTGAGCGTGGTCAGTTGATGGCTCCTCCATTTGCTGGGAGGACAGCAGTTGGTCCATAGCGACCTCCGATGTCTGTGTGCGGTGGTGCCGAAAAGCTGCTCGCAGCGTGGGTTGCAGCAACGCTGGCAGCAAGCTGAGCGGCCTCAGCAGGGGTGAGCGGGAATGGGCGGTGACACCGCTATCGCGACACACGGGTCGTTGTGTGTGTCTGGATGAGCTCAGCAGTGCACTGGTGCTGGATTCACGCTTGGGACTCTAGGGCCCCAAGGCCTGCCGGTGCGAAGCATCCGGCGCCTCATCGGAGGTCAATGCTTGTGCGGGTCACGACCGCTAACGGCTGCGCGTTGGGGCAGCACTGCATTTCGGGACCGGAGACTGCGAGTCTCGACCTGCGTCGGCTACATGTTATGCGCAAGACTCCCGGGTACGTCAAGTGCGTTTTGACGAGAACAGCCCGTCTTTTGACAGAATGACCAAGTACCCGTGTATGACATGGTCATCGCGCCGCACCCGGTGCCACATGTGGCGGATGCGCAAAGCACGGCAAACAAGGCGCATGAGCATTTAACTCTGTGCCCCTGGCAACGGCCCCCTATGTCCAGGAGCGAACCGTCGATCCAGCTCACCGAGTCGCTTCTGCAGGCAGGCTGGATGCGACATTCGAACTGTCAATGGATGGCAGCCGCCGCCGTCAGCGGGCGCGTTGGCGAACGGCTGGGCGGCTGCAGACGAACCGGTAGGCGCATGGTATTGCCAGTGCATTGCCGGGCTTTTGTGAGCGGCAGCTTCCTGAGTCGGCGAATTGGTGTTTTCGACCCGTTGCCGACATCTGGCGACTCCATTGCAGGTGCGTTAAGGCGTCATCCGGGCGCCCGCATGGCATCTATCCCACGGTGCAACGAGCCCTTTGCGGCCAAACGGGCGGCCATCCAGGCTGTGGATCGAGAATACTGAGGGCGCGAAGTTCTGGATGAAGGTCTTCAACGACCTCAAGACGCGCGGCGTGGGCGACATCCTCATCGCGGTCACTGACGGCCTCAAAGGCATGCCCGAAGCCCTCGGCGCGGTGTTCCCGCAAACGACGCTGCAGACCTGCATCGTGCACCTGATCCGCAACAGCCTGGATTTTGCCAGCTGGAAGGATCGCAAGGCGCTGGCGGCGGCGATCAAGCCCATCTACACGGCGCCAAGCGCCGAGGCGGCCCTGGCCGAGCTCGATGCCTTCGAGCAAGGCGCATGGGGCCAGAAGTTCCCGACGGTGGTTGCGGCTTGGCGCCGGGCCTGGGATCGCGTGATCCCCTTCTTCGCGTTCCCGCCGGCAGTGCACAAGGTGATCTACACGACCAACGCGATCGAGAGCGTGAACGCACGGCTGCGATCCTTGGCCAGTAGGTTGAACTTGACCGTCGAACTGCTTTCCGTTGCCGAGTAGAGGCGGATGGGAATGCTGACGAGTCCAAAACTCAAGGTCACAGGGAGGCTATTGAACGCGCAGCAACCATTCCACTCTCCTCGAACGGCGTCTAATGATTCTACGACCGTAGCAATCTTGCACGTGGCGGCAGTGCTTAGTCCGCTCTGAGCGTCCTGACCGCGTGCGCACGGCCTCGAGGGGAGCGCGGTTCAGGAAATGCGCCGCTCTTCTGTGGTGCCACTCCGGTACAGGCGGCAAAAAAAAATCTTACCTGCGCGACCGGCGATGTCAGATTGTGAGGGCGCCGCGCTTTTTTCCGTACGGACACGTATACAGTGCGTACATGTTGTACAGACATTCGCACGGCGGCGCCATGACCCGTCGCACCACAGCGTATGAACGAGCAGAAGACTGAGGTTCTTAGCCTCCGAATGAAACCATCGGTCAAGTCGCTGCTGCGAGCTGCAGCCAGCACCGGACTCTGTCAAACATGCTTAAAGTGCTAATCATCGAGCACTGTCAACGCAACAGCATCGGCCCTCCTGATGACGAAGTCGCCAGTCGCCAGAAGACGACTCGACGTGCAGGACGCACAGCGTCAGAGCGCTAAGATCTTGGTCTCCTTTTGCTCACTGAAACCGCTTACGAAGAACAAACAACGTGTCTCTTACTCCACCCGCTTCCAACAGCAATTCGCACCCTAGACCTGGCTTGTCGTCTACTTCACAAGCACAGGCAACGGCCGCAAAACCGAAGCGCAAGAAGCTCACTCTCACTCAACTTGAGTCATTCCTTCTCAAGGCCGCTGACATCCTGCGTAAGACCGGAATGGATGCGTCCGAATACAAGGAATATCTCTTCGGCATGCTCTTCCTCAAGCGGTTGAGCGACCAGTTTGAGGAAGACCTTGAATCCCTTCATCGTAAGGCGCTAGCCGAGGGCAAATCCGACAAGCAGGTCCAGGCGCTGCTGCGGAACAAGAAGGGCTTCTCGTTCTGGGTTCCCGAGCGCGCCCGCTGGGAACTACCCGACCCCATCACCCTAGAGAACAACCAGCAGTTCCGCGGCTTAATGCACGTCAAACAACTTGTTGGCGACATGGTCAACAAGGCTCTGGCCGCTGTTGAGGAACAGAACGCCGAGGCGCTCTCGGGCGTGCTCAAGCCCATCAACTTCATGGCGACGAAGGGCGACAAGAAGCGCCGAGTAGATGATGACGTCATCGTCGAGCTCATCGACCACTTCTCTTCGGTACACCTTGCTAACGGCTGGTTCGAATTCCCTGACTTGTTGGGTGCCGGCTACGAGTACCTCATCAAGTACTTCGCTGACACTGCAGGCAAGAAGGGTGGCGAGTTCTACACGCCTGCTCCCGTCGTTCGTCTACTTGTGCAGCTCATGGAGCCCCTGGAGCTGATGTCCGTCGGGGACCCGACGTGCGGCTCCGGTGGCATGCTCGTCCAGACCGGCGGATATGTCGAAGAATCGGGTGGCGACCCAAGCACTTTGCAACTGTGCGGCCAGGAGGTCAACCCGACCACCTGGGCCATCTGCAAGATGAACATGATTCTCCACGGCTACAAGGCTGCGGACATCCGGAACGACGACACGCTGAAGGCCCCGCGTCACCTCGCCGAGAACGGCGAGCTGATGCTGATGGACCGCCAAATCGCAAATCCACCCTTCTCGCTGAACTACTCTGCGAAGGAGATGCAGTTCAAGGAGCGGTTCCACACCTTCATGCCCGAGACGGGCAAGAAGGCGGACCTCATGTTCGTTCAGCACATCATTGCAACGCTGGCACCGGAAGGTAAGGCGGCAGTGGTGATGCCGCACGGGGTGCTGTTCCGTGGTTCGAAGGAGAAGGAGGCACGCAAGCGCATCGTCCTTGCGGGCCAGCTTGAGGCAGTCATCGGTCTGCCGCCGGGACTTTTCTACGGTACTGGCATCCCCGCATGCGTTCTGGTGCTCAACAAGAAGAACGCTAGCAAGCGCGACCACGTGCTGTTCATTAACGCCGACCGCGAGTACGCAGAGGGCAAGAACCAGAACAGCCTGCGCCCAGAGGACATCGAGAAGATTTCGTACGTCTACCACGAGATGTTGACCGAGGGGGCGTACTCGCGCCTGGTGCCTATCAAGGAACTCGAGGCCGAGGACTTCAACCTCAACATCCGGCGCTACGTCGACAACTCACCGCCGCCGGAGCCGCAGGACGTTCGCGCCCATCTGCACGGCGGGGTTCCCACTGCAGAGGTCGAGGCGCTGAGCCACTGGTGGCAGAACTATGCGGGCCTGCGCAACGTACTGTTCGTGACGCGGAAGACCGACGCCGCCTATGTCGATTTCAATGAGGGCCTGAAGGTTGACAAGGCTGCGGGCAAGGCCGTCGTCGATGAGCACCAGGCCGTCAAGGACAAGCACGCCGACTTCCATAGACAGCTGCAGAAGTGGTGGGCAGCGAACGTCAAAGAGCTCCGTGCGCTTCCGAAGACGGGCAGCTTCTTTCCACTGAAAAAGAAGTTCGCGCAGAGCCTGGAGGACTTGCTCTTACCGATGGCGGTGCTGGATAAATTCCAGATTCGAGGCGCGTTCGCCGAGTTCGCCAGTACGCTAGCCGCAGACTTCAAGTCGGTGGCGGCGTCGGGTTGGAACGCGGAGCTCATACCTGCAGATGAAATCCTGAAGTCGCAGTTTCCCGAGGTATTGGCCGAAGTCGAAGCAGCGCAGGCGCGCATCGCCGAACTCGAAGCAATGTTTGACGCGGTGAAGCCTGAGGAAGACGCCGAGGAGGAAGAGGTCGACCTGTCTGCCTACGAGTTCGACGACGAGCAGCCGGTGCTTCCGAAGGCGGTCATCGACGCGCTCAAGGTGCGCAAGAAGGAGGTGGCTGCCGAACTCAAGTCGGTGAAGCAGATGGACGACCCGTCGTACCACGCTGAGCTGAAGGCAGAAGCCGAGCAGCTCAACGAGCTCCTGGCCAAGCACGCGGCGAAGGAGACCGAGCTGAAGACGGCGAAGCAGACGGTTAAGAACGTCGAGAAGCGCCGGGATGAACTGGTCGATGCTGCCCGGGCAAAGATTTCCGCCGAAGAGGCCGAGCAGCTCATTCTCAACCGCTGGATGCGGACGCTGGCGACGTCCTACGAAAGCCGGCTGCGGGCGTATCGCGATGCCTTGGTTCGGCGCATTGAGGGTCTATGGGGCAAGTACGCCGTAACTCTCGACAACCTCAGTGCGCAGCGACAGGAGAAGGCTGACATGGTCGCCAAGCTGCTGCGGGAGTTTGGCTATGAGTAATGCCACCGTAAGCGTTGCCTCCCTCGCGGAGGTCAATCCACGCACGGAGCGGCCATCGAACCGGGCGCAGGAGGTCTCATTCATTCCAATGTCAGACGTCTCCGAAGCCGGCCGCTGGGTTGGACGGCAAACAAGGCTCCTTAGTGAGGTTGAGGTTGGCTACACCGCCTTCCGCGAGGGCGACGTGCTGTTCGCAAAAATTACTCCGTGCATGGAGAACGGGAAGGGCGCATTCGTAACGGGATTGAAGAACGGCATCGGCTTCGGAAGCACCGAGTTCCATGTGCTAAGAGCCATCGCCGGCCGGTGTGACCCCGGTTTTCTCGCTCAGATTTCCGCTTTCCATGAAGTTCGCGAGAAGGCGGTGGCCTTCTTCACCGGGTCAGCGGGGCAGCGACGAGTGTCGGAGAAATTCTTTGAGAACTACTTCGTCCCTCACTACTCGACGGATGAGCAACGCCGCATCGCCGATTTGCTGGCAGCAGTGGATGAGCAGATTGCGCTGCTGGAATCGCGCATCACGAAGTCCAAGCTGGTGAAAGAAGGATTGGTGCGAGACATCCTGGCGCGGCTTGCTGATGCACCACGTCGGCCGCTGCGAAACGCGGCTGAGGTTGGCAGCGGCGTCACGCTGGGGCGCAAGTTCACCGGGCCAGGTACGCGCGACTACCCTTATCTTCGTGTTGCCAACGTGCAAGACGGGCACATCGACCTGACGGAGGTCAAAACCATACGGCTGCCGGAAGCCGCTGCCTCACGAGCAATGTTGCGAGAGGGCGACGTGCTCATGAACGAGGGTGGCGACTTCGACAAGCTTGGTCGTGGCGCAGTGTGGAACGGTGAAATCAAAGGCTGTCTGCACCAGAACCACGTTTTTCGGGTTCGCTGCGACCAGACTGTCCTGCTTCCAGAGTTTCTCGCGCTTTGGGCCGCATCAGAGTTCGGGAAGAAGTTCTTCATGCTGGCGTCGAAGCAGTCGACGAACCTCGCTTCCATCAACTCCACCCAACTCAAGAAGTTTCCGGTTTTGCTGCCCAAGCTCGACGACCAGCGCGACGCACTCCGACTCATTGGGGGCATCTCTGGAGCCTTGGAGCTGGACAGCCGTGAAGTCGAGAAGCTGCGGCTACAGAAGCAGGGGCTCGCAGCCGACCTCATCTCGGGTAAGCGGCGTGTCTTGTCGTGAAGTTGAGCCGTCAGATAGCCAGCAGTAACACGGTGCACGCTCCCTATACCGAGCTCCGCAGCTATTCCACCCGCGCCGAGTAGATGCGCCCGTCACGCTTCCAGGGAAAACAACATGTCAGAACGCACCCTCGTCGAGCTCCCCTTCATGGCACAGCTGAGCGCACTTGGCTGGTTGGTCATCGACCAAGGCGAGGCGCTGCCAATGGACCCAGCGAAGAGCCTTCGGTCGGACTTCCGGGAGGTGGCCCTCAAGCGTGTTTTTTTCGATAGCGTCCGGGCGCTGAATCGTGACCCCTCCGGCGCTGCTTGGCTGCAGGACTCGGACCTAGAAGCTCTGTTTGAGCATGTTGTTGGTCACAAGGGTTCGCTGGCCGAGGCGAACCGAGCCGTGCACGAGCTGCTTCTGAAGGGTGTCCCTGTGCAGAGGAAGACGGCGACAGGTGTTTCCACCGTTGCGGTACGGTTGGTCGACTTCGACGACCCATTCGCCAACAGCTTCCATGCCATCAACCAGTTCCGCATCGACACGCCCGGGCAGGTGAAGTCGCACATCCGCCCGGACCTGGTGCTCTTCGTGAATGGCCTGCCAATGGTGGTCGTGGAAGCCAAGGAGGCTAACGCCTTCACCAGCATCCCGATGCAGGAGGCGAAGAAGCAACTGATGCGCTACTGTGAGCGTCGGCCAGACGACACCAAGGGCGGAAAGCTGGAAGGCGAGAGCCGGCTGTTTCACGCCAATCTCTTCATGGTGGCCACGACCGGCAACGAGGCCTCGTATGGCTCCATCACAACGGACCCTGATGACTTCCAGCGCTGGAAGTCCATCATGCCCACGAAGTACGCGTCGTTTGCCCCGCCATTCAGTGGGCAGGTTCGGCAGCAGGAGACGCTCATCCAGGGCATGCTGCCACGCGACACGCTGCTCGACCTTCTCCAAAACTTTGTGCTCTTCACCACCAAGGGCGATTCATTGGTGAAGGTGGTCCCTCGGTATCAGCAGTACCGGGCCATCCTCAAGGCACTGGACCGCATTCGAGGCAACACCGGTGCATCCAGGGGCGGTGTCATTTGGCACACCCAGGGCTCTGGCAAGTCATTGACGATGGTGTTCTTCGTGCGCAAGCTGCGCACGAGCAAGGACTTGTTCGACCTGAAGGTCATCATGGTCAACGACCGGACCGACCTAGAGGACCAGCTGGCAGGCACGGTCCAACTCGCTGGCGAGAAGGTCACCCGTATCGAAAGCTCAGATGACCTGAAGAAGAAAGCGGCAGGCAACGACTCCGGGCTGTACCTCGTCATGGTGCACAAGTTTCGCGAACAACAAGAGCAGCTGTCGCCAGCGCTAAAGAGTGCCATCGGCATCCCGTTGGCCGTCCCCAAGGTGAAGCCGTTCCCGAAGGTCAACAGCTCTTCGCGCATCATCATCTTCATTGACGAGGCGCATCGGACGCAGTACAGCGACCTCGGCAACAACCTCGCAAACGCGTTCGAGAACGCCATCAAGATTGCATTCACTGGCACGCCGCTCATCACAAAGCGCCATCGTCAGACCACGGTCGAGCGGTTCGGTGGCGTCATCGACACCTACCGGCTGAAGGAAGCGCAGGACGACGAAGCGGTCCTTCCCATCATCTACATTGGCAAGACGTCGAACACCGCGCTGACGCACAAGTCTGACTTCGACGACAAATTCGAAGACATGTTCGCTGAGCGGACGCCCGAAGAGCTTGAGGCTATCAAGCAGAAGTACGGTGGTCGCGACGACGTGCTCGAGGCTGAGGCTCGCATCGCCGACATTGCCAAAGACATCGTCAAGCACTACGTCGAGGGCATCCTGCCTGAGGGCTTCAAGGCGCAGGTTGTCGCAAACTCTAAGCTGGCAGCCATTCGTTACCGCGATGCCATCGTACGAGCGCTTGACGTCTACGCTGACAAGTACTCGAAGCGTCGCGATGCTGACCCGTCGGTGCTGGAGCGCATCCGCTTTCTGAAAGCTGTCGCCATCGTCTCTGAGGATGGCACCAATGAGCTTGGTGTGGTGCGCGAGGCCCGCAAGGATGCCAAAGAGCTCGACGCCATCAACAACTTCCTGAAGCGATTCGACCCCTCAAAGCCTGAGACTGGTATCGCGTTCCTTAACGTCTGCGACATGCTGCTGACGGGCTTCGATGCGCCCATCGAGCAGGTCATGTACTTGGACAAGCCGTTACGTGAACACACCTTGCTGCAAGCGATTGCGCGTGTGAACCGGAAGGCGCCGGGAAAGAAGCACGGCATCATCGTCGACTACATCGGACTGACAAAGCATCTGCGCGAGGCGCTCGACATCTACGTCGGAGAGGATGTCGAGGAGTTCCTGGCGTGCTTCCGTTCGGTCGACGACGAGTTCCTGCGTCTGCAGGCGACGTTTGAGCGACTGGCGCTCTTCTTCCGCGAGAACAAGATTGACCAGGTCTACGACTGGGCTGCACAGAAGCTGCCGGCAGATGAGGACTACATCGTCTTCGAGCTGATGATGGACGTAGTCGAAGACGTGAAGCGGCGCGAGACCTTCGATGTCCTGCTGACGCTATTCCTGCAGGCAATGAACACAGTGTTGCCGGACGCGCGGGCACTGCACTACGAGGCGGCCGCAAAGCGCTTCGCGTGGTTGAAAGCCCAGGCTCGCGAGCGCTTTAAAGACTCAAGCCTTGACCTTGGCAACGCCGGCGAGAAGGTGCGCCGCTTGGTCAACGAGCATCTGGTCAGCCTGGGCGTTGACCCGAAGATTCCGCCGGTCGAACTGCTGCAGGCGAACTTTCTCAAGAAGGCTGAGGCGCAGCCGTCGTCGAAGGCCAAGGCCTCGGAGATGGAGCATGCACTGCGCAAGCACATCACTGTGCACATGGACGAAGACCCGGCGTTCTACGGCCCGCTCTCGGAGAAGCTGGAAGAGGTCCTGCGCAAGTACAAGGACAACTGGGACGAACAAGCGAAGCAGCTGCAGCTCTTGGTCGGCGCGGCAACTCCACCCAAAGCGGACGCAGACGAGGGGCTGGAGCCGAAGTCAGTGGCATTCTATCGACTGCTCACTATGAAGGTTGGAGAGTCGTCGAAGCTGCAACCGTCCGAGAAAGCCACTCTGAAGTCGCTTGTCAACGACCTTGTGCCGCTGTTTCGGTCGGCTATCCAGGCGCCGGGTTTCTGGACGAACCACGTCAAGGTGGCCGAGCTCGAGGGGGAGGTCTACAACCGGTTGGTGGACACCGGCATCGACGCTGTGCTGGAGCACCTCGACGAGTGGTCTAAGGCCCTGGTACATCTGGCGAAGTCCCGCAGCCACGACCTCCTCGCTTGACCATGCCAGCTGTTCGTGACGTCGAGTACAGCGTCGTTCGGTCGAGCCGGAAGACAGCAGCCATCTTCGTCGAGAGGGACGGAGGGGTCACTGTCAAAGCGCCGCAAAACGCTTCAGACCAGCAACTCGAGCGATTGGTCGAGCGCAAGCTGCCTTGGATTTATCGCACGATAGCGCACTGGTCTGAGCTCAACCGCGAGCCAGCTGGCAAGGAGTTCGTCTCGGGCGAGACGTTCTACTTCCTTGGCCAACCTTGTCGTCTCGACATCGCTGTGGACAGCCAGGTGCCATTGCAGCTCGTTGGCGACCGGTTCGTGCTCCGGGCAGACTTCCGCGGTCGAGCAGAGGAGCTCCTTCGTGCCTTCTATCGTGAGGCAGGATACGAGCGCCTTCCAGGGCTCATTGCTGAGCACGCCCGCTCCATGGGTGTGGCACCAGGCAAGCTGCGTGTTTGGGAGCTCAACCACCGATGGGCGTCGTGCTCACCGGCAGGAAACCTGAATTTCCACTGGCGCGCGCTTTCCGCTCCGCTCGATGTACTGCACTACCTCGTGGTCCACGAGCTTGCACATCTCAAAGAGTCGAATCACACGCCGGCCTTTTGGAGTGTGGTCGATACTGAACTGCCGGGGTGGCGTGGTTCCGCGGAGTGGCTTAGAGAGCACGGCGCAAGAATGACGCTATGAGCGCGTACTAGAACGCCTTGATTTCTCTGGCAGAGCGCGGGTCCTTGTAGCCAGGTGCGAGGTGTGCGTTGCTGGCTCCATAGAGTGCAAGCGGGTCCGGTAGCCACAGGGCGAACTCCGGGCCCTCCAGGTGGTGGTCTGGCGAACAATCGACGTTCCAGCGGCGCAGGATGTAGCCGGCGTTTGCGGCGCGTACCTTCACCTGCAGCTTGCCGTCGGGCATGTCGTAGTCCATTCGCACGACCTCGGGACGCGTGTGCTTGGGATGGGGTACGAGTTCCAGTTCAATGATTCGGCTCCACTGCACGTCGTGCTCGACCGTCTCCTCCTTGGCCACCAGGCTGTCCTCCAGCACTTCCGGACTGTCCATGCGTGTGAACACGAAATCGCGAAACTCGCGATGTCGCCGGTCAAAGGCGCGAACGTGCCATCGAGTACCAATATCCACCAGCGCCAGGGGCACCAGTTCGCGTTCAGTCTTGCCGCTGTCGATTGACGTGTAGCCCAGGCGAACCGCCTTGCCACGGTTTATTGCGCGCGTTATCGGCGCAAGGACCGACATCTTCGGCAGACTCAGCGCGGCGGGGAACTCACACCGCAGCATTGGTTGGAGCTGCTCCCCGATTCCTTCGCCGAAACCCTGCGACAGGGCGGTAAGCACGCGCTGAGGTTGGTGCTCGAAGAGCGGCACGAAGTCCGGCGTAGGCCTGTAAGCCTTCCTGGCCTGGTCAAGTTCAAGGTTCTCAGCGGCGATTTCGCGGTAAAGCGCTATGTCGCGGGTGGCGCCAGCGGGCCCCGTTCCGAAGCGGTCCACGACGTCAGCGCGTCGAAGCTCTCCGAGGAAGTAGAGCTTGAAGTCGATGTGGGACAACCGCTCCAGCTGTGTTTTGGTCAGTGCGGCGAGCAGACGCGCGCGCGTCTCTTTTTGTTCGGGCATCTCGGCATCATAGCCGAGACCGCTACATGAGAGACTCCATTCGATGGTGCGACATCATCAAAATGATTAGCTATGCTGCTCAATACTGAAACGGAGGCCGCATGGCTAAGAACAACCCGCCCGGCGACGGGCACCGAAATGGTGCGGTGCGAGACCGCAGTCAAACCCTGACCCCCTCGGGGCACTACGTGAAGCGCGACGCCGGCACCGGGCGTTTCATGGACGTCAAGACCTCGGACAAGACGCCCTTCAAGGACGTGCGGCGCGCGAAGAAGTAGGCCGGGTATTTGTGAACGACTCGTCGACTTCTTCCTCACCGAGCCGCGCCGACTCATTTCACTCGGAGCCTCGCTTGTTCGCCTCGGCGGCGGGCTTTTCATCGTGGGCCTCATCGGTCAGGTGGCGACAACCGCAGTGTCGGCGGTCAAGGGACTGGCGGGCGGGCCACCGCCCGAGGTCCTCCTTTCGGATGTCTTTCCCGAGTACTTGAGTGTCTGGATGCCCGAAAGCATCCCGAGCTTCGGGTTCGCACTGCTCCTCGTGGCGGGCGGTTTATGGGCCGCTCGAACCGGTCGCACCTACCAACGCTACCTGGGGCATTGACTTCAACCTAACCGACGGCTGCGGCCAGACTGCATGAGTCGAGACGACCACCTTCATCGCGCGGTTCGCACGGTCACCGCTGCCGCGTCTGCGCGCTTCACGTATCTGGCGGAAGCCATCGCGCGCGCCCTTGAGCCGACCGCTACCCAGCTCCAAGACCTGGAGCGCGCGTACAACGCAACCGGCGAGTACCTCGTCGACTGCCCCGAACTTGGCAGGTTGGTCATGCAGGTCCATGCCCAAGGCTCGCGCCCGATGGGAACCATCGTTCGACCGATGGATGTGAAACGGGAGGGCTTCGACATTGACTTGGTGGTGAGGCTGTCCAAGGCAGCTCTTACTCGGTACGGCGGGCCAGGAGGCGCAGCGCTGCTCCTCGAGCACATGTATGTAGCTTTGAAGCGCTACGCGGACCGTCACGGGCTGGGAATCGAGCGGTGGGAGCGTTGCGTCACCCTCATCTACGCTGGAGGCATGCGCGCCGACTTCGCGCCGGTCATCGACGACCCGTCGCTCGCGCTCCCGCACGGCGAACATCACGGGCGCATCCCCGACCGCGACCGCAAGAACTTTCTCTCGACCAACCCCAAAGGGTACTGCCTGGGTTTCGATGATGCCGCCAAGGTTGCACCGCGCTTTCGGCTCTCCGAAGCGCTGGTGGCAAATTTCGCGGAGGCGCGGAAGGCGGATGTTGAGCCCCTGCCCGAGGCGGACGAGGTGTTTGCACGTCTGTTGAGCAGGTTCGTACAGCTTGGGAAGGTCCACCGGAATATGGCCTTTGCCGAGTTGCCGGGAGGCGCCGACCTGGCGCCTGCATCAGTCTTCCTTACCAGTCTCTTCGCGAAGGCCTACGCCATTCTGGCGCCTCAACCTCATGATGGGCCGCTCGACCTGTTCTTCGACATCGTTGAACTTCTTCTGACGTTGTTTCAGCGCGAAGTCGTTGAGCTCGGTCGCGAACGCTGGACGTTGATGAACCTCTTCGCTCATGCCGACAACCTCGCGGCTTCGATGAACACCGCTGCGCGTCAAGCGGCATTTCTTCAGTGGCACGCAAAGTTCGTGAGTGACTTGGAGGGACTTCTCGCCGCCGTGGAGGGCAATCAGGGGCTGGACGCAGTGACCAAGGCGGTGGAGCAGGCGTTTGGGCCTCGCGCCGCACAGGTGGTGGTTCAGCGAAATGCGCTACGGCGGGACGGAAATCGCGCGTTGCAGCGCGCGGGTTTTGTGGTGGCCGGCACGGTGCCGGTCGTCACGCCGGCGCGCGCTCATACGTACTTTGGCGGTCCGACCAAGTGATGCCGCCACTCCGCATTCCAAACCTTGCTCAGCGTCACGCTGAGCTGAAGGCATTGGAGTGGCCGGATTCGACCCTGGAGTTCGCTCGGGGACGTGCGCTTCGCTTTGGCTTCAAGGTGGCTCCGAGTCAATGGTCGCGTGTGTACCGATGCTCGCTGAAGCTTTACCCGGCGAAGTTTCCAGAGCTCTTTGTGATGGAGCCAGACCCCAAGGCGCTCGCCACGGGCCGAGTCCTGCCTCACACCTATCCGCACGACCGGGCTGGCACAAAGCTGTGCCTTTGGCTGCCGAGAGCTCATGAATGGTCTGGGCAGATGCGGCTTGACGAAACCTATCTGCCCTGGGCGGCTGAGTGGCTCGACTATTTCGAAGAGTGGCTGGCGTCGAACGAATGGGCTGGCGGCGGGGAGCATCCCGAGATGAAGCGCAAACGATGGGCACAACCACGGGCCGGCCAGATGGCTCGATAAGCATCAAACAACAACTACCCGCGGGGAGGACCCGATGAATAATCAACACCGGATTGACGTCGAGCAAAACAGGCCTGAGTTGCTCGAGCTCTTGCGCGCGCAGCGGCTCTTTTACGCCCGCGCCAAGCTGTACCAAAACCTGTTTGCCATCATGGCGCTGCTGCTGCCCGCAATCGGCGTGCTCTTCGGTGCCAGCGTGCCGGCCATTCGGCCGTTCTTGGGGTTTGGTTCGATTCTTGTTCTTTTGCTTGAGGTGGGAGTCATCTCGCGCCGACAGCGCGAGGACTGCAAGCGTGGTGCCAAGGTGCAGGAACAGTTCGACACCGAAGTGCTGCAGTTGGATTGGAATCGCCTTGTGGCGGGCAGCCGCGTCGACGCCGAGGAGGTGCGCGACATCACGACCAGTCCGTTGCCTGAAACCGAAAAGGCTCGCCTGGAGAACTGGTATGAGCCTGTGTTCTCCAAGCTGCCGTTGCCCTTGGGACGACTTCTTTGTCAACGCACGAACGTCGCCTACGACATGCGCGTGCGCAAGGTCTACTCGGGCATCTTGCTGGCCGCCGCAGTCCTTCTGGTCGTCGTGCTGACTTGCGTCGGCCTGTATCAGGGCCTAACCGTCAACGAACTCATCCTGACGGCGTACTTGCCTGCGCTTCCGCTTGCAGCGTTTGTGCTTCGCGAGCATCGAAAGCAGGGCGACACCATCGAGAACCTGACCACCTTGAAGGCGGAGGTCGAGAAAGCATGGGATAAGGCGCTGAGCGGAGCTTCCTACGCCGAGCTGACTACCACCGCGCGTGGTTTGCAGGATGCCATCTACCGCCATCGAGCGAGCAATCCGCTCGTATTCGACTGGCTCTACAACTGGCTGCGTAAGCGGAACGAAGACCTCACCCGACACGCCGCCGACAAGTTCGTCGTTGAGGCACAGCAGAAGCTGAACCTGCCGAAGGAAGCCCAATGAAATTGCACGAGCACTTCAAGGCGTTCCTTGACGACCATGTAAACCTCAACAGCACGCGACTCTCGCTCCTTGAGGGCAGCATTACCGCCGTTGAGAACGCTGTTCGCGCGTTGGGCTGGGGTCCGAAGATTGTTTCGTTTGCGCCCCAGGGTTCGTGGGCTCACGAGACCATCATCAAGCCGCAGTCGGGACAACCCTTTGATGCTGACTTGCTCGTGTTGGTGGAAGCCAAAGATGGCTGGACTGCGAAGGACTACGTCAAGGAGCTGGCGAACAAGCTGGGCAAGCTCCCTGCGTACGAGGGCAAGGTCCGTTGCTTCTCGCATTGCGCCACGATTGAGTACGCTGGCGAGCGAAAAATTGACGTCGCCCCGTGCGTCGTCAACCGGCTCTATGTTGGCCAGTATGAGGTGTGCAATCGCGTCACGGACCAGTTCGAAGCGTCTGCCCCTTTGGCCTACACCGAGTGGGTCAAAGGCAAGAATGGCGTCGCCGGCGGAAACGACCTGAAGAAGGTCACTCGGCTGCTGAAGTACATGAGGGACATCAAGGGCAACTTCACCTGCCCTTCGTTCTTGCTCACGACGCTCATGGGATTGCAGGTCTACGAAAGCGACCGCGGCAGTGCGCAGTTCGCCGACCTGACCACGACCCTTAAGACGCTGGTCGGTCGCCTGGACGATTGGCTCCAGGCGCGGCCGAACCTGCCGACGGTTCCGAATCCAAAACTGCCGCAGGAGGACCAGGCGAGCGGCTGGGACCAGACCCAATACGGCAACTTCCGCGACAAGGTGAATCTGTATCGTGGGTGGATTGATGACGCTTTCGCCGAAGAGGACCGCGACGAAAGCATCGGGAAGTGGCAGCGCGTGTTCGGCGAGAGCTTCGGTGCCAGCGAAGCCAAGCGAGCTGCGGAGGCTGTTAGCGAGTCGGAGACCAGCGGCGCCCTGGTCGTCGGCGGGCACTTCCGTGACTTGGTCGAGAAGGTGAAAGCACTCGGTGCGGCGGCGGTACCCGCAAAACTGCGCAAGCTGCCTCATGTGCACCGCCCAGTTTGGCGTCGAGCGACCGACCAGTACACGGTAAAGGTGGCGGCGGAGCTTCGCACCGGGGAGTACGGCAACTCGATTCGTTCCGTTCGGTCCGCTGAGCCGCTTCAGGCCGGCTACTGGATTAGGTTCTCTGCGACGAACACGATGGGGGTCCCGTTTACGGATGACTACAAGGTCCGCTGGCGAGTGACGAACACCGACAAGGTGGCGGCGCGAGCCGACGCATTGCGGGGTGACTTCTATCCTTCTGACGACCACTTCAGCCGGTCTGAGCAACTGTCTTATCGCGGCGTTCACTTCGTAGAGGCGTTCTTGATTCGCAAGCGAGATAACAGGCTGGCAGGGCAGTCTGACCCGTTTTATGTCGTCATCGAATAGCTCGAGTGCGAGTCCGACCAAACCTGCGCCGGCGCGCTTGGACGCTCCTTGGTAAGCGCCCCGCGAACACAGGTTGACGCGCGTGCAGGTCCTATGAGGCTGGTGCCCAGCGATGCGGCAGCAGTTCGTCGATATCACGAGCAAGCTGAGTAGGTAGTCGGGCCAGCACGTCTTTCAGGTAGGCATACGGGTCGTGCCCATTGAGCTTTGCCGATTGGATCAAGCTCATGATGGCCGCGGCACGTTGTCCAGCCAGCAACGTTCCGGCAAACAACCAGTTCTTTCGCCCGGTAGCCCAGGGCCTGATTTGCTGCTCGTCGAAGTTGTTGTCGATCGGCAATGCCGGATCGTCCAGGTAGCGCATGAGCGCAACCCAGCGCTTGAGGCTGTAGTCGATCGCCTTGGCCGTGGCGGTCCCGTCCATGATCTTGGTGCGCTGCGCGATGAGCCAGTCGTGCAGCGCTGTGGCAACGGGTGCTGCACGTGTTCGTCGCTCGTGCAGCCGTTGCTCCGGCGGGAGCACCTTCACATCGCGCTCGATGCCGTACAACTGCCCGATGAGATCAACCGCGGTGGCGGCGATGGTGCTCTTGTTGGCCACGTGCAGTTCAACGAACTTGCGTCGGGCATGTGCCATGCACCCGGCTTCGATGACGCCACGCGCAAAGAGCGCCTTGTAGCCGGCAAAGTCGTCACAGACGAGACTGCCCTGCCAGTCGCCAAGGAACGCCCGGGCGTGCTCGCCAGCACGACTCTCGGTGAAGTCGTAGACCACAGCGCGCAGCGGTTCGAAGGCACCGCTTGCGTAGGCCCACAGGTAGGCGCGGTGTGTCTTGCCGCTGCCGGGCGAGAGCATCGCCACGGGCGTCTCGTCGGCATGCACAACCCCTCGCCCCAACACATGTGCCTTGAGCGCATCGACCAGCGGTTGCAGGCGCGGCCCGCACACGCCGACCCAGGACGCCAGTGTCGAGCGCGGCAGCGCCAGGCCGGCACGGCCGAAGATCGCCTCCTGGCGATACAACGGCAAGTGATCGGCGTATTTCGCCACGAGCACCTGGGCGAGCAGTCCCGAGGTCGGGATGCCCTTGTCGATGATCTCGGCCGGCACCGGTGCCTGCGTCAGGGTGCGGCACTGCGCGCAGGCCCATTTGCCCCGGACATGGCGCTCGACGGTGAAGACGCCCGGTACGTAGTCGAGCTTCTCGCTGACGTCCTCGCCGATTCGCTTGAGTTCACATCCGCAAGCACAGGTGGTGTTCTCAGGTTCGTGGTGGTGTTCCACGCGAGGCAGTTGCGGCGGCAGGGCTGCGCGCTTTGGGCGTTCCCCCGGCTCACGAGGCTTCTTCGACGCGGCCAGCAACTCTTCGAGCTGTGCCTCCAGGGCGGCCATGTCGGCATCGACTGCCTCATCGAACAACGCCCTCTGGCCCGCATCTAGCTGCTCGCTCTTGGTGCCGAACTTCACACGCTTGAGTTGCGCCATCTCGAAGGTCAGCTTCTCGATCTTGGCGTCGCGCCAGTCAATCTCGTGGCGGTCCTGCTCGAAGCGTCGCAGCAGCTTGGCACCGAGTTCGCCCAGGCCTGCGGCTTGGAGGGCAGCGAGTTCCGCGGCACGGATCGGTGGGGTGTCAACCATGGGCCGTAGTGTCGCCAAACGCAGCCGGCTCGCACACTGTCAGACGAGCGCTGCCGAAGACCTTGACCATCGAGCCAGCGCCGTATCGGTGCCAGCACGCATGTCCAGTGGCATCGTGGCCAACCACACCCCATCGACGCGGATCACCGCAGCAGCTCCCGCAGCCAAGCCGCGCACTCAGCGGCTGCGTCCCCGGGCCAGGTCACCTTGATCATCGTGTCAGCGCGCTGCAACTCGATGCGGATGTCCACGGGCGTCGCCAGAGGCGGCGGCTAAAGAAGTTAAGCGGACACGAGGCTCCTACGGGCGAGGCTCGGAATCAACATGTCCTTGGCCGGCTGCTTACGGCTGTGCCGGCAGCAGCCAGGTGCTTGACAGGAAAGGGGCCATCCCCGGGGCGGGATTCACGCTGAGAGGGACGTTCCGCCGCATGTTGGCTTCCTTCTGCGGAAGTCGTGTCGGCCGGCTCCGACCGCGATTCGAGTTCGACTTTCCGGGTGTTCGCCGCATGTTGATAAGTCCCAATATCAACACGCGCGAAAAGTGCCGACAAGTCGCGATTGCTGGCATGAGCACGTGCCAAGTGGTTGTCGCTCAACATCTTCAAGCGGGGAAACACATGACTCCTGAATCGTCGGAATCAACATGGCGTGCCCAACTGGAGGAGGCCGGTTTCGAGGCCGTGCAGCGGTTGTACGCTGAAGCGGTCACCGATGCATTGGAGGTGGGCCGCGTCTGTGCGCGCTTCCTGCTCGGCCTGTACAACGGCAACCGGTTTCCGTTCGATCTCACCGACCTCCGCTTGCTGCCGACTGGCTTGTTGAAAGACGCCATGGCGGTCCTGCACATGGACGCGCGCCTGACACGGCAGGAGGTGCATCTCTACTTCGCCGAGGGCGGTCGCACGTTCGAGGATTTGGTGTCGGACTACCGCGTTGTCGACATCGAACGGTTGAAGCACGGTGGAGATGGGCTCCCGCGCCCAGCGGCGAGACATGGCACTCTCTGCCAGGACACTCAGGTCAGCGCCAAGTTGATCACCTGCGGCAATGCCCCCGGCTACCGGGATGTCACCCTGACGCTGGGTTGCGAAGTGATCGGAGGAAACCGGGGGGCAGTGGGCACAGTGCGCCTCGAGGTAAACCTGGGTGCCGATGACGCCGTCGCGGCCATGCAGCACATTCAGCGCGTGAACGTCTTTGCCTGGAAGCAAGCTGACCGTGGTCCCCTCGATCTCCGGCCCGGCGAGCGCCGTCCAGCTTGGCTCGACCGAGCTCCGTCCTCGTCGCTACCTTGACCGCCATGCCGCTCATCGATCCGTACTTCACGCCGGCCGTTCTAAAGGATTTCGTCGCCAACTTCCTCGGAGTGTTCGCACGTTGCGAGTTCGCCATGACCATGAAAGAGACGGCGTACGTCCGAGACGATCATGGGATCGCCGCCGCGGCGTGGCAGCAGTTGGTCAATGACGCCGGCGACTGGCTGCAGGTCCAGGCCGGCGCCGAACTGGATCAAGCCGTCGAGGCGCTGACGTCGGAGCCGCCGCGCCTGCGAGCGTTCGGTTGGCAGGCTGTACCCCTTCCGGGCGTGGATCGGGTCGCACGGGCGATGAACGCGGCGGTACGGGTGAGGAACAACCTGTTCCACGGGGCCAAGCACGCGTCCGAGGGCGCTCCCGGCCGTGATGAACGGCTGGCGCGGTCTGCTCCGTTGCTGCTCGCCGTCGTCGAGCAGTGCCCGGGCGACCTGCACGGAGCCTATGGGCATGGTTAGTCCGACGCCGCGCGATCGAAAGTTGAACGCGGCGCACTTCGCCTTCATGCGAGGCCTCGTACAGGGTCTGCCGTTGAGGGAGATGTGGGAGCGGTACCTGCAGGTCGAAGGCAGCTCGTCGGACCTGCGCATCGTCCGGTCGACGATCGCGTGGATCCGCGATGCCTTTGCCGCGGCAGCCCGGCGCGAGGCCCGTTTCAGCACGGCCACGGCTGGTGCTGATCGACGTGAGCCAGCTGCCCGCGGACAAGCCAACTCTGCCGTCGTTGGAGGAGTTCGCCGAAAGCCGTGGCCTGGAGGAATTCTCACAGGCCGAGCAGATCGAGGCGTACGTGGCCGAGTTCGGCAGGGCGAGTCGGCGCCAGTCACGTCGTGGACGCCTCGTGGAGAGACAACTTGAGGCCTTGCGCTGGCTGGAGGGCGTGGTCTCGCAACCGCCGGGACCCGGCGACTCGGTTTGCGCCTGGCTGAACCCGACCATCGCCCTCCGATTGGAGCGAGCCAAAATCTTCACGCTGGCACAACTGATCGAACGGGTGAATGGCCTCGGGCAGGGCTGGGCGGTGTCCATCGCGGGCATCGGCAAGGCGAAGGGCGAGCGAGTATTGGCTTGGCTGCGGTCCAACGAGGAGGCGATCGGCATGTCGATCGGCCGGCACGTGCAGCAACGCAGGACCGAGTTGTCCAGGCACGAGCTCGCCAGGGTGGTCGCGCCGGCGACCGACATCCGGCCGCTCGAGAAGCTCGTTGTGCCCGTGGATCTCGATGGCACCCGAGGCGCCTTCCGTCGTCCGTAAGCCCATTGCTTGATCGACGCGTCCAACGACCATGCCGCGCTCCTCACATGGCTGCAGTCGAAAGCTGGCCTCACCCCGGAGCAGCGCGCGGCCGCCAAGGCGCGGCGCAGGGGGTGTGACTCGGGTCTCGAGGGGCCCGACGAGTGGCTCAGCTTCCTGTCCCATACTCAACGCGCCTACAGGAAGGAAGCCGAACGATTCCTGTTGTGGGCCGTCGTCGAACGCCGAAAGCCGCTGTCGTCGATGACGACCGAGGATTGCGTCGCGTACCGCGACTTCATCGCCGATCCGCAGCCACGCACCAGGTGGTGCGCGCCGCGCAACCGAGAACGATGGTCGCCGCTGTGGCGGCCCTTCGAGAAGCCACTCGCAGCGCTTCGCGGTCACGGTCCTGAAGAACCTCTATGCGTACTGGTTGGACAAGAACTATGTGATGGGGAATCCGTGGACGGGCGTGACCATGCCGCGTTCGTCAACGCCGCGCATCAACACCGGCCGAAGCTTCGCGATGGCGCAGTGGCGCTTCGTGCTGGAGATGGCCGAACAGCTGCCCGAGACCTCGACCGGGCTTCGCCTGAGATTCGCACTCTCGATGCTCTACGCCACCGGGCTTCGCCTGTCAGAGGCCGTGGCGGCCCGGGTAGATGACCTCGAGTGGGTGGAATATCCGCCCGACGAAGACGACCAGGATCATGTGGAGGGGTGGCTGCTGACCGTGGTTGGCAAAGGTGGTCGGCTGCGCCAGGTCCCAGTCCCTCAGGAGGTCATCTCCCAACTCTCCTCGTACCTGCAATCCAGAGGGCTCGACCCAGATCCCGAAGATCCGTCGAATGCCGGAGCCTTCCTGATTGGGAAAGCGGTCGACATCGCGGAACTGGCGCCGAGCCTGCGGCCGACCGATGGCGTCGACGCAAAGACCGGGATCTCTACGAACACGCTCTATGACCAGCTCAAGCGGTTCTTCGAGAACTGCGGGTCGAGGCTGGGAGCTCAGGGTGATGCCAAGGGGGCAACCCGGCTTGCCAACGCCAGCACGCATTGGCTGCGCCACACGCACGCGTCGCACTCGATTGCACGCGGAACGCGCGTGGAAATCGAGCAGCAGATTCTTGGTCATGCCTCGCTGGCCACGACGACGGTCTACGTCACCACCGAGGGCAAGCGGCGCATGAAGGCGATCGCCTCGTTCTGGCGACGCTGAAGCGCGACGCCGATGCTGCGAGGGGTGCGACACCGGGCCAGCAGAGCGGATGGGGCGGCGGGGGGCACCCAGCCGCAGTACGATGAGTTCGTGCGCCGCCTCGCGTGCAATCTGATGCCTGGAGGCCTGCCCACCTCGGAGCAGGCCAACATTGCGCTCGCCCTGGATAGTGCGATGGTGGCCTCGGCGTACGCTATGAACCACTGCGCAAGTGTCGCGCGACCGTTTGCTTATGCAAGCGGCAATCAAGCGAGGCCTGAGCGTCGATTTCTTGGAATCGCCGAGCGAGGCAAACAAGCAATGCGAGTCGGTGCCCGAGCACATCTAGCAGCATACGTTCTATACCGCATTCACACCGGCCCCCAAGCAAGGCCTGAAACGCGCGATCAATGGACTGAACACCGAAGCCTATGAGGAAGTGACGGCAGCCTTACGCGACTTGGCGGCCAGTGCAAAGGATGCCGCCATCTATAACCGCTTGATGTTCATTGAGCGCAATCAGCTCTGGATGCCACGCCTTGTCAAGTACCTGGAGGGAGGAGGGCGCAGCCGTGGGCAACGGGGGCGCGGCCCACTTGCCAGGGCCAAACGGCGGTATCGAGCCGTTGCGCCGACAAGCGTTCAAGGTCGAGCCAATCCTCATTCCTGCGGGAAACCCAACGGGCGCGCCCGAGTAAAGTGCGACGTTTCCACATAAAGTGGGCCGCGATTCTGCCCCGGATTTGGCCCTCAGTGAATGGGAGTTATCTGAGGGCGGGTCCACGACCCGAGCGCTCTTGCCGATCCAGCGCCTCCCCGTGCACCACGGGAAACGCCTGGCCCGGATAGGCGTGCGTCTCGGATAGGGTACGCGCCGCCCGCCAGGGCCTATTTGCGACTTGGCGAGCCGACTTGTTATAGCGCTGCCGGTGGCATGATCTCGTATTTCCACCGACCCACAGGGAAGCCGAATGACTGAACGTCAATTTGCCGAACGGATTACGATGCCCGTGATGCTCGTCCTGCTCTACGTAGGGCCTGCCGCTGTCAGCGCCATTGACGTGGCTATCCTGCTCAACGGCCACATACGCGGCCTGTCGGGGCTGCTGCTCCCCGTCGTGATCCTTTGGTCTGTCTGGCAGGGGCGTTTCGAATCAAACGGCTCGCACGAGATGGCGAAGATCACCGGAGTGTCGTGGCTCGCCGGCTTGCCAATTGGCTTGGCAGCTTGGCTTATCGCTCAACAGCTGTCCCGATTCTTTGCTTGAGGAGCGCACCATGGACAAGACAGTGATGGAAGTTTTCGGGGTCGGCGGCGTGGCCATCGTGGCGTTGGCGATGGGCTTTTCTTGGCTGCGCAAGCCGAAGCTCGCCTTCATGGCCTGGCCAGCATTCGGTGTTGCTGGCGCCGTTGCGGGAATACTGATGCAGCGGCCTGAGGTGACGCAGTGGTCCTTCTGGCTGGCTGGGCTGGCTATGACCGCGCAAATGCTCTACGACGGCTGGAAACGCGGCCAAACGACTTCCAAAGAACGACACTGACACCAAGGAATCGACCCATGGACAGCACCACCCTCACCGCGGAAAGAGTCTTCGACTGGAGCGCACGCTTCGGCCTGCTGAGCGCACTGCTCGCGTGGGCTCTCCTGGCCTCCGGCACCAGGGGCCACTTGGTCATCGCGTTGATGGCGGCCAGCTTCGTGTCGTCGTTCCTGTACGTCTGGTACCAGCTGCGCCTCAAGGCCATCGGCCGTGCTCATCAGTTGCTGTCGTGCCTGCTGCCGCTGGGTGCGATGGGCGCGATTCCCCTGATGCTGATCACCTTCTTCCCGGTCGCCCTTCGCGGCTGAGCTTCACCGCGGCGTCGCTGGCCACCGCCAGACGTCGCCCCGGCAGCTGCCACGCCGGCGCCTTCGCACGATGAATAATGGCGAATGGCGTGACGGCGGCAAGCACCCGGGCGAAGCGGAGAGGGCTCTTATCCCCTTGCACGATCACTGTCGCGATTGATGGGCCTCAAGGCGCGGCCGGAAACGTTGGCTCAACTGCTGCCTGGGTCACCGGGCCCGAAGAAAGAATCATGGCGCCTTGCGTTGTCTTTGCGCACTCGCCGCGCTACGGCGGTTCCGGCTTACCTCCCCAGGTGGGCAAACGGTATCATCGCAGATCATCGCGCCCCGCAACGCGGTTCTTCCATGCCCCTCCCGACCACGGACCGGTCGCTGACCGACGCTGAATTCCAGCGCCTCGCCAACTTCCTTGAAGGGGTCGGACCTGCCGCCATGAATTTGGAGAAGCTCGACGGCTTCTTTGCCGCCCTGATCTGCGGGCCGGACATGGTGATGCCGAGCGAATACCTGCCACAGGTCTGCGGAGGAGAGTTCTCGTTCGATAACGACGAACAGGCAAATGACATCCTCGGCCTGCTGATGCTGCACTGGAACTTCATTGCCGGGGAACTGCTGCGCACCCTGCAGGAGCCGCATGTGTACCTGCCCGTGCTGCTCGAGGACGACGCGGGCGTCGCACGGGCCAACGACTGGGCTCTCGGGTTCATGCGGGGCCTGCAGATGCGACCGCAGAGCTGGCGCGAACTGCTCGAAAGCGAAGAGCATGGCGGACCGATGGTCGTCATCATGCTGCTCGCGCACGAGCACGATCCTGACCCCGGAATGCGTCCGCCGACAATCCCTGAGGACAAGCGCGAGGATCTACCGGTCGAGCTGACCGCGAGCCTGACCCGCATCTACCGCTACTTCGAGCCGCATCGGCGCTCATTGACGCGTGCCCCGCAGCAGGAGCCGCGCCGGCGCGAGGTCCCAAAGGTCGGCCGCAACGAGTCGTGCCCCTGCGGCAGCGGCCGCAAGTACAAGCACTGCTGCGCGTCCACTGCACCCATGGTCCACTGACCCCTCACGACAAGAAACTGGTATGTCACGAGACGCTGATGGTGATTTTGCCCTGAGCGCCAACGGCCCGGCCTATGTTGCCGGGGAACATAGGCACGGCGTGCCGCTGTCTTACGTCGGCGAAAAACTCGGCAGCGCGATCGAGGAACTGCATCGCTACGCGCTGCGCCATCCGCAGGCGCGCGACGATCTCCAGGCGCCGATGTACTACCTGCTGGTCGCCCATCTCGCCCTGCACGACATGCTGGGAAAGGCCAATGACCAATCGCTGACGAAGCGTTTGCTCAACGGCGGTGTCGAGGAACTGCAGACCTGGCTGCGCCTGGTGGAGCGCGAGGGCGATGTTAAAGGCTTGGCCGGCCTGCATCAGCCTCCGCGGCGTTGACTGAGCGGTCGATATCGGTGACGCGCCGGGCATGGCTTGGCGCAACGCAGAATCAGCGCGGTTGCCACCACTACCGCGAGGCCGAGGTACGCAGGCTCGCCCCCAGGAGATGGATCAGCGCGTGCGCCAGATCTTCGCGAAAGCGCGCGCCCTGATCGAACCGATGCTGGGCTTCCTGCCCGGACTTTTGTCCCCGCCTCCTGTGGACAATGTTGTGCATGACCTCTGCAATGCGCCGCTAAGTCGTTGCGCCGCAACGAGCCGTGATGGCTTGCCGACAGTTGAGGCAGTTGGCCGACCAGCGGCGGCGATCAAGGAACACGCGCGCATGGCTTCGGCATGGGTCAGCGCGGCTCGGCTGCATGTACGCAGTTGCAATCTAAACTTGCCCGCATGGCGTCCCGTCAAAAGCTCTCTCCATGCCCCCGATGCTGTGCTCGAGTCGAGTTGACAGTCGATACAGAGGCCAATGCGAACACCTTGCGCGGCCGGCGCTCGTTCCAGGTCCGCTGCGACTGTGGCCTTCACGAACGCGGGCTTGCTTTCAGCAGTGGCCGCAGAGAAGCTGCAATCGACGAATGGAACGTCTTCGCGGCAGGGGAGCGGTGGCGACTCGAAGCGGTTCGACCGCTCAGTTCTCTGCTGCCCACGGTGGTGGCCACAACAGGCGCCAAGGCTCCCGGTCTGACCGATCCGTTGCAGGAACAATCGGCGTTGCATGCACTCGCGCTGCTCGAGAGGGCCGGGCTGTTGCGGATTCGACCGGACCTCGACTGCGAGCAAGTGAGAGCCGTCAGCGCTGCGGCAAGCGTGTTGCTGCGCCATTCGTTCACCGCGAATCAGCTTCTAACCGGGAGCGCAAGCGAGCGGAGGCTGTCTCGGAGCAGACCCGCGTTGGCGCCGAGTCAAGAGGAAACATGAAGGCCGCCTGAATCGCCGTCGAGCCGGGCACGCGGGCCCAACGCCCAGGTGGGTGCCTCGCTCGCTTCGCCCCGCGAGCGGGATGCGGCACTCACCCCCGTTTGAACCGGTGCGCTGGCCCGACAGGTACACCGAATCGAGGCGCTTTGAGACGATCCCTTCAGTCTCGAGCTCCACCATGCGCTGGTACAGCCAGGTGCCCTCATCGCCCTGCACCTCAGTGACCCGCAGTACCGAAGGCAACCGCTTGCGCAACAGCCGCTCCAGTTGCGCCTTGCGCGTGTGAAGTGGCAGCGCACGCAGGTCCTGGCCGTCGAGGACCAGCAGATCAAACACGCAGTACGCAACCGGGTCGCAGCCGGCGCGGTAGCCGCGCATGCTGGCCCTGGCCTGCAGCCGCTCGAAGTCCGATCGGCCGATCTCGTCGAGCACACACAGCTCACCATCGAGCACATGGCGTCCGGTTCGCAAGTCCGCGAGTGATGACGATATCTCGGGAAACCATCGAGTGGCATTGGCACCGTTGCGCGTCTTCAGCTCGACGCCGCCGGCGTCGACGCCGGCAAGGAGTCTAAAACCATCGTATTTCACCTCTTTTGTTAGCGAATCGCCTTGAGGTACTTGGACACTGCGGCGAGGATCGCCTACTCAAAGGCAGTATGGCTGTCTTCTAGTCGTCCACCGCTCCGCAGGGGCAGTACATGGAAACAAGGGATATAGACACTGCAGACTGAGGACAAAAGCTGGCTCATATGCCTCAAGGACGCGACCGCGAAATTGGGCGTTGCGCCCTTGCCAGGCAACCGATGCCGGCCAAAAACTGCCATTTAGCAATGTCTCCGTTAGCTGCCATTCGAGTCGCCAGTTTGAGCGCGACGGGTTGATAGTTCGGACTCACGCAGACAAGTGAATCGGTCGAATCAAGACCGTTAAATTAATGAGGCAGTTTGCGAGCGAATAACATCAGGGCCGGTACCGACGGGGACCATAGTAGGCCGGATAGATTTGCGCAGTCGATCTTCACTCAACATTAAAACGACATGTCTTGCAAAAAAGAGGGAGTCGATAGATTCAGTTAGGCCAACGAGCCGCCTTCATCATTAAGGAGTCACATTTCATGAATTCAGTAATGTGGACGTGTATAGTACATGAGGGTGATGCAAAATTTTTGCCATCATACCTTTCGAGTGTTCTCGCCCAAAACCATCGGCACATTGTGTCCTTGTGGTGGATTCAGGTGCATCGGAAAAGATAAGTCATATTGTGCGTCAGCAAAAGAAGTCCGATGTTAGCTATAAGCCGCTCGGGGAAAACTTAGGCTTCAATGCTGGATTGAACGCCGCAGTGGAGCACGCCATTACCAATGGATTCGATTGGTTGGCAACCATGACCGTTCGGGCAAAGCCTTACCAAGACTGGTTGGCGCATGCCTTGTTAGCAGTTGCCGAGAATACCGGAATGGTTACGACGCTTCATCTGGATAACATGGACAAAGTGGACTGCTTGGGACACAACCTCGGCCCGGACAACTATTCAATTTTGCTGAGAGCGTGCCGGTAAGCCGTTTAAGTGACTTTCAGAACGTGTTGGCATCAGAATTTCCAATTTGGGGGCCGTGTTCCGGAGGGGCACTGTATCGTGTCGAGGCGCTTAAAGCTGCTCGCGAGGTTATAGGTCAGAAAGATCTCATACGGCCACTAGGTTTTAAATCGTACAACTGTGATGCGTTAGCTTTTTCAATCCGTGGAGCGGGCTATGTCAACGCACTTGCGCGGGCTGCGATTTGCAAACGAGATCGCTCCGGGAGCACTTCAAAAAAGCCAGATTCGCCTGGACTTTTAATGTACCAAGAAATTAACCGCATCGCTAATCTTTTCGAGTACTGGCCGATTGATCGTGCACAAGCCGCGGTGAAGTCCTATCTTCATCCGCCTCGAGAGCGCATTAACCTCAAGGTTATCGACCTACGCATTGCGAGAACCCATGGCGAGGGTATTGCCCGCCGTCATTTCAGCAAGGTAGCAGAAATGGTGAGCAAAGACTTGGAACAGCATCTTGCCGCTTTCCAAAGGGTAAAGGACGTACGGGAGATGTTCCGCTGTCGTTGCGGTCCCCGCAAGTGGTGGAATCCGTGCTGGCGATCGTGATCGTTACAGTGACCCTGGTGTACTCGCTGGTGTCGCTGTACAAAAGCGGCCTAACACCATGTCGGACACTGACGCTGTGCGCCGGTCAACTTGACGAATGACAGCAAAGGGTCGCAAGCCGCCGCTCCGACCGGTTTCTTAGTACCTCGAGGCATTCCGCTAACAAAAGGGTCATCGAACGGACGCGACGCATCGCTGAACAACATCGGCTCAATGTCAGCGAATGGTGGGGCCGGCGGGCCCAGGACTCGGGTGGCCGTGAGGCCATGGTAATCAGGTCGGGAGGGCGGCGCCGGCGTGCGGGGGCGCTGAGGGCACCGGCAGAGCAGGCGGGGCGGGGTAGGGCTGGGCCCGCAAGTTTCCGGGGTTGGGAGGGGCGGTGCGGCCTGGCGGCCCGTTTTGGTGCGGTGCTGCGGAAGCCCTCTCGTATCCTGGCGGCCAGGAGGACTGTTCCGATGGCCAAGGCCCCCGTGATCGAAGACGCCCGGATGCGGCATGCCTTCAAGGTCGCAGCTGTCACCGGGCAGGCCCCGGCCCGCGACGTGGCGCTGTTGCATGTCTTGTACGGCACCGGCATGACGGCCACCGAAGTGGCTCAGCTTGAAGTAGCCGACGTGCTGAACGAGCGCGGCGAGTTCCGGCGCGAGTCCAAGGTGCGGGCGACCATCAGCTTCAACGGCCGGGCACGGCCCGTGTACTGGGTCAATCCGAAGGTCTGCTTGGCCCTGGATGCCTACTTCGCCGAACGGCTGAAGGCCGGGCACGGCGTCACCGCCTGGCGCTCTCAATGGCGCGGTCTGGTGCAGCTCGGGCCGGTGTTCCTGACGAACGACGGCAGACCCTTCACCTTGACCACGCGCAAGACCGGCGCCGGCAACACTTCGCGCTCCTGCGAGTCGCTGACCCAGGTAATCCGCAAGCTGCACGACCAGGCTGGCATTGAGGCGGCCGGGGCGAGCGCCGCACGCCGCACGTTTGGCGTGCGCCTCCATCGCAAGGGCTACGACTTGCGCCACATCCGCGAAGTGCTCGGTTTGGCGACCCTCTCGGCTGCCAAGGCTGTATGCGAGGGCGATCCGGTAGACCTGGGCCGAATCGTCGCGAAGGTGATTTAGCAGGAGCTCAAAGCAGCGTGCTCCCGCTTCGCGCAGCACAATGCGGTGTAAACGACACCAGTGAGAGTAGGGGACGATTTCTACGAAGCCGCGTGCGTGCAGCTTGGATTTGACCTCCACGCCACGTAGCCCGGCATGGGCAGCCTGACGACTATTCCTTGGCCAGTCGCTGGCACTCAGCGAGTTGAGTGTCCCGAGCAGCCTGTGTGGCGCTCCGCATGTTGGCGTGAATTCGAAAGCACCTTAGCTTCGCTTGCAATCGAAGAAGACGGGGCAACACATGAGTCTCCCCGCACTCTTTGTCGTTATACGCTGCGATCATCGCCCAGCTGGGGATGTCCGATTTGTTTGGGTCTTTGTAGAACTGATCGACGTATGAGATGACCAGTGGTGCATCCATAGCATTGACACCGCAGAAGCGGGCCTGAGCTGGCTGGGGTGAGCCAGGCCCGCAACTGAGCTGATAGAGATACTCCAGGTCCCTGGAGGCGGTAAAGCCTTCGCACAGCCCTTCGAGGTAAGCTTCCTTCGATTGCCGCGTTCTCTGTCGCCAAAGCTCGGCCGCTGAACCGATAACTATGCTGTCCGGATCGAATCGTTGGGTTTGCCCAAAGACCGGCGCAGTCTGGGGTGCGAACAGCAGTAGCACGGCGAGTGTCGCGACAGGTTTCGCGTTCATCAAGATTTGGCCTTTCTCGGTCCTCCGCAGTCTAAGGGGACACTACGGCTCGCTTTTCTTTTTTTCTTCCAGTACCGATGCAGGTCGTACCGATCCCGGAAAGCCGCGATCACGAAGGGCTGCCGGCAGCGATGCGTCTTCCTGACCCATGCCGATGCCCGAGCCGCGCTCCACGAGCACATCGAGTGGCGCTGGGTCAAGGGCCTCGGCACGGAGTTGGATCGCCAGCGGAATCGCGGGCTGAGTCCACACACGACGCTGATTGTGACGCGCCGCGCCGCCGGCTTCGAGCTGACGAAGAAGCCCCGAGCACTGGTCGCCGGCGACGTTGAGGACTACTGGGCATGCGACGCCTTGCAGGCGCACGTGAGGGGCCTCTACCGCGCCGCGAGCCTGACGCAATGCTCCAGTCACACCGGCCGGCGCACCTTCGCCAACCGGCTGCTGGCCAAGCCACGCTGTAGAGACCGTGCAGCAGCTGCTGGGACACGCACACATCGACCACCCGTCCGGTCAGCGGTGCTCGAAGAGATGTTCTTCAAGGCGCTGTGAGATGAGACAAACTGGGCCTTGGAGGATCAGAGTGATACCCTTGCAGGATGACTCCAGAGGACTTTCAGGCCATCGAGCAGGCCCTTGCGACGACCCACTTCGACATGGCCCAGCAGCTGGGCATCTCTGAGGTGTCCGTGAAGCGCTACGCGACAGGGGCGCAACCGATCCCTCAGCACATCGCCAAGCTCACCGTGGCCCTGCTTCTCATCGGCAATGAAGACTTGCAAAAGAAGTTCGAGAAGCTGCTTGCAAAGTATCACCGTGATACGTAGACTCAAGGCCATCAACGGTAAGGAAAAGACGACATGCCTAATTGGTGCGAGAACGACTTGTACGTCAGCGGCTCGGCTGCAGATGTTGAGGAAGTGTTAGTCGCGATTGGCGGCGACGAAAGCCAACCCGGCTTTGATTTCAACGTTTTGATTCCGTACCCGGAACACTTCGCAAAGCTAGACCGCGAAATGGAGGAGCTTGGCCCTCAAGGCTTTGCGGATCGGCACGGCGCTGAGGCAAGAGACGGATTTAACGCGGGTGGTTACGAGTGGTGCGTCAAGAACTGGGGCACAAAGTGGAATGCGAGTGACGTGGCGAGGCGCGACTACGACGGTGTCTGTCTGTCCTTCAAGACCGCTTGGGCGCCTCCAACTCCGGTGATCCTTGCGCTTCACAAGCGGTTTCCCAGGTGCACATTGCGGCTTGAGTTTTTCGAAGCCGGCAATGGAGTCTGCGGTGGTTTCAGCTGTGTGGCTGAAGACGACTGGATTGACGAAGACCAACCATGGGAGGCGGGCGTCGCAACTGCTGAATGGGAAGGCGCTTATGGCGGCCATCGCGGCGGTTGATCGGAAAGGAATCCACCCCATGGTTGTCAAATGCAGTACTCGGCTTTCCTCAAGCTTGAGCCAGGTTCTTTTGCTGTTGGGCGCCCTTCATGCAGTGGTTGCCTATGCCGCTCCCTCGAACGAGGAGGTGGCAGCTAAGGTCAGGGGAATTCGGGAGCAGTACGCGCGTGATCCACAGGCTGTCTTGGCAGCAAAAGCCCTTTGCCAGAATCTCCCACCAGCGCGAGCCATGGAAGAGCTTCGTTGCGTGGCTCTCGCTCGCCACATTGCCGCTACTGCAACGAGGAGTGCGAGCGGTGTTCCTCGCTTCTGACATCGGAAAGGAAAAGAGAGCCATGAAGATCATCAACGCCACGCCGCCGGAATGCTTTCCGGAACAGGTGATCGTGATGGATCGGGATGCGGCAGTTACGAAGGGCCGCTCCTTCTATCTGCGCATCAGCCTGGGCGGTGCAACGGTAGTCGACCTCGATGGGACAGTGACTTTGCCCGATGCAGTAGGCATCGCCTTAGCCAGGGGCTACAAGCCTACGCATTGGATGGAGACGACTGACGTCAGCGCGAGCATCATCCCTGAAAGCATTCGCCGCGCTGCTCACTGAACAACGCCTCGGAAACCAGCGATGAGCTCGAACCACGTTTCTTCAGCACTCAAGGCCACCGGTATTCAAGCAGAGGAGCTAGGGGCGAGAGAGAAGCAAGCAGTAGTAGTGAGGTTGCTCGAGCGGCTCAGCGTCGATGTGACTGGGCACGCGCCGTGGGACCATAAGGCCGCGCCTGACGGACGTCTACGACCAGACGGGTGGGAACTCATTACCAAGTACGTTGGAACTACGGCCTGCATGATGTTCCTGGAGGGCGCACACACCGTTTGGAAGTTCAGTAGCGGCTCCGACTTGCTGCGAGTCTTGAAGGATTGCCCGGCGCTTGAGTTCTATGTCTGTGACGAAGACGCGAGCTACCTGCTTTGTAGCAATCACCACGACTTCGTCATAGGTTGGGGCGCCGCCAGGTCGTGGGTGGAGAGCTTGGGTAACGTGTAGTTGGGGCAAAGGGACCAATTTGGTCGTCAACAAAGAGGCTGTCCTTAGTCGAGAACGCCCGTTGATGACCTGCCGTCGCGCACGGCGAACTCCTGGTCGATGGTCGGCGACACAGCGACGGCCGCGGCCAAACGAATTCGCAGCGCAGCTCGTGCCGTACTGCAATTACCTCGGAAAGCAGTCAGACTAGGGGAGTTTCATGACGCTTCGTTCGCGCTCAGGTGGGGTCAGGCTCGAAGTCTTCGATGCCCTGTGGGAGGCGTTTGCAGAAGAGATGAAGGGACGAGGACTTGCCGATTCTGCCGACAACGTTCAGGCCACTCTCGACGAAGTGAAGGAGGCGTTGAGTGCTTCCGTCATCGAGAAGAAGCGATAACTTCACAACGCGATCGGAAAGGACGAGTAGGCGCTATGACGAACGACAAGAAAAAGTACGCGGTCAACGAAGCGGACCGCGCGTACGTAATACAGCAAAAATTCGGATCGGGGACGGCGCCTCTGATCCTCGGCGCGCTGCAACGGGTCATAGTGCCAACTGATCAAATCTTGGGTGCGATTGTGTTCCTTGCCCGGGAGCACAGACCGAGGACATTGAGGACTTGGTTAATCTGGCGAACAGCAATCCGGCCGCGTTGCTCAATGCCGCCACAGTGAAAGACGAACGCGGCTAATCATGTTGGCAAAGGCCTCGGAAAAGGAGTCGCAACAGAGCCCGGGGCGGCTCAAACATGGCACAACCGAGCCTTAGCCAGCGTTTGCGGCGAACAGCATCCGGCCCCTACATCCCTACTTCCACTTCAGTTGACGACCCACAAATTCGATGGATGACGCGCTAATTCAAATCCGGGCTTGCAAGGATCTGTACTTGGACGAGATCTCGGAACCCTTAGTCAACGAGTTGCGAATCGTGATCTCAGAGGCGAAAACAGGCGAACTGGCCGATCCGGAGATGTTTGCCGACGACCAGGCTATGCAGAGCCTGCTTTCCGGAGCTCGGGCCGTCGTGCGGACAGTTGAATCCAAGGTGTTTGAACTCTCATGGTCGACATATGTCGCCTATTCCGTGCGAAACGAGAGCTTCGTAATGAGCGACGAATACGAGGACTTCGAAGGACGACTGCTCGTGAAGTACAGCAAGTCTCGCTACTTGGATTTCGTCGCTGCTGCGACGTTCGCGTCCAGCGACTACCCGGGATTGCTCCAACACTGGGGATTGGGCTGCTTGAACCACATCGTCGACGTCGTCTCATTAGAAGCACCGTGCATCACGGTGCGGACAAGTTCAACTTGACGCTCCGTTTGCGCCCTCGGACGAAGTCGAAGTGCTCTTGCCGCAGGCGCAGGACGGCCTATGGGTTAGGCCGTGGCCGAGCGGCAGTGTGTGATCCGGCCGATTGTTCATCCATCATCGACTAACCGTTGGAAAGGAAAGGGATGCCTCAAGAGACTCAGGAACGAGAAGAAATAAAACCACAGTGGCGGGCCCGACTAGAAGACGCGTTGAGCCCGTCAAGCCGGGGGAAGCGGCGCCTCTTGCTGGTTGTGAGCACGATGTCCTTGGTCATAGTCTTCCTTGGGCTCTTTCCAACCAAGATCGAGGCGCTCGGAATTGCTTTCGAGACATCGAAAAAGCGCGAGCTTCTTCGGCTGCTCCTCGCTGTGAACGTTTATGCCCTCGTCGGCTTCTTGCTGTATGGGTGGGCCGATCTGCATCTCCAGAGGCGCATTCAAGGAGCAGCGGCCACGGGCTATATCAATGAATTCGTTCGAGGCCGAGCAACGCTGCTCGAATCCGCAAACTACCGCCTTCGGTTCACGTTCGATTTTGTCGTGCCGCTCGTTTTTGGCGGCTATGCAATCTTCGAACTGTGGCTTCTTACTTCGTCATTGCGCGGATCATAGGAAAGCGAGGAGATGCACATGGAGGCGAAATTCAAGCTGGGTGCCCGTTGACGAGCCAATCGGCCGGCGTCGCGAAGACCAAGACTGGAACGATCGAGGCAGTCCTCGCGCGGACGACGAGCCCGGACGCCGCTGCGTTCCCGCAGCTCCATCGCGGCGCCGGCATGGGATTTCCGCGGGGACCATGTCTCCTATGTCGTGCGAGTTCCAAGCGCGTCAGGGAAAGGGCAGGGTACTGTCTACTGCCGCGCGCCGCTGCAGCCAAGGTTTGAACGGCAAAAATAATCGGTCCGTTCGAGGGCCGTGGAGAAGGAGTTAAACGTGGGATTTCCACTTTATGCTTTGCTTTCAGACTTTGCGCCAAAAATTTCGAACGAATCTTTGGCAGCGAATCTGCGGGCCGCGTTTGGAAGCGACAGCGATTTCTCTGTGGAATTTGAGCTGCCATTCAAAAAGAACAAGTCCCTTGCTGTACGTTGGGGTAAATGGCGTGTGAGCATCGCGTACGAAGAAGGTGCGGATGTCATGGCCGACTCTGCCGAGATACAGAAGATCGTAGGTTCAGCTGCGCCCTACGACCTTTCCGGAATAGACAGAAGGGTTCGCGCCGTCTTTGCGAGTGATCCGCAACTCGAGCATACGAATGAAATTGTGCGCGTAATGGATTTACTCATAAAAATAGAAGGCACCATCCTCTATGACGCCAAACAGAAGGAGCTCGTGGTACTCTGAGATTGCGGCAAAGGGCGCCGAGGGTCTAGGCTCGACAAACTATTAACCACTCGAGCTATAGGAGTGAATGACTTCACGGGAATCGTGCAAAAGATCATCGACCGAACGCAAGTAGGTGACAGCAACGGAATTGTGTCCGCCGGCACAGCCCAGCGCAACTGGAAGTCTTCAAAACCGTCATTGACTAAGTTCACCGCGTGAATCCGGTCATATTGAGATCGTTGAGGAGGCAGCCGACCGTGTTCGCTTCAATCGACTCAAGTGATCGGAAAAACTCTAAATATTTGGGTCTTAGGGCGCATGAGCGCTGCCGATTCCTGGGTGACGGCGCTTTCGAAATCTTGGAGGCGTACCGCACCTAATGATCTGAAGATAGCAGAAATAGGAGGGATTTTCGTCCTAGTCGGGGGGACAATGGTCCGACGGCAATAATGCGTCTCTGCGATAACGTTATGTTTGGAGTACACAACGAAGTGCGACCGCACAGCAGCCTGGGGCGGATCCCACCAGCACAGTTTGCTCTGCACCATCGAAGCAAGAACAAGCCGCCATCGGCTACAAGCAACGAGATCAGTTAACCTTCAACCCGGACTTCCGCCTTTCGATTGGTACGGCCAAAGGGGGCAGGTCAACCCACCCTTCCAAGTGGAGCTGCGAAATGAACATGGGACGGATTTCAACAGCGCTAATCCTGACATGCGCACAGACATCTAACGCAGCACCTATGTCGCCAACGGCTCATACCCGAACCTTTTGCGATCTTGCGATCGATCTAGGGTATGCATCGCGCGGCTACAACGTGAACACCGCAGGCTGCGCTAGCGACATGACGCCTGTCACACCGACACCGGGTCGGAACGGGCTCCGGAACAACCTCGCGTTCTATTCAATGAGTACGTTCGAGGAAAGCGGACGACTAATGCAAGTCTCTCTAATTCTGAATGTTAACAATACGCACGAACAAGTTGCTGCGCATGCCGAGCTTGCCCGGGTGGCTTCAGGCGTGGCCACCAAACTACTTGGTAAGGTGCCGGATGGTCTAGAAAAGGCAATTCAAGGGCCGACGATCGGATCTTGGATTAGCGGAGAGTGGCTCGTTGAGGTGAGGCATGACACGTGGAGAACCGGACTCGGCCACGACATTACGGTGTATTTCCGCAAGGCGACCGGCAAATGGGAGCCAGATTGTTCAGCCGGAGCCCGACATCTCGGCGAGCCGCTGGCAGAGTTGATCGCGCGGGGCTACCTAGCCTAGTGCCCGCGACGCATGAGAAACCAGCAGATTGCAGCGCAGTTCAAGGATAAGCGCCCATCGCAGGTCGAGGTCGGAGCGCTCCCCATCGCTGATCGCCAGCGAACGGAAAACAAGGAGCCGACGTGATGAGATTAATGGCTTGCAACGTGCTCCTGATGGCAGTTTTCGTTGCCGGGGCTCACGCGCAGAATGTCTTGGAAGTGCAGATGTCTGGGCAGCCACTGGTCTATACCGACAACGGCACACCCTACGGCTGTGGTCTTCGGGTAGTAGCTGCTGAAGTCCTGGAGACTGGTACGACGACGCGCGAGGTCATTGACACGTCCCTCAACGCCTATCGCGGCGGCGTGGCGCTCGGCAAGCTAATCGCACAGCACATCACTGTTAACGCAGATGGGTCGCCCAAACGGGCGGTCCGCGTTGCAGCGTATGGCAACTGGTGGCGCGCCGGTAGCACTACAGCCGCCCCCGTCGCAGGCACGTTCAAACAAAGCTCCGACAAAGGAGCTTACCTCTACCAGACTACTCTTTCCGACAGCCTGGGACTGTTTGTAGCGGCCGCCAAGCAAGAGCGGGTGATGATAGGCGTGAGGTGGGAGCGCGGCACCGAGCGCATTTACGCTGGCACCATTCAGCTTCAACCTTCGTAAGCGAAGCAGCTGTTGCAATGTTTCCTCGACGTGTTCGACGACGTCCCGGGGAAGGGCTGAGATGTGCCGCACACTCTCCCGCGCGATGGTTGCCCCAGGGCGTTTACCAAGTTGATCGAAACGCACGGAAACGAGTGCCTAGAACATGAGTGAGAAGGCATGAGCACCGACAGTCGTCTGCCTCACACCAGCACGACACCTGTCGCGGATTTCTTGAAGATGATCGGCGCGCATCTGAAAGCGCGAATGATGGAGCGCGACCTGTCGGAACAAGCCCTTGCGGATGCCAGCGGCGTATGCAAGAAAACTGTGGGGAACTTCCTCCGACCGCGAAAAGCACCGGATGACGAATCAAACAGCGTGCCATCGGGAACGCTGGCGAACCTGTTCAGGCTAGCCGTTGCGCTCGACCTGGAGCCGTGGCAACTGCTGTGCGACCCTGACTTGGCGGGACTCCATCAGGCGATCGAGCAGGCTTACATCGAACGGCGCGAACGGGACGAGGCGGCCCATGAGCAGCAGCGAGACCAACTGGGGGCCGTGGAAGGTGCGGCAGCAGCGCGGAGCCCGGCTGAGCGTGCCGCGCCGACACCCAGGCGCAATGCCGGTCTGGCTTGCCTCAAGGGCATTGGCGCACTGGTGTCGCCCGGACCGCTGGTACGTGAGACGATTCATCGAGTGCCTTCAGAACGAGCGCGGCCGAACGAAAAAGTTCAAGTCCGAAGCCGCCGGGACAGAGGCCCGCGACAAGGCGAACAACCAGGCCGCGGCCTGACCAAGGAAAGAGAACATGAGCATCGACGCAACCAAACACCCGCAGCTCGCCAAAATGGACAACGCACAGCCCACCTCACACGTGATCGGTGAGTTTCTGAAGTGGTTGAGCGAGAACGGCATGTTCGTCGGGAAGCACATCCGTGCCGCAAGGCTGGGTTTCCGAAGCGTTCGTCCCGATCACCGAAAGCGCTGAAGCATTGCTTGCTCGCTACTTCGGCATCGACCTGAACGTCGTCGAACGCGAGCGCCGCCAGGCGCTGGCCGAGTTCACCCGAGATCAAGCCGCGAAGGCTTCCGCCTAAGACAGGAAACCGTCGATGGACAAGTCCGCCGCCACAAAGCTGTCGCCCGGCCCATTCGTTCGGGTCCGCGCAGACCATGAAGACACCACCAGGGCCGGCCGCGACGGAATGGTGGTCTCAGCTGGTGTCGACAGCGTAGGCCTAATGTTTGGGTCTGACCGCAACAACCGAGACCAGCACACTCGCAGCGTCGGTATCGAGGCTTGGCAGTTCGACGAACTCGACTTGGCCATGGGGCCGAGCGCTGAACCAACGGAAACCAGGAGGCCAATGATGATGACGTTTCTTCGGGGCGTTCTAGTGCGCGGTGGCCATCGGTTCGGCCGATGGTGGTGGCCTGACCGCAAAGACGGTGTAGGCACCCATCGCCTATGCGAGGAATGTGGCTCCCTGGCTGCGCCGAGCAACCGCAACCACTGGTCGCGGCGTGGGCGTGGCTGATAACGGAAAAAGGTCCTCACCGTGGTCAGCAATTCCAGGTGTTCAACCTCCACGGCACGTCGCTATGCGAGGCGCACCTGGTCACCTTCTACCACCACGATTCCGCGCTCGGCCATCTTGGCGACAGCTAGCGCAGCGCGCGTTTCGGCATCTGATGCAACGCGGTTCATGCCCAACATCTTGCAGCTCGTGCGTGCCAGTTCCTGCTGGCTCGTGCCCCCGGCTTGGTCGAGGATGTGCTTCATCAGCGCCGCGAGCTCCTCCAGTGCCACCTCGTCGATGTGCCGACGAGACGCCTCTGTCCCGGCGGATACCCGAAAGTCGTTCCAATTCGCCGGGTTTACGCTCTTGGGCCAATAGAACGTCTTGTCGCCGTCGACGGTCTTGACGAACGTTGGCTGCGCAAGACCACGCAGCCGTTCGACAATGCGTGACCCGGTCCGCTCGAGCCCCCAGGCCCGAGCAACGCGCCGGAACAGCACTGACTCGAGTATGGGACCTTCCCCCTCTACGACCGCCTCAAGGTGGGCGTTCAGTTGATGCGTTGCGGCGTACTCGTAGAAGGCCTCGGGGGAGCTCGAGGGCAGCGCGACCACGGAGTAGTGCTTCAACGGGTTCTCGGTCGGCGGAACGGGAATCGCGGCTGCTGCTTCAACTTCCGCGACGGGCTCATCCGCATGCTCTGGCGGCTCTTCCGAGCTTGGTGAAGCAACTTCTGGCTCTGTTTCGTCCAGCTCCATGCTCGCCAGCTCTTCGAGCTTGGCGTGGAGCTTGTCGAGTTCGCGCTGTGGGTCGAGCCACCAGTCCGTGGACCAGATTCGATGGATGCGCCAGCCGAGGCTCTCCAGCACGTGCTGCCGCAGGCGGTCGCGGTCGCGCGCCGTCGCCGCAGAGTGATAGGTCGCCCCATCGCACTCCACGCCCAGCAGATATCGGCCGGGTGCCCGGGAGTCAACAACGCCGATGTCGACCCGGTAACCCGAGCAACCGACCTGCGGGTGCACATTCCAGCCTTTGTCCCGAAGCATTCCAATGACCGCCGTCTCGAAGGGGCTGTCCGGCGCAAGGCCGGTCGGCATCGCCTGCTCGACAAGGGCGCGCGGACCACGCTTGGCGAACTCGAGGTAGTTCTTTAGGTCGCGCACGCCAGCTGCGCGAACACGACCGAGGTCGATTTGTTCAGGCTTGAGGGTGCTGTAGATGACCACGCCGTGTCGTGCTCGAGAAATTGCAACGTTCAGCCGACGATGTCCGCTCTCGCTGTTGAGTGGGCCGAAGTTCATGGTCACCTTGCCTGCAGCGTCTGGGCCGTATGTGATTGAGAACAAGATGATGTCGCGCTCGTCACCTTGTACGTTCTCCAGGTTTTTGATGAACAGCTCTTCGGACACCTTCTGCCCGAGCACCTTGTCGAGCTGTGCGTTCGAGCGCCTGCGGGCTTCAAGCAGCGTTGCGATGAGTGCTTGCTGCGTCTGGTTGAAGGTGACGACGCCCATGGTCAGGCCACTGCTGCCCTCCTTGAGGTAGTGCTTCTCGATGGCGTTGACGATGGCGTCTGCTTCAGCGCGGTTCGTGCGCGACCCGCCTCGGTCGTAGACGCCGGCGACCTGCTCGAATCGGACAGCAACGTCGGCCGTGACCGGTGACGGGAAGGTAACCAGCTCGGAGTCGTAGTAGTTGACGTTGCTGAACGCAATCAGGCTCTCGTGCTTGCTGCGGTAGTGCCACTTCAGCGTCAGGCGGTTCATCCCTGCGCCGAGGCACTCGTCGAGGATGCTTTCGAGGTCTTCGAATTGCTGACCCTCGGCACTATCGCCATCGTCACTGGAGCGGCCGAAGAAGTTGGTGGGCGGCAGCTGTTTGGGGTCGCCGACGACGACGAGCTGCTTGCCGCGGGCGATGACGCCCACGGCGTCCCATACGGCGATTTGGCTTGCCTCGTCGAACACGACCACGTCGAACTGCGAGTGACCGGCTGCCAAGTACTGGGCAACAGACAGTGGGGACATCAACAAGCAGGGCTTCAGCTTGGGCAGCAGCGTCGGCAGGCCCTGCATGAGCTGCCGGACGGGCATGTGCTTGCGCTGCTTCTGAATCTCCCGGCGAAGCCTGCCCATCTCGCTGTCGGCACCGACGACGGCAGCGGTCGCTGATGGCACCTTCCCGGAAAGCGTCGCGGCAATGTAGGCCTGCGTGAGCTTCTGAAACTTGGTATCGGCGTCCCGGAACTCGCGAATCTTGCGCTCGTGGTCGGCGCTAGAGAAGGAGCGGAGCACGCTGTCGTTGTCAACAGTTCGCTTGAGCCACCAGCTGCGGTAGCTGTATTCGAAGTGCGCCGGCACGTCGGCCAAAGTGACGCGACCAGACTCTGCGGACTCGACCACGCCCTGCAGGCCCTGAGCGATGGCTTGAGCGCGGACGTTTCGCCAGAGGCACCAAGGCTGCAGCGAACGGCGACCATGCTGCCAGTTCGCAAGCTGCGACAGAACCCGCTCAAGGGCACCGTCCACGTGAGCTGGACCGGCAAGCGGGGCGGTCGGCTTCGCGATGTCGGTCAGCACGGTGAGCTTGCTGCCCATCTCCCTGTATGCGTCTCGAAAGTCGAGCAATGCCCGGCCGATGGTTCCAGAGGCACCGAGGGCGGCGCGCTGTTCCCCGACCAAAGGATTCAGCCTCCGCTGCATTTCCTGCGCCACCTCAGCGTCTGCGCCGGCGATGCGCGCGATTGCCTCAGCAAACGTCTTGGCCCATGAGGCATGGCTTTCAATAGCTGCCCAATCAGTCTGGACGCCGGTATAGGCGTCTTCGAGAAAAACTTCGGCCTCCGCGTGCATGCCGCGCAGCACCGAGTCCTCCTCATTAACGTCGGCCAGCGGACGCAGCGCCATATCCACAGCGGCGGCGGTAGGCGGCTTGCCGTCTTCACGGACTGATGCCAGCTTCGCAAGGAAGGCGCGCTTAGCGAACCAGGACTTGGGCCACCACGTGGTGCTGGCGACGCGCCATTCGGCCTGCAGCTCTGTGGCATTCAACTTTGCCAACTGGAGCGCCCAGCCGGGGCCGACGAGGCCCCAGTGCTTCTGGCGTTCGCGCCCATGCTTCGCCAAGGTCTGGAGCCGCGAGCGCACCGCCGTGTCGTGCGCCTGCTTAGCTAACCCGACGGGCACCTTTGGCGCGGCAAGGAGCACGTCGGCAAGGTGGTCCATCGCCGCATGCGTCTCCATCCCATGGCCGGAAGGCGGCAGGCCGAGTAGCTTAGCCGCGGGCTCTGCCTTGACCTTCAGCGCGTTAGTTGCTGCTGAAGTCACCGCGACTGCGTTCTCGAACTCGTCCTGCCAAGTCGGAGACCAGTCGCTGTGCCCGAGAAGTGCCAGAGGGTGGTTGTGAAGGGTAGACAGAGCCTGGCCGAGAGCGGCAATGCGTCGAGTCGTCTCTCGCAGCTGGTCGAGCGCAGCGTGGGTGTGCGTGTTGGGGTCGGCCCACGTCATGGGCGAGGCCGGCGTGCCGGCGTTCGCAATGCAGGTGCCGATGGCACAGAAGACATCCAGGCCGTTCGGGTGCTCGTGATGGAGCGCATCGACCAGCCCGTTCAGTTCTGCCCGCAGCGCCGCCAGCCGGTCTGCTTCGCGTTCCCATTCGCTGGCGGTCTTGGTGCCGCTGACCTCGAGCGCCTTCCCGAGCTGGGCGAGCACGTCGGTCTTCTTCGTCTTCGAAGAGTGAAGTTCCAGGCAGAACGGAGCGAGTCCGACGTCGGTCAGGCGGCGGTGAACTACCTCCAGGGCGGCCACCTTCTCGGCCACGAACAGCACCGTTTTACTTTTGGCCAGGCAGTTGGCGATGATGTTCGTGATGGTTTGCGACTTGCCGGTGCCAGGCGGACCTTGCAGAACCAAGTCGCGTCCGGAGTCGACAGCGCAGATGGCCGTGAACTGGGAGGAGTCCGAGAGCATGGGTGCCCGGATGTCTTGCGGCCGGTACGCGTCATCAAGTCGCTGACCGTCTGCTTGCTGGTCATGCTCACGGGCGAAAGCCTCGCCCGCGTGCTCTATCAGGTGCTTGACGACGCGGTTGTTCTTCAGCTGCTCGGTGCGGTCCTGAAGGTCCTTCCACATCAGGTATTTGGTGAACGAGAAGATGCCCAGGTGGGCCTCCTCCTTCACTTCCCACTTGGGAAGCTCGCGCGTGGCCAGGCGGAACGCCTGCAGGATGCGCGGCACGTCGACGCCCTTGTCGTCCATGTGCAGGACGTCGAGGCCGCTGGTGTTGATTTCAAAGGCGCTCTTCAGCAGCTGAAGAAGAGTCGGATTGATGATTGTCTCGTCGTCGTGTCGCGCCAGGCGGTAGCCGCTGCGGACCGACTGCCGGCTCAAGGTCACCGGAACCAGCAGGATGGGCGCCAGGTGCGTTGCCTCAGCCTTGTCTGCCTCGGTCCATTTCAGAAGGCCAAGCGCGAGATAGAGCGTGTTGGCGCCGCCTTCTTCCGTGCCGGTTCGCGCGGCTGTGAGCAGGGACAGCAGGTTGCCATCAAGCGCATCGGAGCCGACGCGCGCGATGAGCTCGTTGTTGGCCAGCGAGTCCCTCGCCATGTCGTCCAGCGGCGACCGGCCGGTCCGAAGAGCGTGCACCTGCGCAGACCTGGGGTCGCTTCCTTCCATCAATGCCGGGAGAGGCTTGATGCGGAACTCTGCACCTTCGGCCAGCCCATCTTCAAGCGCGCCGAGGTCCGGCGCGACGATGTGGAGGGTGGTCTTGGTGGTCTTGAAGTTAAGCAGCTTGTTCCGCAGCGTCAGGTCAAGCAGCTTGGCTTTCCATTTCGCCAGTCGGCCTTCCGGACCGTCCTCAGCAGAAATCTCGATGGGCGCCAACACGAACGCGTCCAGAGGGGGGAGGTCCGGCGTCTGCTCAATGTGCTCTGGCTCAGAGGAGTCGTCGACCGGGGTTGCCTTGGCGAGGGTTACTCGGCTGGGTAGTGGCTTGATTTGGACGCCACGCGCCATGTGAACGTCGACGGCGTACAGGAACTCGTCCTCGTCCTGCAGGTGTGCTTGGCCGCCCTCGAGCGCGAGGCGGAGGGACGGTCGACGGCTGTGGTGCATGGCCACGCCCGTCGTTTCGAACGCGAGGAATTCGCCGCTGGCAATGCGCTTGCGGACCTCCTGCGCATCCTCGGCCAAGGGCTGGCCGAAGGAAGCCTGATGCAGCCACACGCCGACCCAGGCATGCCCCTTCTTGATGAGGACGACGGACCTGAGCCCCGCCTGTTCGAGGCACGAGGCGAAGAGCATCGTCAGGTCGAGGCAGGTGGCCACCTTGCTCTCGACGATTCGGTCGGGCGTGCGAATCTTCTGACCGTCGCTACCGAAGGAAGCCGGAGGCTCGGCATACTGAAGGTTCTCGGCGGAAATCGTGCTGTAGAGCGCCGAGACCTGCTTCCAAACAACATCCCGGCTCTTTGATTGATAGCCGTCCATAGACAGCTCAGGGTGCGACTTGCGCAGGAGCTTGGATGCCTTGCCGACAAGCACATCGACCGCCGGGTTGTTCGGCATGGAGAAGGCCGCTAGCAGCTCGGGAAGCGCCCGGGTGCCTGCCCACTGGTCGTAGGCCAGGACTTGGATGGCATGGCGATGCTGGTGAAGCTCTTCGGTGCCCCGCAAGACCGTAGCCGTGATGGACGCAGTCATTCCCTCCTGCAGGTCGGAGAGGTAGCTGTGGTCAGGGTGCAGGTCAACCGGCGAAATGACCCGCGATTCGCCCGGAGCTAAGCGTTCAAAACGCAGCTTAGCGCCGCGGGCGAAAGGCGGATTGCATGCGAGCGCCACCTCAATGCCGTCGAGCTGCTCAGCGGTGTCGTTGGACACACGGAGCGACCGGACTACCGGCACCGCGTTCTGGATGGAGGCGTACCCAACTGTGGGGTCGCCCTGAAGTTCGATGCGAACCCCGCCGCTGGTCGTTGTTGCTGGCTGCGCCTGCTCGAGCGTCTCGTCCATCTCTCCCTCGCACGCTAGGAATTGCCCTGGTTTTGACGTAGGCGATACGGGAACGATCACTCCGGTTGCCATAGCGGTCCTCCAAACTGATTAGGTCACTATGGCCGAACGAACGTGATGGCGCCCTGTCAGTTTGTCCTGAACCGCCTAGTGACTTTGTCATGGCTTGCGTCAGGGGGCTTCATGCCAACTCGGCAGACGCGATTGAAATTGAACGGAAAGCACTCAAGGAGGTGCTTGAGCGCTCGCTCGAGCATCCAAATTACCCGATCGAAAGTTGCCGCGCCGGGTGTGCCTGGCGGACCGACGGCTTGACGACGGCACCCCCTTCACATCAACGGCCCCCCTGCAGTGAAGGGGGTGCCGTCGTCAAGCCG
>Ga0207679_10000187_pt1 | contig 49895 bp, 59 predicted proteins | sample KBSC73metaG_FD_184320 | JGI IMG/M metagenome (GOLD analysis project Ga0207679, IMG submission 184320) | Corn rhizosphere microbial communities from Kellogg Biological Station, Michigan, USA - KBS C7-3 metaG (SPAdes) (version 2) | ecosystem: Host-associated > Plants > Roots > Rhizosphere > Soil ... | reverse complement strand
GGCATTGAGACTACTCTGTTCAATCGCGGCTGCGCTGACGTTCGTTGCGTCGGGCTGGGCCGCATCGGCTGAAACAGCTGAAGAGCGGCAAGCGTGCATCGGGGATGCGTTCAGGGTTTGCTGGTCCGCCATTCCGGACCGCAACAATGTGCTTCAATGCCTCATTGAAAACAGAAGCCAGCTCAGTTCGGACTGCCGCGAAATCATAAACAGGTACGCGCGATCACACCGGAATAAGGTCACGCGCTCCGCGCACAGCGGGCGTTCGCGCGCGGAGTGAACGCTTCAGCCGTGCCTGAGCTTCATCGCGAGAATTGGCAGCATCAGCGCGAGCGTCGTGCCATTTGAGCCGATCAGCGGCCAGTTTTCGATGGCGAGTCCATAGACAAGCCAGAGAAGGACACCGGCTGTGAATGCCCCGGTCGCCGGCAGCGACAGCGCCCGTGTTTCCTTCTCTCGAATGACCTTGATCGCCTGCGGCAGCCAGCACAACGTAGTGAGCGTAGCGCCCGCAATTCCGATGACGTCGATCAGCCCATTGGAGATCATGCTCCGGCCATACACGGATTCGCTTTTGCCTTTATGACAATCTTGCCTTGGCAGTCGACGGCGCGCAGGCTGGCCCCATGACGACACCTGCTCCTCGCCGGATGGCCTGCGCCCGCTGCGGCGTCTCGTTCGATTGCGGCCTCACTTCCGAATGCTGGTGCGCGGCCGAGCCCTACCGCCTACCGATGACCAAGGCCTGGATCGAGGATTGCTTGTGCCCCGGATGTCTGCGTAAGGCGGCAGACGCCCTCGCCGAGAGCCGGCGCGACGCCGAGCAAGGCGGCTAGCCGCACCCACATTCGTTCGTCTATAGAGAGCCGCCGCAGTCCGCGGCCGCAGGACGAGAGAACAATCCTCATGATCGACTTTTACGCGCTGACCAGCCCGAACGTGCAGAAGATCTTCATCATGCTCGAGGAAACCGGGCTGCCCTACAACATCAAGCCGGTGGACGTGTGGGCCGGCGAACAGTTCTCGCCGGAATTCGCCAAGATCAATCCGCTCCTGAAAGTGCCCGCGATCGTCGACAACGACGGACCCGGCGGCAAGCCCTACACGGTGATCGAGTCAGGCGCGATCTTGATCTACCTCGCGGAGAAGACCGGCAAATTCATCCCGCACGAACCTGTTGCGCGCTACGACACCTTGCAGTGGCTCGTGCTCCAGGTTGCCAATGTCGGCCCGATGAGCGGCCAGCACGTCCATTTCAGCAAATTCGCCGGACCCGGCCACGACTACAGCGCCAAGCGTTACCGCACGCAGGTCATCAAGCTGTTCGACCTCTACGAAGAGCGGCTCGGCAGGCGACCTTATGTTGCTGGCAGCGAGTACACCATCGCCGACATTGCAGCCTGGCCGTGGCTGCGCAATTTCGAGCTGCTTGCCATCGACCCGGCCAAATATCCGGCGATCAAGGCCTGGGCCGACAAGATTGCCGGGCGCGACGCGGTCAAGCGCGCGCTGGCGCATCTCCCCACGCTCAAATCGGTCCGCGACAAGGCGAGCGACGACCAGAAAGATCGCTTCTTTGGCCGCGGAAAATACGCACGGGCATGATCACGCAAGCGTGCCTTGCTCTCGACATGATGCGGTTTTAATTTTCGGGAATCGCATGTTTTGAGTTGAACGCGCGCGGCGCCCTGGCGTCGCGCGCTCTCGCGTTGGGAAGCCGATGTTTCACTTCTTCGAGAGAACGCTGAAGCCGACCGCGGTGCGGGAAACGGCCGAGCCGCCGCCCGGGCTCGTCGCGTTCTACTGGCATTTCGCGCGCCAGGCGAAGCCGCTGTTCATCGGTCTGTTCGCGGTCGGCTTCGCGGTCGCGCTGATCGAGGTGATGATCCCTGTCTTTATCGGCAAGGTGGTCACGTTGGTGACCGCCAGCAAGCCGGAAGAGCTGCTTGCGACCGCCTGGCCGTGGCTGCTTGGCATGGCGGGCGTGCTGCTCGTGCTGCGGCCGATCGCCTCGACGACGCAACATCTGCTGATGAACCAGGCGATCGCCGCGAATGTATCGAACCGCATCCGCTGGCAGAACCATTGGCACGTGTCGCGGCAGTCCTGGTCGTTCTTTCAGAACGACTTCGCCGGACGCATCGCGACCCGCGTCATGCAGACTGGACCGGCGATCCGCGAAAGCCTCGTGTCGTTGCTGACCGCGGTCTGGTTCATCCTGATTTACGGCACATCGTCGTTGATCCTGCTCGCCTCCGCCGACCGCTGGCTGGCGCTGCCCGTTTTGCTGTGGTTTGCCGGTTACATCGTAATGCTGCGTGTCTTTGTGCCGCGCATGCAGAACAAGTCGAAGGTGATGTCAGAAGCGCGCTCGATGCTGACCGGGCGCATTGTCGACACTTACACGAACATCGTGACGGTGAAGCTGTTCGCGCGCGCCAAGGAAGAAGACGGTTATGTGCGCGAGGCGATCGATTACCATACCGATCGCTTTCATGAATCGCTGCGCCTGAACACGCTGTTCGCGCTGACGCTGACGATCCTGAACTCGCTGCTGATCGTAGCAACCGGCGCGTTTGCCATTGTGCTGTGGCGCCACGGCTATGTCGGCGTTGGCGTGGTGGCCATGGCTTTGCCGATGACGATGCAGATCATCAGCGCCTCCGGCTGGGTGGCTTGGCAGGTCACCGATATTTTCGAGAATATCGGCGTGGTGCAGGAAGGGATGCTGACGATCGCACGGCCGCACACGCTGGTCGATCAGCCTGACGCCCGCACACTCAAGGTGTCACGCGGCGAAATCCGCTTCGAGAACATCCGCTTCGGCTATGGCCGCGAAACCGGACTGATTGACGGTCTCACCCTCGACGTGCGTCCGGGTGAAAAGATCGGGCTTGTCGGACGTTCCGGCGCCGGAAAATCGACGCTGGTCAACCTGCTGCTGCGCTTCTTCGATCTCGAAGGCGGCCGCATCCTGATCGACGGGCAGGATATTTCCGGCGTGTCGCAGGAGAGCCTGCGTGCCCACATTTCAATGGTGACGCAGGATACCTCGCTGCTCCACCGTTCGATCCGCGACAACATCCGCTACGGCCGGCCGGACGCGGGCGAGGCCGAAATCGTGGCGGCCGCGCAGATGGCGCACGCGCATGAATTCATCCTCGAACTCGAGGACTGGAAGGGCCGGCGCGGCTACGACGCCCATGTCGGCGAGCGCGGCGTCAAGTTGTCAGGCGGTCAGCGGCAGCGCGTCGCGATTGCACGCGTGATCCTGAAAAACGCGCCTATCCTGGTTCTCGATGAGGCGACATCGGCCCTCGACAGCGAGGTCGAGGCGGCGATCCAGTCGAGCCTCGGTACACTGATGCAGGGACGCACGGTGATCGCCATTGCACACCGTCTGTCGACCATTGCGCAGATGGACCGCCTGATCGTGCTCGATCGCGGCCGCATTGTCGAGGAAGGCTCACACGCCGAGTTGCTCGGCCGCAACGGTCACTACGCTGCGTTGTGGCGCCGGCAGTCCGGTGGCTTTATCGATTCCTCCGCGCCCCAGCAGGCAGCCGAGTAGGCTCTCGCCCACTCCGTCTTCACCTCTTTTCACTGTGCAAGCCGCGGATCATAATGCCGCGCCTTTACCGTTCCCAACCGCCAGCGGAAATCCAATCATGATCCTTGAAATCGCTCAGATCGACGTGAAGTCCGGCATGGAAACCGAGTTCGAAACCGGCGTGAAGAAAGCTGCGCCGATCTTCAAGCGGGCCAAAGGCTGCAACTCCATGAACCTGCAGCGGTCACATGAAATGCCGCAGCGTTACCGGCTTTTCGTGCAATGGGAGACGGTGGAAAATCATACCAAGGACTTCCGGGAATCCGCCGACTTCCAGGAATGGCGCAAGCTGGTCGGCCACTGCTTTGCGTCGCCGCCTTACGTCGAGCACGTCGCCGAGGTCGTACGCGGCTTCTGAGCGCGACAAGACCATGTCCCAGCGTATCCTCACCACCCACACCGGCAGCTTGCCGCGCACGACGAAAGTCGTTGAGCAATTGCTCGCCGAAGAGAAAAATCCTGGCCGGCATCGCGCCCAATTGCAGGCCGCCGTGCGCGAGGCCGTTGCCGGCGTCGTGCGCAAGCAGATCGAAGGCGGGCTCGACATCATCAATGACGGCGAGCAGGGCCGCACCGACTACACCGTGCACGTTCTCAAGCGGCTGACCGGCTACGAAGGCGAAAGCGCACCGCCGATGGGCACCGGCGAGCCGGAATTTCCGGAGCTTGCGGAAATTCTCAAGCACTTCGCATCGCCGTTCCAGCACCGCCCGGCCTGCAATGGCCCGGTCACCTGGAAAGACTGGCCGGCGGCACAGGCTGACATCGATCTTGCGAAAGCGGCGCTGCAGGGCGCGAAGGCCGAAGACATCTTCATGACCTCGCCCTCGCCCGGCCAGATCGCGCGCTATCTCAAGAACAGCTACTACAAGACCGACGAGGAATACATCTACGCCCTCGCCGATGTGATGCGGCGCGAATACCAGGCGATCGTCGAGGCAGGCTTCATCCTCCAGCTCGATTGCCCTGACCTCGCGATGTTGCGGCACATGGTCTATCTCGATCTGCCGCTCGCCGACTACCGCAAGATCATCTTCGTCAATGTCGCCGCGCTCAATCACGCGGTGCGCGATCTGCCACCCGAGCGCATGCGCATGCATGTGTGCTGGGGCTCGACCATGGCGCCGCACAACACCGACGTCGAGATCAAGGACATCATCGACATCGTGCTCTCGGGCCGCCCCCATGCGGTTTCCTTCCCGGCAGCGAACGCGCGGCACGAGCACGAGTGGAAGGTCTGGCGGGACGTAAAACTACCTGCCGGCAAGAAAATCATTCCGGGCGTGATCGATTCCACGACCAACGTCGTCGAGCATCCGGAAGTGGTGGCCGATCGCATTCTGAATTTCGCAAACGTGGTCGGGCGTGAGAATGTCATCGCCGGCGTCGACTGCGGCTTCGGTACTTTCGCAGGTCGCGTGCAGGTCGATACCAAGATCGTCTGGCTCAAGCTTCAGTCGCTGGTCGAGGGCGCGCGAAGGGCGAGCAAGGAGTTGTGGAAGAAGGTGGCGTAAAATACGCCGAAATGCTCACACCGCGGCGATTGCTTCGATCTCCAACAGGAAGTTTGGATTCGCCAGCCCGCGCAATACACAAAGCGTGCTGGCCGGCGGGTCGTTGCCGAAATAGTCCTGCAGAATGGAGCGCGCTTTCGGTACGTCGTGCGGATTGCAAATGTAGATCGTCACCTTCGTGACATCCTTGAGGCTGGCGCCACCGTCGGCCAGCGCAAGCTCCAGATTCTGCATCACCATCTTGGTTTGCGCCGCGAAGTCGTCCGGCGGCAGCACCTTGCCTGTGGGATCGGCCGCGACCTGGCCCGCACAGAAGACCAGCTTATTGACGCCCTGCGCGGTGACCACGTGAGAATAATTGGCAAACGGTTTGTGTGCCTTTGCCGAAGACTTGCGTGTCAATGTTGCCATGCTGCTCCTCATTTCTGCATGCGTCGTTCACTATTGCCAATCCGCAGGGTAGGCACCCCCGCACCAGAGTCACGGTCTTGTCCTAGATGTGTCGACATGGCCGATCACGAAATCACCCGATCGGCGCAAACCTCGTCGTAGAGCACCAGACTTACTCCGCCTTTTTCACCGAGCGTCGATCGGGCGACCATGGCGACGCCTAGCGATCTTCGAAGATCGCCAATGCAACCAGCATCAGCACAATAGCCGGCCCGGTCTTGACCAGCGCGCCCAGCGGCTCCACCCACAATTCAGGTGCCAATACGGCCGCTCCCACCATGTAGAACAGGGAGACGGCGATGCCCGCAAGCAACCCCCGCCGGCTGGTGCGGCGGAATGCAATGGCGAGGCCCACACAGAAATCCATGATGCTGCCGGCGGCAGTCATGAATTTCGCCTGCCCCGGCGCAAAGCCATGCGCGGTCAAGATGGCGGTGGCGGCCGCAAACGAGAAAATCAGAACGATCAATGCCGATGCACACCAGAAAACGACGAGCGTTGCGATGATTAGCACTTTGAGCAGGTAAAGCCGCACAAACCACTTCTCCTGCACCGTCGCCGGTCGCGCCTGTAAGATGGCTTCGAGCGAACGCGGTGCGACACCGGTTGCGGCGATCCATGGGTCTGGATTGCCGGCGACACCACGCTGCAGTTCCACCAGAGCGGTCGATCGCAACGGTGGTCGCCAGCCAAGCGTGGAGACCAAATCGCCGGTCCACGCGCCGAGCCTGAGCAGGGCCATTGGAAATGCAATGCGCCGCCTAAACCTACCGCCGAGCCAGTCACGCAACTTTTCCACCGTTGCGCCGAGGCTGGTTTGGTCCGGATGCATCAAGTCCCAGGAGATCATCTGACCGCGTTCGCCCCGCCGCCAGTTCCGCGCCAGGAGGTCGACAGTTTCTGAAATATCTTCGACCGCAACCACCGCAAATGGCCGTGCGGCCAGTTTTGCCGGCACATCGACGGGCAAGGCGGCGAGCGCCCGAATCATTGCGCTGCCACCGTAAGCGGCCGGAGCGAATACAAAGCCCGGACGGAGGATGACGAAAGGAAGACCCGACTCGGCGATAGCGCGCTCGGCGTCACGCTTGCTCTGTGCGAACCGAGTGTGGTCATTAGTCTCGGCACCGGGAATCGATAGATGTACCAACAGCACCGGTCGCCCAACGGCGCGCAAAGCGCCAAGAAGTTTCTCAACAAAGGCTAGGTGAACGGCACTCGCAGATTCTCCCGGCGAGCCTTGCAAAATGCCAAGGCAATTCACGACGACGTCGATTTCATTCGTTCGCAATAGCTCCGTCAGGCCGGCGCTGTCGCCCGGCACGATTGGGAATTCACGCGCGGAATGTCCAAGTTGGGTGCGTTGCGAACGGGTAAAACGACGCGCCGCCGCGACGACGGAAAGTCCGCGCTGCATGAGATCGGTTGCGATGGCACACCCGATCAAACCACCCGCGCCAAGGACAAGAATGGTCATAGCTGGCTCACCATGAAGGCTTGACGACCATCAGCCAGAGGATAGCCAATACAGAGCCGAACGCGGGGATCCCACACAGAAACCAAAGCCGGAATAGCCGGTGATATTCAGCGCCGAGCTTTTTACGACTCTCCACCGCTGTGCGAGCGAGGTCACGCATGCGCATCTGCATCCGGACCACGGGTAGCCAAAACGCGCCCGTTACCAAATACAAAATCAGTGATGTCGCCAACCAGGGCTCACTCAACGGCAGACCAAGTTCGCGTGCCAGCAACAGGCCTGTTACCGGCTGCGCTACCACCGCCGTCGCGGTGAACAGGAAATCCGCGAGCACCACTGATTTTGCCGTGCGAAAAATGTGACCGGTGTCGCGGCTGCGATGAGCCATCAGCATGAAAAACGCAATGCCGGCACCCGTTCCGAGCAGCACCACCGCTCCGACCAAGTGCAGATATTTCAGAATAAAATACATCATGGCGGCCGGAGTGTAGCGAACTATGGGCCGCGGCCGCTTACGTCCCAAACAATCGTGACGGTGTGTCCACTAGAATTTTGCGTCGCTGTTCCTCGGCTGGCGTCCACGAGAAAAACAGATCCAGCAAATGCCCTTCGTCTGGCATCGCGTCCGCGGACACCCAGGGGTGCGGCCAGTCGGTGCCCCACATCAGCCGTTCGGAGTTGGCGCGCAGCAGCGCGTCGTGAAACGGCTTCGCGTCGGGATAGTCGGGAAATTGGTCCGAAAGCCGGTAGGCGGCCGAAACCTTCACATACGCGTGGCCCTCGCCGACCAGCTTCAGCAGCGCCTGGAAATTCGGCTCGTTCACGCCTTTGCCTGCCGGCACCATCAGCATGTGGTCGACGATCACCGGCATTTCGCGCGACACCGCGCGCAATGTCGGTGCGACGTTTTGCATCACCCGGTGATCGCAGAACAGCTGCATCACCCAGCCGAGCTCGGCCATGGTCTTGCGGAATACCTCGAACACATTGAGGCCGACACCGCGCACGTAACCCGGATCTTCGGGCAACAAGTGAAAGCGTAATCCACGCATGCCGAGCCTGTGCCATTCGCGCAGCGTCTCCGGTTTCACGCGCGCATCGGTGATGGCAATACCGCGCAGGCGCTGCGGGAAGCGCGTGATGGCATCGAGCACTACGCGGTTGTCGTAGCCATGCGCATTGCCCTGCACCACCAGCCCATACGCGCAGCCAAGCCGGTCGAGCAGCGCCAGATATTTTTCCACCGGCGCATCGGGCGGCGTATAGCCCCGACCGGGCGCGTAAGGGAATTTGTCCGCCGGGCCAAAGACATGCGCGTGCGAATCCCACGCGCCTGGCGGCGGCATCACGCGCGGCGTTTTCGGCTGCGCGACGGGACCGGCGATGGGCGGCGGCTCTCGCTCTGCGTTCATGGACTGGTCAAAAGCGGACAATCGAGCCCATCGCAACGTCCACTCACACCCCGAACAACTTGGTATAGCGTGCCTTTATCTCCTCGCTCTGCGCCAGCACCAGTTTGGGATCCGCCTGCAGCAACTTGAAGCTCGACAATGGGGCACGACCTACCTTCTCCCTCGCCAGCGCATGAAATGAGCGGTGCGCGAACACATCGATGAAGATTTGCTGTGCCTCCACGCTGAACAAAAAACACTGAAATAGCCGCGCGGCATTCGGATTTGGTGCATTACGAAAAATACCGGCCGGCACCGGAATAAGTGGCGAGCCCTCCGTCGCATGCACAACTTCGACAGGCTGTTTGTTCAATTTTGCGACTTCCAGACTGTAGTCATTCCCGTCTGCCATCACTGCCCGTTCGCCGATGGCAATCTTCTTCGGCGGATCCGCTGCCGATTGAAGCTGCATCACTTTCTGCTGCGCGAGCTTTTCGAGGAATGACCAGCCAAGTTCGCGAACCCACAGATAGGTGTTTGTCAGGATCGCTCCGCTGTAACCGGGATGGCCTTTGACAATCTTGCCCTGCCATTTCGGATCAAGCAGATCGACATAGCTCCTGGGTGCATCTTCAGGTTTCACCAGATTGGTGTTGTAGCCGATGACTTCGAGCCAGGCGCAAAGCGTCGCGTGCATGCCATTTGGATCGCGCTGGTCTGCCGGAAAGTGTTTGGCCATATCCTCAGTGACATAAGGCTCGACCCAATCCTTCTCCCTGGCCGTCCAGTCGAGAAAATGCGAAGGATCCGTGCTGCAAACCACATCTACCGCATAGATCCGGCTCGCCTGTTCCTGCATGATCCGTTGATAGACCCGTTCCGCGCCCGAACGCTCAACACGAATGGCAATCCCCGGATATTTCGCCTCAAAGGCACGAGCCAACCGCTCCGAAGTATTGAGCTCGAGCGCTGTATAGAAGGTTGCCTTGCCTTCCTTCCGCGCGGCCTCGACTAGAGCCGGCGTCACCGCGCTCGGCGGCGGTGCTGCTGCTTTGAGTGGCTGGGCAAAAACGGTCGCGGCGCCAAGAGCAAGACCGCGTTTGACAATGGTGCGTCGTGAGACTTGCTTGTCGCTCATGCCCACCCTCCAGCGTGTCACATTATCGGCGTGTTGATCCGGGCTTTAGCGTTTATCTAATTTGTTTTGTTCCGCTCACGATAAATGCCGGGCACGCAATTTTGCCCTGTCCTGCGGCCAAAGCTTTCGCCGCTTCGTCTTTGATCGCCTGTTCAATGCGGTGCTGCACGGCAGGCGTTTGACGCTCGTAGATATAGGTCGCACGCACCATGCTTTTGCGCATCATATCGAATAGATCACCCGGCGAGGTTGGCGCATAGAAGCAAGGAACTTCTTCAATCCTTACGTCTGAAAATTTTGCGGCTTCCATCAAAGCGGCCAGAATCCAGGGATCGCTTAACGTAAAGATACCGGGACCGGGCGGAAGTGCCACAGACCCGTCAGTGTGTCGCTGCACCGCGTCGGCTATCAAGGTCAGAACTTTAGCCTTGGTAGATCCACACCAGATACTAAAGGCAAAGCGTCCAGCCGGACGAAGAATCCGATAGGCTTCGGCAGCAGCCTTCCCCGGGCGGGGAAAGTGCAACATGCCGAATGCACATGTCACGGCATCAAAACTACTATCGGCATAGTGGAGATTTTCCGCATCGGCGGTCTCGAATTTCACTCCGGTAAACCGGCGCCGAGCTTCGGCAACCATATTCTCTGCGATATCGGTACCAATAACATCGAGGCCACGACGTGCCGCTTCAGCCGCGACGTACCCGGGTCCGCTCGCAACATCGAGCAACCTAATGCCGGACCGGGCATTGGCCGCGGCGAGGAGCGCAGCGACAGCTTGACGCGTCATTTCGCCGACGAGGGAATCGTAATGTTCGGCTTGTTTGGCCCAGCCTGTTCTCTCGAACTCCTTAAAGGCTTGGCTCTGCTGCTCGTTGATGGTCATTGGAGTCCCCACATCGAGCATGTTTGCGCTTTTGGCGCGTTTTCTCAACAAATCATTGTTCTCGAATGTCCAGCACCCCATCACGAGCGCTTGAGGCGGTTCAGGCGACGCGCTGCCTCCGGATTTGCAGCGCCCGGCGGCATGCGCCCCGCGATGAGATCCTTGACCTGATTTACTGTGTCGAAGGCTTGGTGCTCTGCCGCTTCCGGCGTCAGACCCGCCGTGTGTGGAGTGGCGATCACGTCGGCGCGCCGCGCCAACGCGAGCGAGGGCATCTGATCCTGCGCGCGGCCAACGTCAAGAGCAGCACCAGAGATGCGCTTCTCGTCGAGCGCGCGGGCAAGCGCGGCCTCGTCAACCAGGTTGCCGCGCGACAAATTTATGAAATAGGCAGATGGCTTCATTTGCGCGAAGGCTTCGGCGTTCATCAAATTCTCGGTCTGCTCGTTGGCAATGGCGAGGCATACAACGAAATCCGATTTTGCCAGCAAATCCGCAAACTGGACCTGTTGGACCATTGGCCGGGTAACCCTTTTGTGGGGGTCGGCGACCAACACTGTCATACCGAGTGCGAGACCGAGCTCGGCAAGATGCGCGCCGATTGCGCCATAGCCAATGATGCCGAGCGTTGCTCCCTTAAGCTGGCGGCCCATACGCGCATCGGGGATACGGCCGGTGCGGTAGGCAGACGTGGCCTCGGTGACGTAGCGCCCGCAATCGATCATGAAGCCGATGGCCATCTCGGCAACCGAAGCGATGAAACCCGGCGTGGCGCGGGTGACCAGAATTCCTTGGGCACTAGCAGCGGCGACATCAACGTTGCGAATATCGACCGCGACCCGCAGGAACGCGACCAAATCACCCACCAGCGGGAAAAACTCGGCCGGGCCGGCCGTTTGCCGGTCTGAGATTATGATTTCACAGCCCTGTGCGGCTTGCGCCAGCGCCTTGGCGTCGAGCACCTGGCCGGTGTCATTGAGCCGCACGTCCCCGAGCTTGCGCAACTCGGCAAGCGCGCGCTCGCCATAGTAGTTCTTAAGCATATCTGGGATGTGAGTGAGAAAGATGGCGGGCACAGACTCCTCCAGGCATGCATTCTGCCGTCGCGTCACCGGGGAGCAGAATAGCCGCAGGTCTAGCCCAGCCGGATATTGGCGTCCTTCACGACTTTGCTCCACCGCACCATCTGCTCGTCGACAAAGCTGCCGAACTCCTGCGGCGTGGTTGGGCGGGTCTCGATGTTCAGCTGTTCGAAGCGCGCGATGACATTCGGGTCGCGCAGCGCGGCGTTGATGCCTGAATTGAGCTTCTGGACGATCGGCGCCGGCGTGCCATGCGGCACAAAAACACCGTTCCATTCGTAGGCCTCAAAACCCGGCAGTGTGTCCGACACGGGCGAGATATCGGGAAGACTGTTGAGCTTGCCTTTTCCGGTATGCGCGATGGCTTTCACTTTGCCGCCCTGGATAAGGCCGACAACGGATGAGCCGTTGGCGAAGAAAAACTTCACTTGCCCGGACACGACGTCGTTGAGGGCAAGACCGCCGCCGCGATACGGAACGTGGCTGACCTTAACGCCGGTCTGGTGACGAAACATCTCGAGCGACAGATGCTGCAAAGTGCCATTGCCGGACGACGCCATATCGATCCCGTCGGATGCGGCCTTTGCGAGTGCAATGATGTCGGTAACCGTTTTAACTGGCACTGATGGCGTCACCACCAGAATGTTCGGCACCAGCGAAATGAGAGCGACGGGGTCGAAGTCCTTCTTGTAGTCGAAAGGCAGGTTTGAATAGAGCGATGAATTCACGGAGAACGCGGTGGCGTCATGCAGCACGGTGTAGCCGTCGGGATCCGCCTTTGCGGCCATGGCCTCGGCAATCGTCCCTCCTGCGCCGCCACGATTTTCGATGACGAATTGCTGGCCGAACATCTCGCCGACCTTGGCGAAGACGATGCGCGCCGTGGTGTCGGCCCCGCCGGCCGGCGGATAGGGCACGATCACGCGCACCGGCCGGTTAGGCCACGCCGCCTGCGCATTGGCCGTGCGCGCGAATGGAGCCGCGGCCATCCCCGCCAGGACCGTGCGTCGTGTAAGTGCTGCTGCTGACATCCGTTTCCCCTCTATTTGATCATTCCGACAACCCTGGGCAGCCACAAAGTCAGCTCCGGGATCATCGTAATTGCTATCAGCGACAATAACAGGGGTATCAACCAAGGCAGGATCGCCATTGTCGTCCGCTCGATGGACAACTTGGCAACCCGGGACAGCACGAAGAGCACCATGCCGAGCGGCGGATGCAGCAGCCCGATCATCAGGTTGAGCGTCATCATGACGCCGAAGTGCACCGGATCGATGCCGACCTTCACGATGACCGGCATGAGGACCGGCACCAGGATGCTGATCGATGCGATCGGCTCCAGGAAGCAACCGATGACCAGAAGCAGGACGTTGGTCAGCAGCAAAATGACATAACGATTGTCGGTCAGGGCGAGCAGCGCTTCGGTGGTATATTCGGTGACGCGGGTCGTGGTCAGCACCCAGCCGAACAGCGATGCTGCGCCGACGATCAGCAGCACCCCGGCCGTCGTCTCGATTGTCTCCATCGAGACCTTGTAGAATTGCTTCGGCGTGAGCGTGCGATAGAGGAAAATCCCGAGCACGATGGCCCAGGCGCAGGCTGCAATCGCGGCTTCCGTTGGCGTGAACCAACCGAACGTCATGCCGCCGATGATGATCGCCGGCGTCAGCAGCGCCGGAAACGCCGCGATGAAGGTCACGGCGAGCGTGCGCCAGCTGAAAGCCTGGTCGCGACCCATCCCGTAGCGACGCGCACAATAGTAGACATAGCCCATCATGAAGAGCGTCATCACCAGGCCGGGTATGACGCCGCCGAGAAAGAGTGCGCCGATCGAGACATTGCCCATCATCCCGTAGATGACGAACGGCAAGGACGGCGGAATTATCGGTCCGAGCGTCGACGATGCAGCGGTGACCCCGACTGAGAATTCCGTGTCATAGCCGTGGTCCTTCATCGCCTTGATCTCGATCGTGCCAAGGCCCGCCGCATCGGCAATCGCGGTGCCCGACATGCCGGCGAAAATGACCGAGCCGATGATGTTCACATGCGCCAGCCCGCCGCGCGTCCAGCCCGCGAGCGCGACAGCAAAATCGTAAATACGATTGGTGATGCCGGCGGAATTCATCAGGTTGCCCGCCAGAATGAAAAACGGCACCGCCAGCAGCGGAAACGAATCGATGCCTCCGGCCATGCGATGCAAGATGACGAAATCCGGCAGACCGGCGATAAAATGCGTGTAGATGAAGGACGATCCGGCCAGCGCAATGAACACCGGCACGCCGACGAGCAGCACCACGATGAACAGAAGCGCCATGATAGTCATGGGAGTGACAAGCCCTAGTCGGCCGTGACCTGATGCGTCACGTCGTCTGGCCGGCTCCAACCGATGCGCGCGTTGCGCCACACGTTGATCGCCTGACGCATCAGCATCAGGAAGCACCCGAAGGCCACGCCACCATAAACATAGCTCATCGGCAGGTCGAACACGGTCATTCGCTGATAGTGCATGCGCTCGGTGATCGTCCACGACACGAAAGCGAGCAGGCCGAGAAAAGCGAGCTTGACGAAATCCACAAATGCCAGAACCGTCGCGCGTGCCGGGCCCGGCTTCATCACGTTCGAGAGCAGCTCGACGGCAATATGCGTGTTGCGCCGCGTCACCATCGCACCGCCGATGAACACGACCCACATCAAGCCATAACGGGCGATTTCTTCGGTCCAGGACAGGCTGTCATTGAGCACGTAGCGTGTGAAAAACTGCAGGAAGACGATGAAGGCAAGTGACCAGAAGATAACGAAAGCGATCCAGTCTTCCGGGTAATGCTCGATCTTCACCTCGGCATCTTCGACCTCAATGAGACGCTTCTCGCCGTCAGGCGCCGCTTGCTTGTTCATGATTCCCCGCGCAATAGACCGTGGTCGATGGCGCGCCGCGCCCAAGCGCGGCGCGATCACTTGTCCGTACCGTTACTTCAAGGCCTGTAGCGCGTCGTATTCGGCCTTTGACCAGCCGGCACCGGCGCTGGCGTCATTGTGCAGCGGCACCGCCGCCTTGCGGAACGCCTCGCGGTCGACTTCCACCACGTTCTTACCAAGCTTGCGGAATTCGTCGGCGAGTTTGAGCTCGGATGCGCGGATCTGATCCGTCGACCGGGCGCTGGCTTCCTTCAGCACCTCGTCGAACACCTTCTTGTCCGCATCGGAAAGCTTGGACCAGACATGGCCGCCGACAATGGTGACAAGGGATTCGGTGATGTGGCCGGTCAGCATGATGTGCGACTGAACTTCGTAGAACTTCTTCGCCATGATGGTCGGCAGCGGGTTTTCCTGGCCGTCGACGGTGCCTTGCTGGAGCGCAAGGTAAACTTCGGCAAAAGCGATCGGCGTTGCGTTGGCGCCGACCGATTTCGTGAACATCAGGAACAGGGGCGCCGGGGGAACGCGCAGCTTCATGCCCTTCATGTCTTCGGGCTTCTTGATTTCTTTATTGGCGGTCACATGGCGCTGGCCGTAGTAGAGGATGGCGACGACCTTGTGCCTGGTCTTGTCGTCATAGCCTTTGGCGAGATCGCGAAACAGCTGGCTGTCGCGATAGGCCTTCCAGTGGTCGAAGTCGCGCAGAATGAATGGCGCGCCGGTGATCGCGAGCGGCTTGTGGATCGAGCCTGCAAACGATGCGCCAGTATAAATGATATCGACGGTGCCGAGCCCGAGGCCCTCGTTGATCTGGTTTTCATTGCCGAGCTGGGAGGCCGGAAACACTCCGATTTCGTAGCGTCCGTCGGTCCGTTTCTTGATCTCGTCCGCCGCCCAGAGCGCATTGGCGTGATAGGGCTCAGCCACTTCGTAAACGTGCGCCCATTTGAGCTTGGTCTGGGCCTGTGCCGGTCCAGTCACGACAAATGCTGCGGCGAGGATCGCGAGATACTGCGCCAAGCGGCGCGGCCAGTTCGACATTGTCTCCCCCTTACCGCCTGAACAAAACCCGGCGGACAACGATGTTACTATGCGCTCGGCATCGTGCAACGGCGCTCGCTTCGCACTGGAGCTCGGGAAGTTCATTTTCTGCCCACCTTCCCTCAATCGCGGACTCGCCCCATATTCGAGGCAATGGCCAAATCTCCCCCAAAAACACCAAAAGATCCTGCGAAACCGACGCGCGCGAAGGCAGCGCGCCCGGATCAGCAGCCGACGCCCGACTCGCTCGCCGATCTGCTCAATCCGGCGATCAAAAAGGGCACGGCCGGCCTCGGCTCGGGCACGGGTCTGCTGCCGCCGCCGGACAATTCATGGGACCGGCGCCGCGATTTTTCCGAGGCGCACAAGGCGCGCAAATCGACCCCAAAGGAATTCAACGAGGCGTCGCAGGCCGACTTCGAAGGGCCGCCGGTGACCGGTCTCGATCCCAGACTGGCCGAAGAGCTCGGTCTTTCCGACGAGGCAAAGTACCGCCTGCCGCGCGCCGATTTGCCGACGCAGCCCGGCGGTTTCGCCGGCATGGCCAGCCAGCAGTCCCTGGAAAGGCTCCTGCGCGAAGGCCGTCCGGAATTCTCCGCCATCCCATGGACGCCGCACCGCCCGCCGCGACCGGAAAAATCGGAAGGCGGCAGGACGTTCGTCATCGCATCGGACTTCGAGCCGGAAGGCGATCAGCCGCAAGCGATCAAGGATCTGGTCGAGGGCGTCAGGCGCAGCGATCGCACGCAGGTTCTGCTCGGCGTTACCGGCTCGGGAAAAACCTTCACGATGGCGAAGGTAATCGAGGCAACGCAGCGCCCTGCCCTCATCCTCGCGCCTAACAAGACGCTCGCTGCCCAGCTCTACGGGGAGTTCAAGTCGTTCTTTCCCGACAATGCGGTCGAGTATTTCGTTTCCTACTACGACTACTACCAGCCGGAAGCCTACGTTCCGCGCACCGACACTTATATTGAGAAGGAATCCACAATCAACGAACAGATCGACCGCATGCGTCATTCGGCGACACGCGCGCTGCTCGAGCGCGACGACGTCATCATCGTCGCATCGGTGTCGTGCATTTACGGCATCGGCTCGGTGGAGACCTATTCGGCGATGACCTTCACGCTGAAGCGAGGCGGCAAGATCGACCAGCGGCAGCTGCTCGCCGATCTGGTCGCGCTGCAATACAAACGCACGCAGGGGGATTTTTACCGCGGCTCATTCCGCGTGCGCGGCGACACGGTCGATATTTTTCCGGCGCACTACGAAGACCGCGCCTGGCGCATCCATTTGTTCGGCGACGAGATCGAGAAGATCGAGGAGATGGACCCGCTTACCGGTCAGAAGACCGACGAGCTGGAGTTCGTGAAGATCTACGCCAATTCGCACTATGTCACGCCACGCCCGACGCTGATCCAGGCCATCGCCGGCATCAAGCACGAGCTGCGGCAGCGCCTCGATCAGCTTACCGCCGCCGGCCGCCTGTTGGAGGCGCAGCGGCTCGAGCAGCGCACCATCTTCGATCTGGAAATGATGGAAGCGACCGGCGCCTGCGCCGGCATCGAGAACTATTCACGCTATCTCACCGGCCGCAAGCCCGGCGAGCCGCCGCCGACGCTGTTCGAATACGTGCCCGACAACGCGCTGGTGTTCTGCGACGAAAGCCACGTCACGGTCCCGCAGCTCGGCGGCATGTTCCGCGGCGACTTCCGCCGCAAGGCGACGCTCGCCGAATACGGTTTCCGCCTGCCCTCCTGCATGGACAACCGGCCGCTGCGTTTCGAGGAATGGGACGCCATGCGTCCGCAGAGTGTCGCGGTTTCAGCAACGCCGGGACCATGGGAGCTCAATGAATCCGGCGGCGTCTTCGTCGAGCAGGTCATCCGCCCGACCGGCCTGATCGATCCGCCGGTCGAGGTACGGCCCGCGCGCCTGCAGGTCGACGATCTCGTCGGCGAAGTGCGGCAGGTGGCGCAGAAAGGCTACCGGTCGCTGGTCACGGTGCTGACCAAGCGCATGGCGGAAGATCTGACCGAATATCTGCACGAGCAGGGCATCCGCGTGCGCTATATGCACTCGGACATCGACACGCTTGAACGCATCGAGATCATTCGCGACTTGCGACTTGGCGCCTTTGACGCACTGGTCGGCATCAACCTGCTGCGCGAGGGCCTCGACATTCCGGAATGCGCGCTGGTCGCCATTCTGGATGCCGACAAGGAAGGCTTCCTGCGGAGCGAAACGTCACTGATTCAGACCATCGGCCGCGCCGCGCGCAATGTCGATGGCAAGGTGATTCTCTATGCCGACCAGGTCACCGGTTCGATGCAGCGCGCGATCGAGGAAACGAACCGCCGGCGCGAGAAGCAGGAGGCCTACAACACCGAGAACGGCATCACGCCGGAAAGCATCAAGCACTCGATCCACGATATCCTCGACAGCGTATACGAGCGAGACCACGTGCTGATTTCGACTGGAGGCGCAGGCGCGGGAGAATTCGCCGAGGCAGCGACCATCGGGCACAATCTCGAAGCGGTCATTGCCGATCTGGAGACGCGCATGCGCGAGGCCGCTGCCGATCTCGATTTCGAGGAAGCCGCGCGCCTGCGTGACGAGATCAAACGGCTACGCGCGACCGAAATGGCGGTGCTGGACAATCCGACCGCCCGCGACGTGATGGTGACGCAAACCAAGGGACTCCGTTCACGCCCGCACAAGCCGGAGCTCGATGAGATGGGCATTGCGCTCCATCACGAGGTAAAGCCGGCGCGGACAGAGAGCCCGCGCTCGAAGCTTGGGCGCCCCGGCATGCGAGGCGGTTTCAAGAGCAACCGCCGCCCGCACTAGCCGGTTACTTCGCGTCCGATACCCAGCAGATCGGGTTGCGCGCGATGCATTTGGCGCGCGCGTCGTCGCGGCTTTTGCCGGTCTCGGCGCACGTACGGTGATTATTGATCGGACAGTTCACGTCAAACTTGTAGCCGACGAGGTTACGCCAGGCGCGCTTGGCCTTTTGCTGCAAGGTTTCGTCCTTCTTTGCCTGCACCAGGATAATTGGCACGGCGGCGTCGCCACGTGAAAGTCCGGTTGGCGAGATCGGTCCCGCAAGCGAATGGCCGCTTGCAGCGAACACGATCAAGCCCGCTGCCAATACAATGAAATGACGCATTGCCTTCTCCTCAGCCGATCTTCAACCCAGCGCCGAACAACGGGCTGACGGAAGAAAGGTTCCACGACGAGGCTTATGCGCGCGAAGCTTGGTGAACGAACTGCTTTAACGAGTCTGGTCTCGGGCCGCAGGCTGGGCGTCTTTTCCGGAATACGCGCGCGGCGGGCGCGTCTTGACCTTCTGGGTCGTCGTGCCTTGCGAGCTGTTGCTCGTTGCCGTCCCGCCCGACCCGCTCTTGCTGCGCGCGGCAGCCGTGTCTGCGGGCACCAGCAATATGCCCACAAGAATCAATGCTGAAACGGTCGCTGCAGGAGATCGCATCGTCACCCTCCGTCCCTGTGCGCCTGGATCGCCGCTTTCGCGGGGATGAGCGGAAGCGACGGTCTAAAATCTGTGTCGTCGCCCGCGATACGCGTAAGCCGAGGGCCGATCATCAAACGGATAGTGATAGACGTATCCGTCGTAAGCGTAGAGGCAGTAGTAGCCGGCATAGGCGCAGCGGTCGCGCCAATTATAGCCGTACCAGCCGGTGCGTGCATGGCGTTTGCCATAGACCGGACCGAGATCTGCCGCCGCCAACGGAGCGCAGGTGCTGCCGAGAACGGCGGCGGAAATTGCTGTCGCAACAAAAAAACGCTTCATGGTGACAACCGTGCCTAAAAGCAAAGGCGGCCAAAATCCACCGCCATGTTTAACGCCATGTCTCACCAAGTTTTCGGCCAATGCAAATCAAAACAGCCGCGTTGGTTAAGCATCAAATGCCGCCCCAGAAAATACGCATTCTTGCCGCCAGAATGTTGTTCCGCGGTATCGTTTGCCGGATCAACGTCCGCGCGCGGGAGGCGGTTCGCAGACATGCGTGGGGGCGCACGCAATTGTGAGAGCCTGTCCCGCCGCCGTTGCGTACAAGGGTGCGATTCGGGCAAATAGCGGTAGCCGGACCTCAGACCACCTCTTGTTGGAATGGTTTTATGGAAGTTTCAGTTTCAACGATCCGAACAATTCGTGCTGCCGCAAGCCTCACTGTATTGACCGCCGCGCTTGCGCTCGCGGCATGCGAAACCGATGGCACCGGCCCGTCGGCCGCCGATGCACCGAAGGCGCAGGCTGCTTCGCCGAGGCCGGAATCGACCGCCTCCAAACCTGAAACGCCGCCGACGCAAGCCGTAAGACCGGCGGCCGCTGCCGACGATGGCGAGCCGATGACGCGTGCGCGGGCCGCCCGCGAATGCTGGATGCGCACCGAAAAGGCCAATCCCCACCAGGATCTCGACAAACGGGCCGACGTCGTAAACAAGTGCATTGACGACAAGCTCAAGGCGGCGGGCGCGGCTGCGCCGAAGACCTGACGGCTGACGTCCCTCCCCTTGCGCGGCCCGGCGCGCCCGCTAGCATTCGCCATCGTTTGACTTCAGGGAGGTCATCATGGCGAAAGGTCAGATGCGTGCCGCGAAGGAAAAGAAGAAACCGAAGGCTGACAAGGATAAACCGAAGCAGCTCTCCGCCTACAAACTGGCGCAGATGCAGGGCTCATCCGGCAGTTCCTTCAGCACGCCGCCCGGCAAGAAATCCTGACCGCTAGCGCTGCCCGGAGGTGACCGCCTTCGACGCTTCGGGCAGCTCCTTCGCCTGCTTCGCCATCTCGAGGCAGGTCAGCAATTCGACGTAACTGGGCGAACTGCCGAGCGAAGAAAATCGCACGCAGCCGGTGCGCTGCGCCGGAGTGTATTGAGCCCAGTCCTGCTGCAGCTTGCTGTGCGCATCTTCTTCATCACGCCTGCAGTCGCCGGCAGACCGGCCGAGCGAAACAGACACTTCGCCGGCGCGGTGACAGGTCTGGTCGACATTGAACTTTGGTACTGCATCGGCCACCAGAACGATGTGCGAGGCGGTCAATATAATCGGCAATAGCGCGGTCACGGGCATGCTCCCAAAACGCCACCTCCCCGATACCTGAAGACAATTCGTCAGCCGGGTTCCGGTTTCATGCCGGTTCAGCCATGAACCTTTTCGCCGTCGGCGCGACCAATAAGTGGTAACGCCGGAGGGCCGCAACATGCTCAAGCGCTTTTTATTCGCATTTATCGCGTTCATCGGCCTGATCGTGCCGGCCGCATTCGCGCTCGCGCTACTGGCTGCGCCGCCCGCAAGCCCGGCGCCTCTGCAGCTACCTGGCTGCGATCGCAACCTTGCAGATGCCAGCACAAATGTCGCGGCGATGCAGACGCGCCTCAAAGGGCTTGACGCCAGAGAGGGCAAGGACGTCTGCACCGCGACACGGCTCTACTTTCTCGAGGTCGTCAAGGCGCGCGCCGTCACTGCGTTGTGCAAAAGCGGGCCAGAGCGCGAGCGCGAGCTTGGCCGCATGGATGCGGACGTGGAACACATCAATGAGGCGATCGCCGCCCGCTGCAGCTGACCGGAAATAATCCGAATTGCTTCACAGCTTCGCCAAAGTTCCCTGGCATAAGGCAACCATTGCTTAACCGGTTTGCGCTGAACATCGCGCAGTCACAAAACAGCCGGACGAGCACTCTCGGGGGAGAGTTCCAGAAATGCGAGCACGCGTTCGTCGTGCAATGTGGATGTTGGGTGCGTTGGCACTCGCCGTGCCGGCATCGGCGCAGGAGTCGACCGACGTAGCGCCCCTGACACCCGAAGACAGCGCACTGCTCGCAAACGCTCTGGTCTTTGACCCCGCCGCCCTCGTCACGGCGCCGAAAAAGCCGCTGCGCCTTCCCGGCTACAGGAACAACGAGTACGACATCACGCGCACGCAGAAAGTGGATGGCTCGACCACAGTCGTGGTGAAGCAACCCCTGCAGACCGAGTGGTCGAATTCTGTTGGCGCGGATCTTGCGCCATCGAGACCGGCAACGTATCCGCTGCCTTTACCCACGGAACACAATAACGGCTTGCCGGCCGGAGCGGCTTGGGCGTCGGTCGGCGTGCCGAATCTCGCCAGCCTGGACGCACGCGTCGATCCGACAAACGAGCAGGGCAAGGTTGGCACGACGATCAAGCATTCGATCCCATTCGGGGGCCGTTTCGCAGTGACCGTGCAAGGCACCTACTCGGTCACGGAAATGCTCGGCCAGCCGTCGTCCGGCTCCGGCGATCTGCCGCTCATGACGTTGCCTCCGCCCGGCGGGCCCGCCGCGCAGCAGGTCTTTGGCAACGAGAGGGCGGTCAAGTTCAATATCCTGCCGACCGGGACCACCCTGGGCGCCGGCTTCGCCACCGTCAGCAACGATCCGGTGACGCACAACACCTTCAGCGCCGATCAGAAGCTTTATGGCCCGCTGCACGTGACCACCGCGGTCACCGACGTCGGGCAGATCACCAGCAATAAAAGCGTTACCGCCGGATTCAAATTGAACTGGTAGGCCGGTTGCTGAATACCACGACACGGTTTGTACAAACCCGTGCATAACTTTGCGTCCGGTCGTGTTGTGCCGGAATGTGTCACCATCCCGTCTGCTTCCGCCCCACGGTCGCCTTAGTCGCATGCGGCAATCAGGCGCTGGACCATCCGCGCAAGATTCTGCGCTTCTGTAGGAGGGGATCAATGACGGCCATCAGACCGGACAGGGCGGTTCCGGAAAAGACCGGCCCGGAGGCCTATGCGCCGAACCGGAAACCTTCGGAACGGACCGAGTCCGAGCAGGCGGCGGTGACCGCCTTCGAGGGTGAGATTCGCGAATTCGTGCGGCGTGACGTCGCCCACCTGCGCCGTCAACGGAACGAGGTGGAGCAACCGGCATCTGAGCCTGTTAACGACAGTCTCAACGCGTTGATCCGGCGCGTTTCCGGTGCGTCGATAGACGAAATCGATCGCGTGATTCTTGAACTGCAGGGCGTGCGCGAAATGCTTCGTAGCGAGGGCGAACGTGTCGGCCGGGAAATTGCCGGCTATGCCAGCCTCAGCCACGCAGCTATGACCGCCATGAAGGTGATCGGCGATAGCCTGACACAATGGAAGAGCGCGCCGAACAATTACAGCAGACCCGCTGAATAGCGCACTATGAAATTGCCATCGCCGGAATCTCCGGCGATGGCTGTTTCGACCTTAGGATGCTGTGATCTGACCAACGACCGTGCGCACGTTGGGCTCGATCAGCAGAACCTTGTCCTTGGCCTTGATGTAATAAAGCCGCGACACGCCATCGATGCTGCGCACGCTTTCGGGCAACGGACGCATGCCGTTGAGCGCCTGATTTGGCGACAGCTCGCTTGCGAGCTCGAGCGCGTCAGCACCGACAACTGGCTGTGACTTTTCCGCCATCACAGCATCGTAGATCTGCTTCCGTTGCTCTTGCGTCAGCGGCAATGGAATCGCCATGGTCGGCAGGTGGTCGAGGATGTCATTGCGCTTGGAAAATTTGGCCGGAATGGTCTGTCCGAAAGAGCCGATCGGCCCTGATGGCGGCGGCTCGCTCGAGGCGTTGATCGTGCCCGACGCCGGCGGCTGTTGGCCTCCAGTCCCCGTCGTCGTCGCGCCGCCGCCAGCCGACGGTTGCCGGGAAATGGGCTGGACGAGAGCAGCCCAAGCCTCGGCCGGCGCCGGAATATTGTCGACTTCGGCTGATTTAGACCACGGCTGCGGCGCGGCGCCGGTATTGATCTGACCGGTGTTCGGCACAAGGCCGGGGTTGAGCGGGCGTCTCGGCTCGTCCTGCGCGAAGACGGCAGCGCCGAGCGAATACAACAGGACGGCGGCAGCAACGCCAGACGTCCCTAAAAGACAATGCGAATTTTTCATGGGAAGCCTCCATCGGCTGTGTCAGACAACGGCCGAGAGGCGGTGTCGGTTGCATAAGCCACCATGGAGCCGACATCGACCCGTGATAGGCCAATGAACAGCCATAAAAAGTCCAACGCCGCCCGCACAAGCGGACGGCGCTCAGACATGCTCGCAATCAATCAGCTTGCGGCAGCGACTTTGGTCTTCGCAGCCTTGCGCGGCAGCGGGTAATCGGCGCTGTCGTAAAGCGCACGGATACCGTTGCCGTCGAAACGTTTCTCTTCGACCTCGAGATATGCGCCCAGCAACAGTTCCGGCGGCAATTCCTCAATTGCGAAGCGAATCGCCTCCGCAGCGGTTGGAAAGCGCTTGTAACCGATTGGGCGGCGCGACTTCCGGCTGCGGCTCGGAAACAGTTCAGACGGGGCACGGTAGTTGATCATCGACATAATCAATAGCTCCTCGAGCACTAATATGGCCCTTGGAGCGTCGAAAATCCAGCACTTACGGGCCCGCGCATATCAGCCCGGCCGGCTCAAGGTAAATACGTGGTACCAAAAAGCGAAGCCCAGCGCGCAATTTGCGCGCCGGGCCCAGTTTCTCGGCCGGTGGGACCTTTATTAATCCACCACTTCTTCGACCACCTGGCTCGTCGCCGGATCCACCAATACAACGCGATTATTTACCACCATATATTTGTACGATCGGATCGCCGGCACTTCGACCGCTACTTCTTGCGGGACCGAATAGAGCCGTACGCTGTCCGGCAAGCGTGCGCCAACGCGATACTCAATCGTCGGCTCAGCCGGCGCCACGCGCTCGCGTACGATCGTGCGATAGATCGTGCGCCGCTGAACCGGCGTGAGTTCCAAAGGCTCGGTGGTGACCACGGTCCGCGATTCAACCGGCTCGCGAGTAATGACCGTGGTCTGCGCGCTCGCCGCTGTCGCGCCGGCTACAACCGCTGCGACAATGGCGGCATGGCGAAAATAGGTCATGAGTTCCTCCTCTTGATTCCGGTCCAGCCCTGCAAACGCAAGGTCGGCGAGAGGGTTCCCAATCGTGCTCGCACATCACGATTTCTTCACTGTGTGTGCGGCGGTTCGCTCATCAATTTCATTTTCGCCTGAAGCACGCTGATACGCTGTTCCGCTTCTGTCCTGGTCAATTCAGAGCTGAAAGCTTCCGGCTCGTAGGCATCAAAAGCCAACTTGCGAAGCAGGCTGGCCTGTTCGGGCGTCATGCGTGCAACGGTGTCGAGCTTCTTTTTGCGCATACCAGCACAATTTCATTCGCGCGAAACGGTTCCGCGCTACATCACTTGGGCAGTGCGGGCCGCAGGATCAGCGTGATCGGAAGCGTTACCAGCACGATTGCCGCAACGACCGTGAGAGCAGTCGGAATGCCGACCGCGTCGCCGAGGACGCCGTAGATCGCAGGCGAAATCGCGCCGGCGCCGATCGTCCCCGTGTAAAAGATACTGAACGCGCGCTGACGCCGCTGAGGTTCGACCAGAGCGGGGACCGAGCCGTAGAGCACCGATGATGTGCCGTTAAGCGCAATTCCGACAACCGGGAGCAGAACCATTGCCGCCTCGAGCGGTAGCGGCAGCAAGGCGACAATTCCGAAGGCCGTCACGGTTTCCGTCAGCCAGACAGTCGCGACGGCACCGATACGGGCGCCGATGAATGCGCACACCAGCTTGCCGATCGCGCCGCCGGCAAAGACCAACGTCAGAGCAAGACCGACGGTCTGCAGGCTTGCGCCTTTGGCGGTGAGCACGAAGGGCAGGAACGTGAGAAAGGCCATGCGCGTGGCACTGTCGATGACCCCAACCGACAAAAGAAGCGGAAAGGCATAAGCCGTCGCAGCACCTGTCGGACGAACGCTCTCGTCCTTTTTGTGGCTCTGGGCGATCTCGTCCCCGAAGCGCGGAATAAGAAGGAAGATCGCCACCGCAGCGACCGCGCCCAAAGCGCCGAGCAGCATGAGGGCATCGCGCCAGGGCAGCACGATGATCAGCAACGTCGCCGCCGCCGGCACGGTCATTTTTCCGATGTCGCCGGCGAAATTGTAGGTTCCGAGCGCCTTGAGCGAACGTGTCCCGGAGAATGCGTGGGCAATCAGCGACGACGCCAGCGGGTGCTGCGTGCTCGCACCGAGGCCGCCGATGAAGAGCGCAACGACCAAAGTCACGACGCCACCGCTCAATCCAGCGAAGATATAGCCCAACCCGGCCAACGCGGTGCCAAGCGCAAGAACCGCGGCGGCACCGAAACGCTCGGCCAAGAACCCCGCCGGAATCTGAAAGCCGGCAAGCGTTCCGGAAAAGACGGTCCGCATCAGTCCCAGCGCGGCAAAGCCGAGACCGAATTCCGCCTGCCAGATCGGCAGCATCACATAGACGAGGTCGGTATAGCCGTCGTGCAGCGCATGCGCACCGCAGGCGACGCCGAGTGCGCGGCGTTCGTCCTGCTTTGTGCTAGCGGTCGGGACGGCAGCTGTCATTTGTTCACCGGACGGCGCTCGACAAAAGTGGTGCTGATAAAGGATATCACGAGTTCACCGCGCTGGTTGACACCGGTCGAGCGGACCGTAAGCAAGCCGAGATTTGGGCGGCTTTCGGACACGCGCGTCTCGATCACCTCGCTCTCATAAGTAACGGAGTCGTCCACGTATATCGGTTTCAGCCATTTCAGATCGCGCAGGCCAAGCGCCGGCCCCATGGCTGCGACCGGCTCACCGCGGCCACGAGCCGCCTCAGCCTGGCGGCGACGCTCGGCAACCATCAAGCGCATCCAAACCACCGCACTGTGCCAGCCCGAAGCGGCCAGCCGGCCGAAATGCGAGCGCTCGGCGGCCGCTTCATCGACGTGAAACGGTTGCGGGTCGAAGCGTGTCGCGAATCCTTTGATGTCGTCGGCCGTGAACGTGTGGCGGCCGACCGCGGTGCGCTCGCCGACGACGATGTCCTCGAAATACCTCACGGGCGCGCTCCGGCTTCGCGACGTCTGATCATCAACGGGCTCGTCAGCGTGATCAGCACGGTATCCTGTTCGTCGAGCAGCTCGAACAGGCATTTGACGAATCCGATCTCAGGCCGGCTGTTTGATGCGCGTGTTTCCAGAATAGTCGTACGTACGCGCACCCTGGTGCCTGGCCGCAGCGGCTTCAGCCAGCGTACTTCGTCCACGCCCGGTGCGCCCAAGGAATTCGAATCGTTGATGAAGCCGTCGGCGATGATACGCATCAGGATGCAGCACGAATGCCAGCCGGACGCGGCGAGACCGCCGAGCAGCGTAGCGGCCCCGGCCGCCTCGTCGAGATGCATCGGTTGAGGGTCGAATTCGGCGGCGAAGGCGACGATTTCCTCACGCGTCACCAGGCGCGGCCCGTAGAAGGCTACCGTACCCGGCTTGAAATCTTCCCAATGACGTTTCGACATCCCGCGTTTTTTAACCCGTCATTGCCGGGCTTGTCCCGCATGGCAGCCATCCGGGTGCCGCAACCAGGCGAGGTCAGGTTGCAAACCTGAAATGCATCACATCGCCGTCGGCGACGACGTAGTCCTTGCCCTCGAGCCGCATCTTGCCGGCGTCCTTAGCGCCGGTCTCGCCGTTGTTGGCGATGTAGTCGGCATAACCGATCGTCTCAGCACGGATGAAACCTTTTTCGAAGTCGGTGTGAATTACGCCGGCCGCCTGGGGCGCCTTAGTACCCTCTGTGATGGTCCAAGCACGCGTCTCCTTCGGACCGGCGGTGAAATAGGTGACGAGGTGAAGCAGCGCATAGCCGGCCCGCACCAAACGATCGAGGCCAGTCTCCTTCAGGCCAACCGCAGCGAGATAGTCCGCGCGTTCGTCCGGTGGCAGCATGGCAATTTCGGATTCGATCTTGGCCGAAATCACGACCGACATGGCACCTTCTTCCTTTGCGCGCGTCTCGACCTTGCGCGAGAACGCGTTGCCGGCGGCGGCAGAGGTCTCCTCGACGTTGCATGCATAAAGCACCGGGGCCGACGTCAACAGACCCAGTGAGTGGAACAGTTTCTCTTCTTCGGGTTTACGTTCGATCAGGCGAGCGGGCTTGCCCTCGCGCAGTAACGCGAGACCACGGTTGACAAGACCGAGCGTCTCCTTCGCCTCCTTGTCATTACCCTTTGCTTTTTTCTCCAAGGCGTCGACGCGCTTCTCGAGCGATTCGAGATCCGCAAGCATCAGTTCCGTCTCGATGGTATCGATATCGGCAATCGGATCGATCTTGCCCTCGACATGCGTGACGTCGGCGTCTTCGAAGCAACGCACGACGTGAATAATTGCGTCCACCTCCCGGATATTGGCAAGGAACTGGTTGCCAAGGCCCTCGCCTTTCGAGGCGCCGCGCACCAACCCCGCAATGTCTACAAACGAAATGCGCGTCGGAATGATCTCGGCCGACTTGGCGAGAACAGCCAGCTTCTCAAGCCGCGGATCGGGCAGGGCGATCTCGCCGACGTTCGGCTCGATGGTGCAGAACGGGTAGTTTGCCGCTTGCGCGGCAGCAGTCTGCGTGAGCGCATTGAAAAGCGTCGACTTGCCGACATTCGGCAGGCCGACGATGCCGCATTTAAATCCCATGATTTGGCCGTTTCTTTACATTGCTATTTCGGGCTGGGCGTCTCGGTGTCCTCATCGTCATCATCGAAGCCCTTGGCCTCCATGGCGAGATGAACCCTGTTCTGGAACGTCGCGTCCTTGCCCTCGACCAGAAGTGGTGCATTGTCCGCGATCACGTCGCAAAGCGCTTCGACCCAGGCCCATTCGCTTTTGGCGAAATCGCCAAGAACATGACCCGCCACGAGTTCCTTCACATCCGGCTTGCCGATGCCGATGCGCACGCGCTTGTAGTCGTTGCCGAGATGCGCCGTAATCGATCGCAAGCCGTTATGTCCGGCATCGCTGCCGCCAATTTTCACCCTCACTTTGGCAGACCGCAGGTCAACCTCATCGTGGAAGACTGCGACGTTGCCCGGCTCAAGCTTGTAGAAGTGCACGGCTTCCGCGACCGCCCGACCCGATTCATTCATGTACGTGCCCGGCAGAAGCAGAAGTGCGCGTTCGCTGGCGATATTCCCTTCCACCGCCACTCCCTGAAAGCGGCGCCGCCACGGCGAAAGGTTGTGACGGCGCGCAATCGCCTGCACCGCCATGAACCCGACGTTATGGCGGTTGGCCGCGTGCTTGGGGCCGGGATTGCCGAGGCCGACGAAAAGCAGCATGGCTCTAACGGCCGTAAGGCCGCCCTATCGCGATGTGCGTTACGCCGACAAGGCGGCTTGTACGCCGCCTCACTTCTTCTCGGGCTTCGCCGGTGCAGCGGCGGCGGGTGCAGCACCCGCGGCCGGAGCAGCGCCGGGTGCGGCACCTGGAGCCGCACCGGGAGCAGCGCCTTCCGCAGCCGGCACAGTGCCCGCTGCAGCAGCAGCGGCAGCAGCAGCGGCGGCGGCGGCAGCAGCTTCGGCAGCAGCCTTCATTTCTTCCGCGTAGCCAGACGGCGGCACCACGGTGACGAGCGTCATGTCGGCCTTGCCGATCACGCGGATATTCGCCGGCAGCGTGACGTCGGTAAGATGCTTCGAGTGGTTGATGTCGAGGCTAGAAATATCGACGTCGATCGATTCCGGAATAGCGTCAGCCGGACACACCACCTCGACGGTGTGGGTGACGATGTTCACCGCACCACCACGCTTCACGCCCGGCGCCTGATCGGCGTTGAGCACGTGCACCGGAATGTGCACGCGAATGGTGGCGCCCTCCGACACGCGCAGGAAGTCGACATGCATCGGCAGATCCTTGATCGCGTCGAGCTGGAAGTCGCGCGGGATCACCCGGTGTTTGGTGCCGTCCACATCGAGATTGTAGAGCGTAGTGAGAAATCGCCCGGCATAGATGCGCTTGCGGAGCTCATCGTGTTCGACGAGCACCATGATCGGGGGCTTGTTTTCTCCGTAGATCACACCCGGCACTTTGCCGGTGCGACGCGCTGACCGGGCGGCCCCCTTGCCGCCTTTCGGACGCGCCGTCGCCTTCATTTCCTGGACGGTCGCCATCTTTGAATCCCTCATCTAAACCAATGGAAAAGGCGGCATTTTCCGCCGCCTGCGAACGCGGCAAGCCTCCAGGGGTGCCGGGGGCCGCGAACGGGGCGGGTTATAGCGATGACGGCCGCAAAGGGCAAGAAATCACGGACCTGGGCCGTTAATGACTAGTCCGCAGTGGGATCCTTGGCCTTCTTGCCGGGCTTGTCGGCTTTTGCTTCCAGGACGGCAATCCGCGCTTTCAGCGCCTCGTTTTCCTCGCGTGCCAGCCGGGCCATCTCCTTGACCGCCTCGAATTCTTCACGCTGCACGACGTCGAGATCGCGCAGGATGCGTTCGGCCTGATTGCGGAACAAGGTATCAAACTCGCGCCGCACCCCTTGCGCCACCCCTGCGGCGTCATTCATCAGACGCGCCATTTCGTCGAAAAAGCGGTTGTTGGTCTGGGTCATGCCTCATCTCCGGCGCAGGGCTGTCATCAGAATGGCGATCCGGTCATGCCGCCGCAAGACCCGGCATGCTACCACGTAAGGGACGCTTCGCTTCGCGAATCGGACATCGCATGCCTTTGCTCGTCATTCCTTACCCGGCGTTTGACCCCGTCCTCGTGCATCTCGGCCCGTTCGCTGTCCGCTGGTACGCCCTCGCCTACATCGTCGGCATTCTGCTCGGCTGGGGGTACGCCCGCATTCTCATTCGCTCCGGCAAATTGTGGGGCGGCAAAGCGCCCCTGACGGTGACGGACTTCGACGATTTCGTCCTTTGGGTGACACTTGGCATCATTCTCGGCGGACGCATCGGCTACGTTCTCTTCTACAACCTTCCGCATTTCGCTGCGCACCCCCTGGAAATTCTTCAATTGTGGAACGGCGGCATGTCATTCCACGGCGGCTTCACCGGCTGCGTGATTGCGGTTCTGGCGTTCGGCTACATGCGCGGCATTCCGGTGCTTTCGCTGGGCGACATCACATGCGCCGTCGGCCCGATCGGATTGTTTCTCGGCCGCATCGCTAATTTCATCAACGGCGAATTATGGGGACGACCGACGGACGTCTCTTGGGCGATGATCTTTCCGAGCGGCGGACCAATGCCACGACATCCAAGCCAGCTGTACGAGGCAACACTTGAAGGTCTTGTCCTGCTTGCCGTGCTCGCCCTGTTGATGCGGGCCGGCGCATTGAAGCGGCCCGGATTGATCATCGGAAGCTTCGCGGTCTGCTACGCGATCGCGCGGACGTTCTGCGAGTTTTTCCGCGAGCCCGACGCCCAGCTTGGTTTCCTGTGGGGCGGTGCAACGATGGGCCAGTTGCTGTCCGTGCCGCTGTTCCTCGCCGGCGTAGGCTTCATCGTCTATGCGATGAAACACCCGCGGCTGCGGAGCCGCTAGTGTCGGAGCGATCGCCGCTCGAAAGCGAAATCCGCCGGCGCATCGCCACGGCGGGGCCAATGCCGATCGCTGAGTACATGGCGCTCTGCCTGCTCGACCGCGAGCACGGCTACTACACCACGCGTGATCCGCTCGGTGCGCGCGGAGACTTTACGACAGCGCCAGAAGTCAGCCAGATGTTCGGCGAACTGATCGGTCTGTGGGCGGCGACCGTATGGACGCAGATGGGCGCACCCGAGAACGTGCGGCTGATCGAGCTCGGTCCCGGGCGCGGTACCCTGATGAATGATGCGCTGCGCGCGGTGCAGATCGTGCCTGAATTTCATTCCGCAATCGTCGCGCATCTGGTCGAGATCAGCCCGGTGCTCCAGGCACAGCAGGAAAAAACACTGGAGGGCGCGGGTGTGACGTTTTTCTGGCACGCGAAGCTCGCTGACGTGCCTGCGGGACCGGCGATTATTTTTGCGAATGAGTTCTTTGACGCGCTGCCGGTCAACCAGGCCATTAAGACCGACCGCGGTTGGCACGAGCGCCGGATTCAGATCGACGCCAACGATCAGCTTGCTTTCACGATCGCTCCTGAACCGCTTCCGTTTTTTCAAACCCTGCTGCCCGCACAGTTCAGTTCGGCGCGCGCGGGCGCGATCTTCGAATGGCGTGGCGATACCGAGGCAATGGAGGTCGGCCGACGCGTTGCGGATGGCCGCGGGGCTGCCCTGGTGATCGACTATGGCCATATGGAATCCGGCATGGGGGAAACGTTCCAGGCTGTCGGCCAGCATGCTTACGCGGATCCGTTGACCGAGCCCGGCGCGCTAGATCTCACTGCACACGTCGATTTTCAGGCCCTGTCACGGGCCGTCGAGGCCATGGGCGCGAAAGGGTTCGGGCCGATCGAACAATCGCAATTCTTGCGTCGTCTTGGTATCGAGCAGCGCGCGGTTTCACTCAAGGCCAAGGGCGCGCGCGCCGATGATATTGACCAGGCCTTGGCACGCCTGATCGGCCGCGAACGCACCGCCATGGGAGAATTGTTTAAAGTCTCGGCTTTCGTACATTCTTCCCTCGGCACACCGCCCGGTTTCGAGGCTTCAATGAGCTAGCTGCATGACCTTGCACCTCCTATCTATTGAGTGGCTGTTGGCCACTCCACGGTGATCGATGCTGCAGGCTTCTTCTCTCACCACCCTCCCTGGCATTCGACACGCCTTCTTCACGCGCTCCGGCGGCGTATCGCAAGGCGTGTACTCGTCCCTCAATGGCGGGGTTGGCTCCGGGGATGCCCCCGAGAAAGTTGCCGAGAACCGCGCGCGCATGGCGGCAGCGCTGGGCGTGAGTGCGGACCGGCTGGTCACGCCTTTTCAGATCCATTCATCGGACGTCGTCGTCGTACAGGAGCCGTGGACACGCGACAGCCGTCCACGTGCTGATGCTGTCGTCACACAGGTGCCGCGGCTTGCGATCGGCGTGTCGACTGCCGACTGCGGACCGTTGTTGTTTGCTGACAGTGAAGCGGGTGTGATCGGTGCAGCGCATGCCGGATGGCGTGGCGCGCTGTCAGGAGTAATCGAAGCCACGGTCGCTGCGATGGAACGGCTCGGCGCCAGGCGGGCAAGCATCGCTGCGGCGCTCGGGCCCACAATCCGCCAACCGAACTACGAAGTCGGCCCCGAATTTATCGAGCGGTTTCTTGCTGCCGATCTCGCAAATACGCGCTACTTCGAACCGTCACAGCGCGAGGACCATGCCATGTTCGACCTCTGCGGCTATATCGCGCAGCGCGTCGAGCAAGCCGGCCTTACGCAATTCGAGGATCTTGGTTTGTGCACATATGAAGAGCCTCAGCGCTTCTACAGCTTCCGCCGCAGCACGCATCGCGACGAGCCTGACTATGGGCGCCATATCAATGCAATCGCGTTGAGCGGTTAGTTCTCACGCAATGAGGCGATGAGTCTGGACTCGAGGATGCGGTTGCCGCTACGGTTTACCCCGGCCGCAGGGGTTTAAAGAGCAAAAAGCACGGCCGCAGGGGTGTCTATGGAGCGGAGTTGGGGTCACCGCGTGCGCGGCACGCGGCGCATGTGGCGTGTCGCCGGTGTGCTCACCGTTGGGCTCGCCCTAGCCGCATGCAACCCCGATGGCCAAGGGCTGTCCGCACAGCAGCCGCGCGGCGCCACCGTTGCATTCGACTCCCTCGACGGCTTGCCGCCGGATCAATTCCAGCGGCTTGTGAAGAATCTCAACGACGAAGCTCAGTCACGTCGCCTTCCGGTGATTTCGCGCGAACAACCGTCGGCCTATCGCGTGCGCGGCTATCTCGCTACGACAGTCACGAAAAATCAGACCACGATTTCCTGGGTGTGGGACGTTTTTGACCAGGACGAGCACCGCGCGTTACGCATCAGCGGCGAAGAGACCGCAAAGGTCCGCCACAAGGACGCGTGGGCTGCCGCCGACGACGCCATGCTGCAGCGGATCGCGCAATCGAGCATGGAGCAGCTTACTGCGTTTCTGACGTCGCCGGCGGTCGCCCCCGGAACAGCACCGTCGGCGGAGCCTCAAATTACCCTCGCCGGCGCAAGCGATTCCTCTCCCGAGGCTGCCGGAATTTTCCGTATTTTCCGCCCGCAGGCCGATCCCATATCGACGGCGAGCGCAGAGCCGTCTGGCGAGGATGAGGTGGGGCCCGTACCACTTCCGCGACGGCGCCCTGCGGCGGTTGTATCGTCGCGCCAGACATTGACGCTCGCTGCGTCCCGCCGCTAAGGCGCGATTCATCCTTTCCGCCAAAAGCCGGGACAAGGTTTTCCAGCCGTATTGCCGCGCCCTGCCCGCCTTGTTATGACCACGCCGCTTGTAGCCGGAGTGAGGGCGAGGATTCGGGATGTCGGGCAAGAACGGAGCAATCAAGCTCGTCGCCGGCAATTCCAATCCTGCGCTGGCGAAGGGGATTTCGGACTATCTCAAGCTCCCGCTCGCAAAGGCCGTGGTCCGGCGCTTCGCCGACATGGAGATTTTCGTCGAGATCCAGGAAAACGTGCGTGGCGCCGACGTTTTCGTGATCCAGTCGACCTCCTTCCCGGCCAACGACCACCTCATGGAGCTGCTGATCATCATCGACGCGCTGCGGCGCTCCTCCGCGCGCCGCATCACGGCAGTGATTCCCTACTTCGGATATGCGCGGCAGGACCGCAAACCCGGTCCGCGCACGCCGATTTCGGCAAAGCTGGTCGCCAACCTGATCACCCGTGCCGGCGCCGATCGCGTGATGACGCTCGACCTGCATGCCGGTCAGATCCAGGGCTTCTTCGATATTCCGACCGATAACCTCTATGCATCGCCGGTGATGGTTCGCGACATCCGCGAACGTTTCAAGCTCGACAATGTGATGGTGGTGTCGCCGGACGTCGGTGGCGTGGTGCGCGCACGCGGCTTGGCAAAGCGCATCAACGCCCCGCTTGCCATCATCGACAAGCGGCGCGAACGCGCTGGAGACTCGGAAGTGATGAATGTGATCGGCGATGTCGCGGGTTTCACCTGCGTCCTCGTCGACGACATCGTCGATTCCGGCGGCACGCTGGTCAACGCCGCCGACGCGCTGCTCGAAAACAAGGCCAAGGCTGTCTACGCCTATATCAGCCACGGCGTGCTTTCGGGCGGAGCCGTAAAACGCATCTCAGGATCGCGCCTGAAGGAACTGGTGATCACGGACTCAATTCAACCGACCAAAGAAATTCTCGCCGCCGGCAATATCCGGATATTGGAAATCGCATCACTCATCGGCGAAGCAATCGGTCGCACCGCGACCGAGGAGTCAGTATCGAGTCTGTTCGACTGAACGCACCGCCCGACTGACTTATCCACTGTTGAGTCACCTTGCCACAGCATTGGTTGTGGAGAGTCGAATCGGTGCGGTTGCCTATGACAGGCAAATCACGGCTCATTGGCACTTGACGATGCCTTTGGCGGGCGGAATCAGGCGCGATATAGTCGAATCGCTTGGTGATTCGCTCTCGCCGTCAAGGCATCCCGTAACCCCTGCGTCAAAGGACGGTCCGGGCCCATCTCGGGTCATCCCTGTGTCGTGCGTGTGGTGGCGTGCGTTTCCTCGCGCTCCAATTGGCAAAGCGGAGACGTCATGTCCCTGACAAGCTACGCGGAAGAGTCGCGCATCAATCCTCTCGATGTGGTGGAGCGGCTCGCGACCGGCAATGACTGGTCATTTGAACGCGCCAGCGACGACGAGATCACAATCCTGGTCACCGGGCGCTGGACCGACTATCAGCTCTCTTATACTTGGATGGGCGATATCGAAGCGCTGCATCTCGCATGTGCCTTTGACTTGCGGGTGCCTGAACGGCGATGCGCAGAGGTGCAGGCGCTGATCACGCTGATCAATGAGCGCCTCTGGGTCGGTCATTTTGACCACTGGGTGACCGAGGGCATCGTGATGTTTCGCCATGCCCTCGTCCTCGCGGGCGGTACCGAAGCCTCGGGCAAGCAGTGCGAGGCGTTGCTCGGCACGGCGCTCGAGTCCTGCGAACGCTATTTCTCGGCCTTCCAGTTCGTGGTTTGGGCTGGCAAGACCGCGCGTGAAGCGCTCGATGCCGCGATGTTCGAAACATCCGGGGAGGCATAACGGCGCAAATGGCGATATAATCGTCGCCATGAAGCGAGCAAAACCTGCCGATAAACCGCTGCGTGGACTTTCGGGCCGCCTGGTCCTGCTTGGCGCCGGGAAGATGGGCTCGGCCATGCTCGAGGGCTGGCTCGCGCGCGGACTTGACCCGCGCAAGCTCGCCGTGCTTGAGCCGCATCCCACGAAGGCGATTCAGGCGCTGGCGCGGCGCGGCGTGACGATCAATCCGCGCAAAAAAATTTTCGAGGCAAGCGCGGTTGTGATCGCGGTCAAGCCGCAGAACGCGCCGGAAGCCATGCCCGCACTTGCCGCCTTCGTCGGCAAGTCGACCGTGGCCCTTTCGATCATGGCCGGCAAGACCATTGCCTTTTTGCAGGCCGCACTCCCCGCGGGAACGGCGATCGTGCGCGCAATGCCGAACACGCCGGCGGCGATCGGGCGCAGCATTACGGTCGCCAGTGCAAATCCCATGGTGAGTGTCCGTCAGCGCAAGCTCGCCTCCAACCTGCTCTCAGCCATTGGCAAAGTGGAATGGGCCAGCAATGAAACCCTGATGGATGCAGTGACGGCACTCTCCGGCTCGGGGCCCGCCTATGTATTTCTTCTGGCGGAAGCGATGGCCAGCGCCGGCATCGCGGCGGGACTGCCCCCCGCCCTCGCGACCCGGCTCGCGCACGACACCGTCGCGGGCTCGGGTGAATTGCTGCATCATTCGCAGCTCAGCGCCGCAACCTTGCGGGAGAATGTGACCTCGCCAGGCGGGACGACCGCTGCTGCCCTCGACGTGCTTTTGGGGCCTGGCGGCCTTGAGGAGCTGATGACGAAGGCCATTGCGGCTGCTACGCGCCGATCGCGCGATTTGGCGGGCTAGAGCGTGCCCTAGAACCGTCCTCATTCCGGCCCTACATTTACAGGCAGACGAGTTTGTCATGGGAGGCCGTCATGGCCCGTAAGTCCAAGCGTCCGCGCAGAAGTCCGGCCGCGACCCCAACGCGAGGTGGTACCGACCGCGATAAGGCGATCAATGCGCTGATGTCGCTGCTCGCCGATCATTCGTTTGAACAGGTCGGGCTGGCCGAAGTCGCCGGCAGGGCTGGCATCAAGCTTTCGCAGCTCCGTGCCGAATTCGGATCGACGCTAGCGATTTTGGCCGCCCATATTAAGGAGATCGACCGCGTTGTTCTCGCCGGCGGCGACAGTGACATGGCTGAAGAGCCCGCGCGCGAGCGCCTTTTCGACGTCCTGATGCGCCGCCTGGAGGCACTCGCCCCTTACAGAGATGCTGTCCGCTCCATCATGCGCTCGGCGCGGCGAAATCCCGGGCTCGCCTTCGCGCTCAATGCCATGGCGGTACGCTCGCAACGCTGGATGCTTGAGGCCGCCGGCATCGGCACAGCGGGCCCGCGCGGTGCCCTGCGGGCGCAAGGCGCAGCGCTGACGTTTGCGCGCGTGCTGTCCGTGTGGATCGACGACGAGGACGAGGGCCTCGACCGGACGATGGCGGCGCTCGATCGCGGACTTGCAAGCGCCGAGCGCTGGGCAGGTTTCCTTGACGATCTCTGCGCGATTCCTGGATGTGTTTTGCGCGGACCGCGGCGCCGTCGTCGCAGGCGCGGCGAAGAAGCGGAAGCCGCCTAGACCGGCACACGAACGGTCGCACGCAATCCGCCCATCGGACTGTCGCCGAGCGTAATGTCGCCGCCGTGTGAACGCGCAATGTCGCGTGCGATCGCCAGTCCCAGACCGGTGCCGCCCTCGTCCTGATTGCGGGCATCGTCGAGCCGCAAGAACGGTTTGAACACCTCCTCGCGCATATCGGACGGAATGCCCGGTCCGTCATCGTCGACGGTGACCGTGAGATAACGGTGGTCGCGATGACCGGAAATAGCAATTGACGGCGCGTGGCGCGCCGCATTGGAAACAAGGTTGGCCAGGCAACGCTTGAAAGCCGCCGGACGCACCGTGACGATCGGCGGACCGTGGAAAAGCACGGTGGACTTGTGGCCATGCCGCTCTGCGTCGAGACGCAGTTCCTCCAAAAATTCCGCCATGTCGGTCGGCGCCGCCGTTTCGCCACTGTCACCGCGCGCGAAGGCAAGATAGGCTTCCAGCATCCGTGCCATTTCGTCGATGTCTTTTTGCATCGCCTCGACTTCAGGCGTTTTCTTTTTGATAAGCGCGAGCTCGAGCTTGAATCGCGTGAGCACCGTGCGCAAGTCATGCGAGACGCCGGCCAGCATCGCCGTGCGCTGCTCGATCGAGCGCTCGATGCGCGTCTTCATCTCGATGAAAGCGTTTGCCGCGCGCCGGACTTCGCGGGCGCCGCGCGGGCGGAAATTGGGCACTTCCCGCCCCTTGCCGAAACTTTCGGCTGCATCGGCAAGCCGCAGGATGGGTTTGATCTGATTGCGCAGAAAAATAATCGCAACGATCAGCAGTACCGTCGACGTGCCCACCATCCAGAGCAGAAAAATTTCCGAATTGGAGACGTAGGCCGCGCTGCGCCTGGCAAAGACCCGCATCACGGTGTTGTCGAGCTGGACACGGATTTCCAGCAGCGCGGATTTGCCGACCGTGTCCATCCAGTAAGGACGTCCGATCTGCTTGCGCAATTCCTCCGCCAACGCCTGATCCAGCAGTGAAAAGAACGGCTTAGGGCCGGGCGGCGGCATCTCGGAAAGCGGCAGAAAATCGACCACGAGGCCAAGGCGTTGCTGCGCGATGCGGCGAATTTGGGCCTGATCAGCATCCTGCGGGTAGCCGCGATAGATATCGATCAGGGCGGCAATGTCCTGGACCACGCTGGCGGAGAGCCGCTGGGTAACGACGTTCCAATGGCGCTCCATGAAGACGAAAGCGATGACCGATTGCAGGATCACCATCGGCGCGATGATGATGAGCAGTGCGCGGGCGTAGAGACCCTTCGGCATGACGCTGTTGAGCCACCGGCTCGCTCTGCGCCAGCCTTCGACGACCTGACCAAGCGCACTGTGGATCCTGCGCACCACCGGGATCGCGTCGTACCACTCCCAGGCGCCGCGCAGTCTTGTGAGCGCGGTGCGCACACCGCTGCTGATGTCGAGACTGGTCATGACGTAATCACCAGCCGGTAACCGACACCGCGCACTGTCTGCACAAAGAGCGGGTTGGCCGGATTGCGCTCGATCTTCCGGCGCAGCCGGTTGACCTGAACGTCAACGGCCCGCTCGCTGACAGCACCGCCCTGCCCGGCAAGCGACAGCCGCGGAACGGTTTCGCCCGGAGCAGCGGCAAGAATGCGCAGCATCTCGCGCTCGCGGTCGGTCAGGCGAATGACTTCCTCGCCCTTACGCAATTCGCCACGCGCAAGATGATACACGAAGGGCCCGAAGCGAATCGACTCAACTGGTGGTGACGGCGCCGGCTGGGCACGTTTGAGAATATTGGCAATGCGCAAGGACAGTTCGCGCGGCTCGAACGGCTTCGAGAGATAGTCGTCCGCACCGATCTCGAGCCCGCGGATTCTGCTCTCAGCCGCGTCACGTGCCGTCAGCATCAGAATAGGCACGTTTGAATCGCCGCGTATGGCTTTTGCGAGATCGAAACCGGATTCGCCCGGCATCATGACATCGAGGATGAGCAGGTCGAAGCTGAGGCCACTCAGCTTCGCGCGCGCATCCGTCGCAGTGTCTGCGGTGGTCACACGGTAACCCTCGCTGCTAAGAAACCGCGAGAGCAGATCACGAATGCGGCGGTCGTCGTCGACGACCAGCAGATGCGGCGCGTCGTCGGGAAGTGTTGCGGGCAAGGTCATTGCCGAAGCTCCTCCCGCCAAGTTCAGCCTCGAGTCCTCGATGCACGGTCGGCGCGGCCGATCAATCGCAAGACATCGTCGCGATTGTTGGCATCGATCATTGACGTAAGAAACCGGCGCGCCGCTTCGTGCGCGTTGGGTCCGAGCTCGCTGAACGCGCGATTGATCCGCTGCGTTTGCAGCGTCGCAAGCCGGAGCGCAAGGGCTTCGCCCTTCGGCGTCACATACAGGAGACGCTGGCGGCGGTCCTGCTCGCCTTCCCTCTGCAGCACGTAACCCTGGTCGACCAACTGTTTGAGCACGCGGCCAAGCGACTGCTTCGTGATGTTGAGGATCTCGAGCAGGTCCGCAACCTTCATGCCGGGATTGCGGTTGACGAAATGCAGCACCCGGTGATGGGCGCGCCCGAAACCAAGTTTCAGCAGCACCTCATCGGGGTCGCCGACGAAGTCACGATAAGCGAAAAACAGCAGTTCAATGATGTCCCAAATGGGCTCCGCCGCCGCCCCACCCGCCGAACGGCGTTCTGCCAGTCCCCCACCGGCGACAGCGACTTTGCTCATATTTATGTCAGCCATATTGACATATTTTGTTTTTATGTTACAAAAACAGCATCCGAGACGAAAGGATTGTACCAAAAAAGGCCCGTTTTGGACTGAGCACGCGAGGGCTTTAGAGGACGTCCTTTCCGGTCGGCCAAGTCATACCGGGTGTCACCGGTTGACGCAAAGTGTTGGAATAGGCGCGAAAAATGCGCCATCACAGCGGCAGCAGGCCGCCGCTACGCAAGGCGAAGGAGGAATTCATGGCTGCCCAGTCCTATGACCGGCTCGAAGGGGTCATCTGGTATGACGGCAAGCTCGTTCCCTGGAACGAGGCGAACCTCCACGTCCTCTCGCACGGGCTTCACTATGCGAGCTGTGTCTTCGAAGGCGAACGCGCCTATGGCGGCCAGGTCTTCAAGAGCACCGCACATTCTGAACGGCTGAAGCGATCCGCCAATATCCTTGATTTCGAAATTCCTTATTCCGTGGCCGAGATCGACGCCGCCAAAAAGCTGGTGGTTGAAAAGAACGGGAAGAAGGAAGCGTATGTTCGTCCGGTTGCCTGGCGCGGATCCGAGATGATGGGCGTTTCGGCACAGAGCAACACGATCCATCTCGCCATCGCCAGCTGGGAGTGGCCGAGCTATTTCGACCCCGAGCAGAGATTAAAGGGAATCCGGCTGGACCTCGCCGAGTATCGTCGTCCTGATCCAAAAACGGCGCCCTGCTCCGCCAAGGCGGCCGGCCTGTACATGATCTGCACGATCTCGAAGCATCGGGCCGAACGCAAAGGTTACGCCGACGCCATGATGCTGGATTGGGAAGGACGCGTCGCCGAATGCACAGGCGCCAATATTTTCTTCGTGAAGGACGGCAAGATTCACACGCCGATCGCCGACTGCTTCCTCGACGGCATCACCCGCCAGACCGTCATCGGGCTCGCGCGCAAGCGCGGCATGGAGGTGATCGAGCGGCGCATCACGCCGGACGAGCTTACGAGTTTTTCGGAATGCTTCATCACCGGCTCGGCCGCCGAAGTGACCGCAGTCGCGGAGATCGCGCACTGGAATTTCAATCCCGGCGGGATCACCAAGACGTTGATGGACGATTATACGGCCGAAGTGAAGCCGAAGGCTGCAGCCGCCTAGCCAAAGCGGGCAACGGCGCGCGGCTCCTGCGGCCGCAACAACGTAACATAGCGCACGCGATTCACCGCAACAAAGCGGTCCATATGCTCGTCGAGGACGCGCCGCTTGCTTTGTGACGCGTGCCTGAGCATCAGATTGCCTCCGCCGCCTATTGCAACAAATCCGACGTGAAAATAGTCCAGGTTTGACCGCCGGGTGATGAACCCGACGATGTCACCGTTTGCGAGCAGCGCCTTGTTGTTCAGGAACACGGCACTCGGAATCACCCGGATCGCAAAACGGCGGCGGCCAAGTGCTTGGTGCCAATAAACGTTCTTCTCGATTTCAATCGAACCCGCCATGTCAATCGGTTTGCACACTTGGTTTTCGACGTTGTGCTGACCCCATTCGAAGAAATAGTGATTGCGTTCGCGCCAGCTGACGACACCGTCGTGATAGCGGATGGTTTTCAACGCCGAGTCGAATCTGTCGTGACTTCCGGCGCGTGCGGCCGCCAGAACGGTTTCACAAAAGGTCACGCAATCAAACCCATCGTCGCGAACGACGAATTGCTCCGGCCGCTGCGGACCACCGATCAGCGTATAGCCAAGATAGCGCGTGCCTCGCAGCGCCCCCGAAATGAAGTCGATTTTTTCCGAGATCGAGCCCTTGGATTGGGCCTCACTGATGAGGTGGCCGATCCTTGTTTCTGCGGCACGAGCGTGACCTAGGCCGGCCGCCAATAGCGCGCCGCCACCGAGAAAATAGAGAATATCGCGGCGATCTGGACGCTGAGTGAGGGCCATCAGGTCTCCCTGCCGCCACTAATCCTTGATCACGACCAGCCGGTCGACGCCGGATTCCGCACCCCAAACCTCGCCCGGCCGGCCAAGCAATTGACGGACCGAAGCACCACGCTTGTCGCTCGGGAAGCTCTCGAAGGCCTCGGTCGCCGGGTCGAATCGCACGATAGCATTGGAGACAAAATCCGTGGCCCAAACTTTGTCTTTGTTATCGACGTAGATCGCGTAACACCCGCCCTTACTCTTGGGAAGGCTCCAGACTTTCCAGGCCTTGTTCATCGGGTCGTAGCGACCGATTTCCCCGGTATTCCAGAAGCTCACCCACAACAGTCCTTTGGAATCCGACCAGATACGGCGCGGCCCCACACCGGGTTTCGGCGGCGGCACCATCAGCGCATCGCCGCTCACGGTATCGATCTTGGCGATGTGGTCGCCCGCGAGCGAGGCATACCAGACCTCGCCGTTCGGCGTCGTTGTGATTCCGTAAGTCCCCGCACCTTTCGGTGCTTTCCAGGCCTCGACCTTGCCGCTCGACGGATCGACGCGGCCGTAAACACCGCTTTGCCCGGTGAACCAAAGAATGCCTTTGCGGTCGAAGGTCGCGGTATTGAGGTTGGCGCCCGGAAATTCCTTCGGCAGCGGGAAAAGCTTCACCGCCCTGGTCGCCGGATCAAATCGCGCGATCGCATTCTGCCCGCCGTCAGTGATCCATGCAGCGCGATCAGGGCCGACAATTACGCCGTGGGGCGCGGAACCCGGGCCGAGCGAAATTTGCATTGCCTGCCCGCTGTTCGGGTTGAGGATGCCGAGGGCGCCTTGAAATTGAGCCGTGTACCAAACATTGCCGTCCGGCGCCGGCGCAACATCATGTGGATGCGACCCGCGCGGAACATCAAAGCGGGTCACTTCCGCGGACAATGCCGGGTGAGCAGCGAGCGCCACGGCAGCAACTGCTGCCAACACGACCGGAACCATATTGCCCTCCAGCAGACAGCGGCTATTCCGCTGCTTCACGCTCGCGACGCCGAACCTCCCACCGCCCCGCTGCTGCATCATCGGCAGCTTTGGCGTCCACCCAGGTTTTTCCGCTTGCCGTTTCGACCTGCTTCCAAAATGGCGCGCGGGTCTTGAGATAATCCATCAGGAACTCGGCGGCTGCAAAAGCCGCTTCGCGGTGCGACGACGCCGTCACGACGAGCACAATATCTTCGCCGGGCTTAATACGCCCGTACCGATGAATGACAGTTACGCCGAGCAAAGGCCACCTGGTCGCAGCTTCGGCTGCGTGTCGCGCGATCTCGGCTTCCGCCATGTCCGGATAATGTTCAAGCGTGAGCGCTGCTATCGGTTCGCCGTTCTCGGTCCCGCGGCAAATTCCGGTAAATGTAATGAGCGCGCCGATGTCATCGCGGCCGCGTGCAAGCTTCGCCGCTTCCACGCTGGCGTCAAAAGGCTCGCGCTGCAAACGCACTGTCGGTGTCATAAGCCGTAATGTAACCCGCCGGTGGCCGTCCGGCTATCCGCCCGTCATGGGTGGAAAAAACGCGATTTCTCCGGCGCCTTTGATTGCGGTCTCCGGTCGCACGTGACTCTGGTTAATGGCGGCGCGGATCACATTCCGGTTTTCGAAAGCGAATGCGTATTCCTCGCCGCGCGAGGCCAACCAGGTCATCAGGTCACTGACGGTGGCAACACCCGGCGGAATCTCAACCGTTTCCTCCGGCTTGCCGACGCGCTCGCGTACCCACGCGAAATAGCGCAACTTCACATTCATTCGTCGATCACATAGCGCAAGCCGGCGCGCATATAGTCCCAGCCAGTATAGAGCGTCAGGAGCGCTGACAGCCACAGCAGCATGATGCCGACTTGCGTGACGACCGGCACAATGCGGTCGCCGGCATCACCCGCGATCAAAAAGCCGACGGCAACCATTTGCCCAGTTGTCTTCCATTTGGCGAGGCGCGTCACCGGAACGCCTACTCTCAATTCTGCGAGATATTCGCGCAGGCCGGAAACCAATATCTCGCGGCAAAGGATGACGACGGCTGCGAGCAGCGTCCATCCGCGAATTGTTTCCTCCGCCGCCAGCATCAGCAGACAGGATGCGACCAGCAGTTTGTCGGCGATCGGATCGAGCATGCGGCCGAGCGAGGACTGTTGGCCCCACGTGCGTGCGAGATACCCATCGAGAATATCCGTCACACCTGCCGAGATAAAAAATGCCAGCGCAACCCAGCGGAGCCACAACGGCCCGTCAAAAATGCTTTGCCAGTAGAGCAAGCCGACGACCACCGGCACAGCCGCAATTCGCGCGTAAGTGAGCAAATTCGGCAGCGCCAAAGGGCGCGCCGGCAACGGCCGGGAACTCATGGCATTCATGGCCGGAAAGGAACACCCGCAGCGCGGTCAGGTCAACCGGGCACTGCGGCTCAATCCCCACTGATTCTACTGAATTGGAGGTTTGGGCAGCCTGCTCTTGCCGGGCTCCATCACAAATGTCTGATCAAGGGAATACCATTCGCCCTTTACGTCGCTTGCCGGCGCAGCGTCGCTGTGCCGCACGTAGTTGCCGACCAGCGCACGTGTCACGCCGAACTGAACGTCCGTCTCGAGCTTTTCGTCATCATTGACATAAACCTGCGAGATCAGAGTCTTGAAGCCGTCCTTGAAGATCAGAAAGTGCAGGTGCGCCGGACGATAATTGTGACGGCCGGTTGCACGCACGAGGTCGCCGACCGGACCGTCAACGGGAATCGGGTAGCCCGCGGGCTTCACGCTTCGAAAACTGAAATGCCCACGCGCGTCGGTCTTGAATTTTCCCCGCAAGTTCATTGGCGCCTGCTTGGGGTCCTGTTGCTCGTAGAAGCCCTCGGGCGAGGAGTGCCAAATATCGACTTCGGCATCCGCAATCGGCTTTCCGGCCTGATCCTTGACCCAGCAATTGACAAACAACGCAGGCCCCGGTGTCGGCGAACGCACGATTGAGCCGCCGTTCTCCGTACGCGGTGAATTCATTCGCCAGAACGGCCCAAGCAGGTTCGCGGTGGTTTCGGTCTGCCCGTTGTTTCCATTATTGAGAAGACAAATAAGGGTTGAAAAGCCAAGCGAGCCGGACATCAACACAACTTCGTTGTGCTTGTCGTCGGTCTTCTGCCCAAGCCTTGCGACGTATTGGACCGCCTTTTCGAATTCGTCCTCGGTGAGGTGGACGTCGCGCGCAAAGGCGTGCAAATGCTCCACCAGCGAAATGAGAATCTCCCGCAACCGAGGTGGCTGCGTATTCTTGAATGCTTCGGTCACGACCTTTGTGACGTCTTCCTGCCTCTGAATGATCATCTATCGCGTTCCATCTACTGCTGACTCGTGGAAGAACTCATATATCTTTCGCGCGGTCTCCGCACTAATTCCAGGCACCTGGGCCAGATCGGGCAGGCTTGCCCGCTCGATCGCTTTCACGGTGCCAAAATGTCGAAGTAAAGCCCGCTTGCGGGTGGGACCGATCCCCGGAATTTCCTGCAATCCGGCTTCGCGAATGTCTTTCTTGCGACGCGTGCGGTGCGACCCCACGGCAAAACGATGGGCCTCGTCGCGCAACCGCTCGATGAAATAAAGCAAAGGGTCGCGCGGGGGCAGCTTGAAGGGCGCGCGGCCTGTCATGAAAAAGGTCTCGCGACCCGCATCCCGATCAGGGCCTTTTGCAATCGCCACGACCGCAACGTCGACGATACCTAGCGCGGTCAGTGTATCCTGCGCGGCATTGAGTTGCCCCAGCCCGCCGTCAATAAGCAACAAATCGGGCCAGAACTGGTCCTCGGCTCCGCCGGTAATGAGGTCGCGCACATTGTTCGCCACAACGCGGGGGTTTTCTTCGAGCAGCCGCTTGAATCGCCGCTCAAGGACCTCGCGCATCATCCCGTAGTCGTCCCCGGGCGTAAGATCGGATGATCGAATATTGAACTTGCGATACTGGTTTTTGCGAAAGCCGTCGGGTCCGGCGACGACCATGGCTCCCACGGCGTTCGTCCCACCGATGTGGCTGTTGTCGTACACTTCAATCCGGCCCGGAGGGCGCGGCAGCGAGAACGTTTCCTTCAATGCGCCCAGCAGCTTTTGCTGCGACGATGTATCCGCAAGCTTGCGTGCGAGTGCTTCGCGCGCATTGGCCAAGGCGTGCTGCACGAGCTCCTTGCGTTCGCCGCGTTGCGGCGCGCTCACCTCGACTTTGCGTCCGGATTTGGTCGTCAGCGCTTCGGCAAGCAGTGCTCGCTCGTCAAAATCGTGCGAAACGAGAATGAGGCGCGGCGACGGCTTGTCGTCGTAGAATTGCGCAAGAAATGCGCCGAGCACTTCCGCCGGACCAATGCTGCGGTCGGCCTTCGGGAAATAGGCGCGGTTCCCCCAGTTTTGTCCGGTGCGGAAAAAGAACACCTCGACGCAGGAGTACCCGCCCGCCTGATGAACGGCGAAAACGTCCGCCTCGTCCGTGCTGCGCGGGTTGATCCCTTGGTGCGATTGGATCGCTGAGAGCGCCGACAGACGATCCCGGTAGATCGCTGCCCTTTCATAATCGAGAGTAGCCGAGGCTTTGTCCATCTCGCGCGCCATTTCTTTTTGCACTGACTGGCTGCGGCCGGACAGAAATTCATTTGCCTCCTTCACCAGTTCGCAATAGCCGGCGAAATCGATTTCCCGCGTGCATGGCGCCGAGCATCGTTTGATCTGGAAGAGCAGGCACGGCCTCGTCCTGGCCTCGAAATATGAATCCGAGCAGGACCGTAACAGAAAGGCGCGCTCAAGCGCATTGATAGTGCGGTTGACTGCGCCGGCGGACGCGAACGGACCGTAATAGTGCCCCGGCCGTGCACGTGCGCCGCGATGCTTTAGGATCTGGGGCGCCCAGTGATCCGACGTGATCAGGATATAGGGAAACGACTTGTCGTCGCGCAGCAGCACGTTGAAACGTGGCCGCAGACGCTTGATCAAATTTGCTTCCAGCAGCAGCGCCTCGGTTTCGGTCTTGGTGGAGACGAACTCCAGGCTCACCGTCGCCGCAATCATGCGGGAAATTCGGCTGTCGTGCCCGGTCGGGCGCGCGTAGGCAGTCACTCTTTTCCGGATGTTCTTGGCCTTGCCGACATAGAGCACGTCGCCCTGCGCATCGATCATTCGGTAGACGCCGGAGGCAGACGGGGCGAGCTTTGCAAAGCTCGCGATCGCGGCGCGGCCAGAAGCCAATGTACCGGCCGTCGCACCGTCCACCTCGAGCTCCGGCAACGAAGAGTCTTCGTCCTCTTCGCGCAGCTCGCTCGCCGGATCGATGTCTTTGTTGGTGCCGTTCATGCTCGAGAAGATAGTGCGCGGCATGCATTTACGCATGGCCAAACTGATAATTGCGGAGCCGCCGCTATTCCACAGCCTCGCTGTCGGCGGTCCGCCACGCCAGATGCTGTCCGCCGTCGACGGGGATTGTCACGCCGGTCACATTCGTGGCCTGTGCGAGGTAGAGAACCGCAGTGGCGATATCGTCCGGCTGTGGGCCGCGCTTGAGCGGTGTACTTTCCGCCTGCGCCGCAAATTGGGCATCGGTCTGGCGCGGGCTTGGAAGCGTCGGCCCCGGCGCGACTCCATTGACCCTGACCCTCGGCGCCAATGCCTGCGCGAGAGTGGTTGTCGCGGTAAAGAGCGCGCTCTTGCTCAGCGTGTATGAGAAAAAGCGCGGGTTGGGTCTGAGCACACGCTGGTCGACGATATTGACGATTGACGCGTCAAGGCCTTCTGGCGCTTGCGCCGCGAAGGCCTGCGAGAGGAAAAGCGGCGCCTGGAGATTTACGGCGATCGCACGCTGGAAGCGTGCAGGCGACAATGTCTCGATATCGTCCGGCTCGAATTCTCCGGCATTGTTGACCAGAAGCGTGAGCCGGCCGAATGCGACGGCAGCCGGCACGAGGCCGCGAACGGCGTCGTGATCGGCAAGGTCGGCAAGAACAACGTGGGCTTGGCCGCCCGCTCCCATGATCGCGGACGCAAGCCTCTCCGCGTCATCGCGCGAATTGTTGGCATGCAGCACCATCGCATAACCCGCACGCGCCAAGGCAAGCGCGATCGCCGCACCAATTCGGCGGCCGGCACCGGTGACCAGCGCCGTGCGAGCGGCTCCCTTTGGATTGTCAGCCATCGCACCCTGCCTGGCATCTCCGCGCGGTTGCACGTTGTGCCACCGATTGCGCGCTCTGCGCGTGCTGTCCGCCGCCAACCGATCGGCGCGGACCGATCATGGTAAAGAGAGTCATACCAAAAAACATAAAACTAAGGGTTCTTTAGGGATGTCGCCCGCGGGCACTTTTGTATTCACACCCGTTTAACCTAAAAGGCCCGATAAATCCTCTACGAAACCGTCGATGTTTTGCCGGCGGGTCGCTCTTTCATTTGCACATTCGGGGCGTGCAGGGAGCGGAGTTGAGTGGAGGGTAAGATGAAGAAGACGATCATGGCGATGGCAATCGCGACGGCCGCGAGCGGCAGTGCTTCTGCCGCGGATCTTCCGCGTGGCCCTGCGCCGTATTATCCGCCACCCTCGCTTGCCTATAACTGGACCGGCCCGTACGCCGGTCTGAACCTCGGTTATGAGTGGGGCAAGGTTACAAACAACGTCACAAAGCCGAGCGGCATCGCTGGCGGAGGTCAGATTGGTTACAACTGGCAGATGAGTCAGTTTGTGTTCGGTGTCGAAACGGACATACAGATCAGCGGCGCCGACGACACATTCGCTCCATACAAATTTTCGAATCCCTGGTTCGGCACCCTTCGCGGACGCGCCGGTTTTGCGATCAACAATATGCTGCTGTACGCAACGGGCGGCCTTGCCTACGGCGAGCTCAAAGGCGAGTTCCTGGGGCTCGACGAGAACAAGACGCTTGTCGGCTGGACCGCCGGCGCCGGCCTGGAGTACGGATTCACGCAGAATTGGTCGGCGAAGATCGAATATCTTTACATGGATCTCGCAAGCCGCACCTACACGATCACCGGCGTGGACAACGGATTGCACGCGAGTCATCTGCGCCTCGGCGTGAACTATCACTTCTGACACGCTCAGAAACTTTTGAGTGCGGAAACCTCGGGCCCAGCGCCCGAGGTTTTGTTTTGTGGCGCGCGATGCAGAGGTTCCGGCCGCTCCGTACGACTTAAGTATTCGTTCACCGTGCGCACGTTCAAAAAAAGATCGAGGCAACAACATGACTTTTCGTCGTTCGCAATTCGGCAATGCAGCTGACGACTCTCAATCGATGTGTCTTTTGCGCACTAGACGCGAGAGCAATTTTGAATATTTTGCCGGCACAAATTCGTGCGTCGTTTCTGTAACGGAGGTTTCGAGAATGAAGCGTTTGATTTTGGCGGGCGCCGCTGGGCTCGCTGCGTTGACGATGATGCAGTCGGCGAATGCAGCCGACATCGCGCGTCGGCAGGCCATGCCGACGAAGGCGCCAGCCTATTTCGCTCCATACAACTGGTCCGGCTTCTACGTCGGTATCAATGGCGGTGGCGCGTGGGGCCGTTCCGATTTCTCCGCGCCGTTTGCCTCGGGTTCATTCGACACATCCGGTTGGCTCGCAGGCGGTACGATTGGTTACAACTGGCAGACTGGACCGGTTGTCTTCGGACTTGAAGGCGATATCGATTGGGCTCACATCGACGGCAGCGCGCTTTGCGGCGGCATTACTACTTGCGAGGTCCGCGCCAATTGGCTCGGCACCGCACGTGGCCGACTCGGTTATGCATTCGATCGGATTATGCCCTATGTGACCGGTGGCCTCGCGGTCGGCGGAATCAAGACGAGCATCGCCGGGTTCGGCGACACGCATGACACGAAGCTCGGCTGGACAGTTGGCGGAGGCGTTGAAGCTGCAATCGCCGGACCGTGGACGGCAAAGGTCGAATATCTTTACGTCGATCTCGGACACCCCGAGTCCATCCTCGGCTCTGATGCCAAGGTCACGACCAACATCGTCCGTGCCGGCCTGAACTATCGATTCTGATTGGTGATGAAATTGTGCAAAGCCCCGGTCGTTTGACCGGGGCTTCTGTCTTCAGAGCGTGTGCACTTTGTTCA